>Ga0208612_1000189_pt1 | contig 31656 bp, 26 predicted proteins | sample AntDryMetagUQ889_FD_188089 | JGI IMG/M metagenome (GOLD analysis project Ga0208612, IMG submission 188089) | Polar desert microbial communities from Antarctic Dry Valleys - UQ889 (SPAdes) | ecosystem: Environmental > Terrestrial > Soil > Desert | place: Antarctic Dry Valleys | collected 2008-12-31 | reverse complement strand
GACGAGCCGCTCGTAGGCCTCGGATCCGAGCCGGCGCGTGACGAACGACGCGATCGACTCGTCCGCTCCCGGCGGCTCGGGAGGGAGATCGATCTCGGCTGCCAGCCGCTCCCGGCCCGCGCGCGAGAGGAGCGTGCTCTCTGCCAGCGAGTCGAGGTCGGTCGGAATCATCCCGGTGAGGCCCTCGGGGAGCGGATGTAGCTCCGATCCGCGCCGCACGTAGCTCCGCGCGTTCTCCGGCTTGCGCCCCACGAGCTCGCCTGTGATTCCAAGCTCCTCGCAGAGCCCCACGCCTGGCGCCTTGCGCGAGAGGAAGCTGTCCGGTCCGCCCTCGATGACGAAGCCGTCGAGCCGCTCCGTGAGTAGCGCTCCGCCCACTCGCTCCGACCGTTCGACAAGAGTGATCTCCGCCTCGGGTCGCAGAGACTCGAGCCTGTGCGCAGCGGCGAGCCCGGCGATTCCACCGCCGATGACGACCGCCTTCATGCGGCGCGACCTCGCACGAGCTCGGCGAGCGCGCCGATGAACACCGGATCGTCGTTCAGCGCGGGCGGGCGCTCGAGCCGCATCCCGAGCTCGTCGGCTCGGGCGCGAGCCCGGACGTCGATGTCGAACATGATCTCGACATGGTCGGAGACGAAGCCCACAGGCACGACGACGACGTCCCGAACGCCACGGGCGGCAAGCTCCGCGAGATGCTCGCCCAGGTCCGGGCCGGCCCACGGTTCGGGAGTGCGTCCGGCCGACTGGTAGCTCCACGACCAGCGCTCGCCATCGAGCCCGGAGCGCTCGGCCACGAGCCGCGCGGTCTCCGTGCATTGCACGCCGTAAGGGTCGCCGTTCGCGAGCAGCCGCTCGGGGAGGCTGTGCGCCGTGAAGACGACATGCGCCCGGTGACGCTCGTCATCCGGCCAGCGCGCGAGGCCTTCGGCCACCCGCGCCGCGAACGCCTCGATCAGGCCAGGGTCGTCGTGGTAGCTCGACACGTGCCGGAACGCGATGCTTCCGCGGTAGAGATCGAGCCCGTCGGCGACCCGCTGCTGGTACTTCGCGACCGACAACGCGCTGAATTGCGGAGCGAGCACGATGCCGACCGCATGCGTCACGTCGTCCTCGATCATCTGGCCGACGACGTCCTCGATCCACGGCGACCAGTGGCGCATCCCCAGGTAACAGCGGAACGCGTCGCCGAGCTCCCCCGCGAGCGCGTCGACCTGCTTGCGCGTCACCCGGAGGAGCGGCGAGCAGCCGCCGATCGCGCGGTAGTTCTCCGTGATCTCGTCGAGAACTCGGCGCGGGGTCGGTCGCCCGGCGCGAATGTCGGCGAGATAGCCGGGGATCTCGTCGAGCGAGTTCGGGCCGCCGTAGGCCATCACCAGCACGCCCGTGCTCACGTGGACGTTCGCTCCCGCACGTGCTCGACGAGACGACGCACGTTGTCGACCGGAGTCTGGGGCACGACGCCGTGCCCCACGTTGAAGACGTGTCCCGGGCGGCCCGCGGCGCGGTCGAGGACGTCGTCGATGCGGACTTGGAGCTTCCGCCACGGCGCCAGGAGGGACGCGGGGTCGAGGTTCCCCTGAACCGGCCGCTCGTGGCCCACCACTGTCCAGGCCTCGTCGAGCGGGAGCTGCCAGTCCAGGCCGATGACGTCGCCGCCGCACGCGGCCGCCTCCGCGAGATAGGCGCTGACTCCGAGCGAGAAGTTGATGACCGGGACGCCCGCGCGAGCGACGGCCGCGTACAGGTCGCGGTTCACCGGCGCGACGTTACGGAGGTAGTCCTCGCGCCCGAGCGCCCTCCCCGCCCAGGAGTCGAACACCTGCAGGGCCTGCGCGCCGGCGTGGGCCTGCGCCAGGAGGTAGTCCGCCTGCACGGTCGCGAGCTTGGTCAGCAGACGTCTCCACGCGGCGGGCTCGGAGAGCATGAACGCCTTCGTCTTCGAGAAGTCCTTCGACGTCCCGCCTTCGATCGCGTAGCTCGCCAGCGTGAAGGGCGCACCGGCGAACCCGATCACCGGGATGTCCCGCGAGGCGAGCTCCCTCCGGACGAGCGCGATCGCGCCGAGAGTGCCCGACATCGTCTCCTCTGCGGGAGGTGTCCCGAGCAGGTCCACGTCGCGCGCACTCGCGATCGGGTTCCCGATTCGCGGCCCGTCGCCCTTGACGAAGTCGAGCTCGAGCCCCATGCCCACGAGCGGCGGCAGGATGTCGGAGAACACGATCGCGGCGTCCACGCCGAACGCGTCGACCGGCATGAGCGTGACCTGCGCCGCCAGCTCGGGCGTCCGGATCACGTCGAGCATGGAGTGCTGCTCGCGCAACGCGCGGTACTCCGGCATGTACCGGCCCGCTTGCCGAAGCAGCCAGACCGGCGTTCGGTCTGTAGGGAGCCCGAGGCACGCGCGGAGGAAAGGCGAGGTCGGCTCGGTGCCCGCCGCGGAAGGCGGCGTCTCCGCTACGCGGAACTGCTCTGCCACGCGACCCTGCCGACGAAGAACGGGCCAAGCCGCTCGAGGTGGAGCGAGGTCTGACGCGTCTTCCGCATCCGCTGGACGATGATCGAGAGCGGGTGCAGCTCGGGGCCGAGGAGCCCGACGACGAAGTCGTTGTCGAGCTTGTCCAGCCCGTGACACGCCAGCCGGATGTCGAATCCGAGACCGGCGCGGCCGAAGGCCATCCCCACGCCTCCGTGCTCCATCAGGATCGCGTTCTGCTCCTTCCGAGAGAGCTGCTCGAAGGAGCCGGCGCGGCGCAGCGGGTACCAGATCGCCCAGCGTAGGTCGGGATCGAGCACGCGGCGGCGCGGCCGCTCCACCAGTGTCTCGTCGAGATCCTGCTCGTGGCCGATCGCGTACGTCCTTCCCAGCATCGTGAGCTCGGGCTTCGGCTCGAGCTCCGAGAACGGCACCGCTTGCAGGAACGGGCGGAGCTCTGACACGAACGCGTCGGGGGACTCGCTCAGCGTGAGCAGCGCGACACCGGTCGAATCGTTGACGTCCTCGTAGAGAACTCCCTCGATCCCCGCTGCCTCCGAGGCCGAGATCAACGCCGCGGTGTCTCGCGCTCCTCCGAAAGCCTGGAGCTGCATGAAGAGCCGCCGGTCGAGCGTAGTCGTCTCACCTTCGGCTGTAAGCCCGTGTTCCGCGACGTCGGCCTCGTCCGAAGCCCCCTCGGGACGGTCGTCCACCCGCGGCTTCGCGCTCGAGCTCGTCACTGGATCCAACGAGCTGCGTCCTTCGCGTGGTACGTGACGATGAGATCGGCTCCGGCCCGGCGGATCCCGGTGAGGATCTCGAGCGCGACCGCACGCTCGTCGAGCCAGCCGTTCGCCGCTGCGGCCTTCACCATCGCGTACTCCCCGCTCACGTTGTAGGCGGCGAGCGGAAGCTCGGGGAAGCGTTCGTGCACGGCTCGCACCACGTCGAGATAGCCGAGCGCGGGCTTCACCACGAGCCCGTCCGCACCCTGCTCGACGTCGAGCGCCGCTTCGCGCAACGCCTCCCGCGCATTCGCAGGATCCAGCTGATGGCTCCTGCGGTCGCCGAACCTCGGCGCACCCTCCGCTGCGTCCCGGAACGGGCCGTAGAAGGCGGACGCGTACTTGACGGCGTAGGAGAGCACCGCGACGCGCTCGAGCCCGGCGCCGTCGAGCGTCGTTCGAATCGCGCCGACCATGCCGTCGATCATCCCGCTCGGCGCGACGATGTCGGCACCGGCTTCGCCGTGGGAGACGGCAATGCGGGCGATGAGCTCGAGCGTCTCGTCGTTCAGGAGGTAGCCGTCCGCGTCGAGAAGTCCGCAGTGGCCATGGTCCGTGTACTCGCAGAGACAGACGTCGGTCATGACGACGAGCTCCGGGCTCGCGTTCTTCAGCACGCCGATCGCCTGCTGCACGACTCCGTCGTCCGCAAAGCTTTCGAGCCCCATCGCATCCTTGGCGGTCGGAATCCCGAAGAGGAGAACTGCCTTGATACCGAGGGCCGCGAGCTCAGCGGCCTCGCCGGCAAGGCCGTCGACCGAGAGCTGATCGATCCCCGGCATCGAAGGCACCGGCTTCCGCACGTCCTCGCCGGAAACGACGAAGAAGGGGTAGACGAAGTCGTCGGGCGCGAGCGTGGTCTCGCGCACGAGGTCCCGGAGCGCAGCGGTTCGGCGAAGCCGGCGAGGACGGTGAGCTCCGGCTTCGAGTCGAAGCGCGTCGAGCGGACTGGTTTCGGCGAACTCGGTCATGGCCTCTCCACGAAGTGAGACATGAGAGCGTCAATGATGCCCTCGGACGTCGCCTCGTCGGCGACGAGACCGACCGGCAACCCTACCTCTCGTGCGGCCTGAGCGGTCTTCAGGCCGATGCAGACGATGATGCCGAGAGCGGCGAACTTCCCGACCGGCGATGCTGCGAGACTGCGAGCCGCAGATCCGCTCGCGACGACGATCGCGTCGACACCGCGCTCGAGCTCGCTCACAGCTCCAGGGGACGGCTCGATCGCGATCGTGCGGTAGGCTGCGACTGCGTCCACCAGCGCGCCTCGGGAGCGAAGCTCGACCGCCAGGCTCGGCGACGCGATGTCGGCCTGCGGAAGCAGGATGCGCACGCCCTGGAGCGGGCCGAGGCCGGCAGCGATCTCCTCCGCGGCGAAACGATCCGGTACGAACGCCGCTTCGGCTCCGAGCCTTCGCACCGCCTCCGCGGTCGCGGGACCGACAGCGGCCACCCGCGTGGCTTCGGGCAACGATCTTTTCCCGAGCCTCTCGCGCACTCCCACCACGCCGTTCGCGCTCGTGAACAGGACCCAGCGGTAGCTCTCGAGACGGGCAAGCGCGGCGTCGAGCGGTCGTGCATCCTCGATCGGCTCGATCTCGACGAGCGGCACCGCGAGCACCGTCGCGCCGAGTCGCTCGAGCGCTTCGGCGAGCTGACCGACCTGGCCCCGCGGGCGGGTGAGCACAATGCGCCGGCCCGCAAGTGGCTGCACTCCCCGGATCGCCTCCAGGATCTCGCCCGCTCCGGCCGCGAGCGCCTCCCTGGCCAGACGCTCCGCCACCTCCTGGGCTTCTCCCTCACCTGCAACCCGAACGACCTGACGGCCGTCCGGGCTGGCGACAAGCGCCTCCATGCGCACGAGCGTTGTGCCTTGTAACAACTTGTTACTTGGCTGGGAGTCCATCACCTCGGCGCGCGCGCCGACCGGTGCGGTGCACCCCGCACCGAGCACTCGCAAAAATACGCGCTCTGCCGTCGTCTCTGCTCGGGCTCGGGGATCGTCGATCGCCGCCAGGAGACCGAGGATGCGCTCGTCGTCGGCACGACATTGCACTCCGAGAGCGCCCTGACCGGGCGCCGGGAGCATCGTGTCGGTCTCGAGCCACTCCGTCACCGCGTCCTCGAGCCCGAGACGACGGACGCCCGCTGCGGCGAGCACGACCGCGTCGAACTCCCCGTCCTGCACCTTTCTGACACGCGTGTCCACGTTCCCGCGAATCGAGCGGACGTCGAGATCGTGGCGCAGCCCCAGGAGCTGCGCGGCGCGGCGCAGGCTGCTCGTCCCCACGACTGCACCGGGTGGAAGCTCCCGCAGGACGTGGCCATCTCGAGCGACGACGCAGTCCCTGACGTCCTCGCGCAGGCAGACGGCGCCGAGCGTTATGCCCGAAGTCTCCTCCGTCGGCAGGTCCTTCAGGGAATGGACAGCGAGATCGATCGTGCCCGCGCGGAGGGCCCGCTCGAGCTCGGCGGTGAAGAGGCCTTTGCCACCGATGGCAGGAAGCGGCACACCGCTCGCCTGGGTTCGGTCACCGCGGGTGGCCACCGGCTTCGTCCTGCAGACGATCTCGGGCCATGCTTGCCTAAGCGATTCTGCGACGCGTTCGGTCTGTGCCCGCGCGAGGGCCGACGCTCTCGTGCCGAGCACCACTGAGGCGACGGGGGGCGCCGCCGTCTCGGGGGTCACGGGTCGCGCGGTGCGGGGAGCCCGAACAGCTCGCGGATCGTCGCGGCGGCCTCGTCCGCCTCCCCCGCGCCTGCCCGCTCGCGCAAGCGCGCTGTGGGCTCGTGCAGGAGCTTCTTGACGAGGGCGCGGGAGAGATGCTCGATGCGCTCGGCAGTCTCTGGGTCGACGTCGCCGAGATCCCGAAGCGTCCGGTCGACCTCATGCTTGCGAATCTCCTCCGCCTGCCGCCGAATGGACGCCACGAGCGGCTCCACCTCGAGCTCGCCGTAGCGTCGCGCGAAGCTCTCGACCTCTTCCTCGACGATCGCCTCGACGCGCGGCACCTCGCTCAGGCGTGATCCGATCGTGTCGTCGAGCCCGGCGCGAAGGTCGTCGACGTCGTAGAGTCGTACGCCCGGTACCGCTCCGGCGCTGCGCTCCACGTCTGCAGGAACCGCGAGATCCACGAGAACGAGCAGGCGGTCGGCGCGGTTCGCCATCGCCGTGTGCACGGTCTCGGCGCTCACGACCGGGCTCTCCGAGGACGTGGCCGTCACAACCACATCCGCCCACTCGAGCACGTCCGCGAGCTGCTCGAGCCCGTACGCGGCGGCCCCGAACTGCTCCGCGGCCTCCGAAGCCTTTCCGCGTGTGCGGTTGGCCACAGCGGCCTGTGTGACACCGCGTCCTCTGGCAGCCTTCAGGGACTGCACCGCGATCCGTCCGGCTCCGACGACCAGCACGCGGCGGTCGCGAAGATCGCCGAGCGTGCCGGCGGCAAGGGCAAGGGCCATCGAGCTCGCGCTTGCGGGGTTCGCTCCGATGGCGGTCTCGGAGCGCGCGCGCCGGCCGGACGCGAGAGCCGTGCGGAAGAGCAGCGAAAGCGCCGGACCCGTCGTGCCGTCGGCGCGAGCATGGGAGAAGGCATCGCCGACCTGCCCGAGGATCTCGGACTCGCCGAGCACGAGCGAGTCGAGCCCGGCCGAAACCCGGCAGAGGTGGCGCGCGACATCCTCGCCGGTGTGGACGTAGAGATGGTCGGAGAGCAAGCTCCGATCGACCCCGTGCGTGCCCGCAAGGACGGCGATCAGCTCCTCGCGCGCCTCCTCGACGCCGTCGGAGAGGTACGCGTACAGCTCGACCCTGTAGCAGGTGGTGAGAGAGACGTGCTCCTCGACCCCGGGGCAGCGCTCCGCCCCGAGACCGAGCGTGCCCACGCGCTCCCGGAGCTCGACGGGTGCTGTGCGATGGCTGAGCCCGAGGCAGACGAGACGGTCCACAGTCGGCTCCCACTCTACTCGTGCGCAAGACCGGAATCCGCTAGTGCGGAGTTCCGGTCGCGCGGACATCCTTGAAGGCGTCCGCTGTGCGGCCGCTGCTCTCGCTCACAGAGAATGCCGGCGATGCGTTCGCTCGGGATCGACGTCGGCGGGACCTTCACAGACGCCGTGCTCGTCACGGACGGCGAGGTTCGAACGGCGAAGGTGCCCACGCAGGAACACCAGGAGGAGTCGGTGCTCGCAGCTGCTGCCGCGGTCTGCGCGCAAGTCGTCGACCGCTTCACGCACGGGACGACGATCGCGACGAACGCGCTGCTCGAGCGGCGCGGGGCGCGGACGGCGTTCGTCGGCACGGCGGGCTTCGAGCACGTCCTCCACCTGCGGCGTCAGACCCGCGCGCATCTCTACCGGCCGTGCGCCGACCGTCCGGAGCCGCTCGTTCCGCTCGAGCGCTCGGTCGGCGTGCGCGGTCGCATCGGGCGGGACGGCGAGCTGGAGCCGCTCGATCTCGCGACGTTGCCCGAGCTCGACGCGGAGGCGATCGCCGTCTGTCTCCTGTTCGCGTTTCGGGACAGCCGCCACGAGGAGGCGGTCGCATCCGCGCTTCGCCGAAGCTATCCGGACGCCCACGTCGTCGCCTCCCACGAGGTAGCGCCCGAGTTCCGCGAGTACGAGCGGTCGTCGACGACGGTGGTCGACGCGTACCTCGGCCCGGTCCTGGCCGGATACCTGCGCGCCCTCTCCGGCGCCTGCGCGACCGCGGGTCTCTTGCCGCCGCTCGTCATGCGCTCCTCCGGCGGGCTCGTCACGCTCGAGGTGGCCGCGCAGCACCCGGCCTTCGCGCTTCTTTCCGGGCCTGCGGCCGGCGTGGTGGGAGCCGCGCGAATCGCGTCCCTCGCCGGCTTCCCGAACGCGCTCACGTTCGACATGGGCGGGACCTCCACCGATGTCTGCGCCATCACGGACGCCAAGCCCCGTCGCGAGCACGAGAGAACCGTTGGCGGATTCCCGGTTCGGCTCCCGACGCTCGCCGTGCACACGGTCGGAGCGGGCGGCGGCTCGATCGTCCGGCTGGACTCCGGTGGCGCGCTCCGGGTCGGCCCGGAGAGCGCGGGCGCCTCGCCCGGCCCCGCCTGCTACGGGCTCGGCGGCGAGCGCCCGACCGTGACCGACGCGAATCTCCTGCTCGGCCGCTTGCCTGCCGCGTTGCCGGGAGGCATCGTGCTGGACGCCGATGCCGCGTCGAGCGCGCTCGGGGACCTGGATCCCGCCGACGTGATCCAAGTGGTCGACGCCGAGATGGTGCGCGCGCTGCGGGTCGTCTCCGTCGAACAGGGCCTCGATCCGCGCGACTTCGCCCTGATCGCGTTCGGCGGCGCGGGGCCGCTTCATGCGTGTTCGCTGGCAGACGAGTTGGGCATCGAGATCGTCCTCGTCCCGGCGACGGCTGGTGTCCTTTCGGCGCTCGGGCTCGTGGCCTCTGACGAACGCCGCGACACGGTGCGCTCGTACGTCGTGCCGCTCTCGGAGGCGGGGCAGCTTCCGGACGAAGGAGAGGCCGACCTCCGCTACGCCGGCCAGTCGTTCGAGCTCACGGTTTCCCTCGGGCTCGAGCTTTCCGAGCGCTTCCACGAAGCACACCGGGAGCGCTACGGCTATGCCGACTCCGCGCGGCCGCTAGAGCTCGTCGCGGTGCGGACCGCGGAGATCCAGGCAGCGCCCCCGATCGACATCGACGGGCCGAAGCTCGCGGCCCGCGGTCCGCAGGTCCTCGAGCTCGACGGCTCGACGGCCTGGGTCTCCGAGGGGTGGACGGGGGAAACCGATCCCCACGGAACCCTCGTTCTTCGGAGAACGACGTGATCCCGGTCGAGCTGCAGGTGATCGGCAGCGGCCTCCGCGCTATCGCCGAGGAGATGGGCGCAGTGCTCGTCCGCTCGGCGTTCTCGGCCAACATCAAGGAGCGCCGCGACTGCTCGACCGCGCTCTTCGACGAGGACGGGCGCATGGTCACGCAGGCCGAGCACATCCCAGTTCATCTCGGAGCGATGCCGGAGGCGGTGGCCGCCGTTCGCGAGCACGATCCCGCGCCGGGGGAGCCCTGGATCCTCAACGATCCCTACGCGGGCGGAACGCACCTTCCCGACCTCACGATCGTCAGCAAGACGTCGCTCGGCTATGCCGTCTCACGCGCGCATCACGCGGACGTCGGAGGCTCCGAGCCCGGGAGCCTCCCCTCCGGATCGACGACGCTCGCGGAGGAAGGAGTGGTCATCCCGCCGACGCGGCTCGACGCCATGGCCCTCGAGCGGCTCGTCGGCCGGATGCGCAATCCGGACGAGCGCCGAGGCGACCTGCGCGCGCAGCTCGCCGCACACACGCTCGCCGACCGCAGGGTCGAGGAGCTCTGCGCCCGGCGAGGGCGCGAGCGCGTCACGCATGCCATGGACGAGCTCCTCGCGTATTCGGAGCGAGTCGTCTCGGGCGCACTCGGTGAGCTCCCCGACGGGAGGTTCGAGGGAGCCGACGCGCTCGAGACTCCGAACGGGCTGCTCGAGCTCCGCGCCACCGTCACGATCGCGGGGGAGTCGATCGACATCGACTTCGAAGGGACCGCAGATCAGCATCGCGGCAACCTCAACTGCCCACTCGCAGTCACCCGCTCGGCGTGCTTCTACGTCGTCCGCTGCCTGACCGCGCCCGACCTTCCCGCGTCCGGAGGGGCGTTTACCCCGGTCACCGTACGCGCGCCCGCCGGCTGTCTCGTCAATGCGCGACCGCCCGCGGCGGTGGCCGCGGGAAACACGGAGACATCGAGCCGGATCGTGGACGTCGTCTTCGCCGCGCTCGCGCAGGCGCTTCCGGTTCCCGCGCAAGGCCAGGGAACGATGAACAACGTCGTCTTCGGAAACGATCGCTTCACCTACTACGAGACCATCGGGGGAGGGCAAGGGGGTTGCCCAGACGCCCGCGGTCCCTCGGCCGTCCACGTGGCGATGTCGAACACCCTCAACACTCCTGTCGAAGCGCTCGAGCTCTCCTATCCGCTCCGCGTCGAGCGGTACGAGCTCCGTCGTGGCTCAGGCGGCGCCGGACGCTTCCCGGGTGGCGACGGCGTCATCCGCGAGCTCCGCGTGCTCGAAGCATGCCGCCTCTCGCTCCTGACTCAGCGACGCGAGCTCGCGCCGCGCGGAGCTGCCGGCGGCGCGGACGGGCTCCCGGGCCGGAACCTCTTGAACGGGAAGGAGCTGCCGGCGTTCGCGACTTTCGACCTCGAGCCCGGCGACCTGCTTCGAATCGAGACGCCCGGCGGCGGCGGTTACGGCACGAGCCCCTAACGCAGTGATCGCCCGTCGCATCGCGACATGGCCGTTCATTGTGTTAGGGGCTCAAGCGATAGAGAACGAAGCGGGCGTCGCTGTAGAGCTCCTGGAGGTCGAAGTCCTGCCGGCCGCGCGCCCGGTCGACGACGAGATACTCGGCGCCGTAGCGCCTCGGGATGGCCAGATCGCCGGTTCGCAGGAACTCGCGAGCCTCGCGCGCCCGTTCGAACGGACGGTTCACCATCGTGTCGGCAACGTGGCCGGGCGGCGCGACCGCGATGTAGACGGGCGCGAAGGCGGCGATCCGGAAGCTCGTCTCCTGATCGGAGTACACGACCGACCGTTCGGGGACCTTCTGTCGCACGGCCTCGACGAGCCCCGGCGACAAGAGGCCGAGAGGAGGCGTGGGAATCGGGCTCCACTTGGCCAGGCCGACAGCGACGACGGGAATCAGGAAGAACGCCGCGGCCAGCCCGGCGGCGTCCTCCACCGGCGGACGGCTTCGGCGGACGAACCCGTAGACCAGGGCGGCCGCACAGCCGACGACCGCGAACCACACGACCCAGGACGGGCCTGGATCGTCGAACGCGTAGTCGAAGTCGCCCGGGTAGAGGTATTGCAGACCGGCCCCGGCCACCAGTGCGATTGGCGGTAGCCAGGGCCAGAGCACCCGTGAGAGAACGCCGAGGCCGCCGGCGAAGGCGAACGCGAACGGCAGGAAGCCGGCCGCACGCCTGGCCTGGGAGATCGAGACGAGATCGGCGAGAACGGTGAAGAGAAGCGGGACGAGCATGAACGTGAACACCGCAAGCGACCCGCCCACCACGAAGGCCGCCCACCGCCTGCGAGCCGCGAACGCGGCGAGCGGGAGCAGCAGCAGCGCCAAGACGGCGACCGGCCCGCTCCTCGTGAACACCTCCGGAGCCAGGCTGTAGCTCGTCTCCGAGCGAATGTCGAGCTGGCCCGGGTACTGCTCGAATGCACGCCGGACCTCCTCACGGTCGGGAGAGACCGAACCGGTGTCGGCGACGATCGGGAGGAGCCAGAGCATGAAGAACGCCGCCGGCAGCGCGAGCGCGGCCAGGGTGGCGCCCCCGGGCCGCAGGTCCTGTCTCGTCCAGAGCGCGCGGACGAGCAGGAACCCGACGAACGGGATCCAGAGGAAGATCGCGTAGGTCGGATGGACGACTGCAAGCGCGAAACCGGCGGCCGCCGTGGAGGCCAGCAGCGCTCGGGAAGGCAGGCGCAGAGCGGAAAGCGCGAGCGCGATCGCCGCGGGCACCAGGAGCTGCCGCGACGACGTCGCAGGGAGCGAGAGAAACGCATACGCGCCGCCCGAGCCGGGTGCGAAGCAGATCATCCCGGCCTGCGCTCCCGCGACCGCGCCGGCCGCCCAGACGCTTCGAAACAGCGCCCAGCCCGCCTCGTAGGCGATCACGACGGCGAGTACGGCGAGAATCGACGGAAGGTGGAGCACCACCAGCTCGAGGTCCGCACCTGAGACCCGGGACACGAGCGCGAGAAATCCGTGCCAGAGCGGGAACGCATAGCCCGGGTGGAGGCTTGCGTCGGTGAACTCGCCGACCGCTTTCAGCGAGAGATCGTCGAGCTCGAGGATCTTGCGGGCTCGCGCGAGATGGAAGAGCCCGTCTCCCTGAACGGATCCCCCAACCCGCCAGAGCAGTATCCCGAGGGTCGCGCCCGCACCCGCCGCCGCCCAGCGCCAGGGGATCCGTTCGGCTGCCTGATCCCTCCGGAGATACCAGACAGTCCCTGCCGCGGCCCCCGCGACGACGAGCAGCGCGATCACGAGGGTGAGAGAGGAGCCGAGCGCGAACGCAACCGCGAGCGACGCGAAGACGAGCGTCAGCGACCAGGCGAGCGTCGCCGAGACGCTGCGCACACCCAGAGCGCGTGCGAGCGCCCACCCTGGAGCCAGCACGAGCGCGGTGCCGAGGACCAGCCGGAGATACAGCTCGATGTTGGTCAAGGCTCCAGAAGCCTGTGCGACGAGGGAGGGTGGCGATCCGGCGCCGTGTCGTGGCCGTCATCCGGCCCCGCCGTGAATTCCCGATTACGCATCTAGTAGCTCCGGCACGTCTCCGGATGCAAGCCAGGACGCCGCATCGCGATACGTTCCTCCGCGCTCTCCCCGGAAGATCACTCCTCGCAACCGAAGCGCTCCGAGCAGAAGCCGCCTCGCCCATTCGGCGTGGCGCGGTCCTCGATGCTTCTGGAAGAAGCGCAGGTGGCCGCGCAGGTTCTCGCGGTAGAGACGGCCCGCGTGCGACGCCCCGCGGACGTGGATGCATTCGGCGTCGGGAAGGAAGACGACGTTCCACCCCGCCTCCCGCGCCCGGAAATGCCAGTCGGTCTCCTCGCTGAAGAGGAAGAAGCTCTCGTCGGCGAAGCCGAACTCCGCGAGGGCGGCGCGTCGGACGAGCATGCACGCACCCATGACGGACTCGACGACACGCACCACGTCGTGGTCGAAGGCGCCGGCGTAGAACGCATTCAGCACCCTCGAGCGAGGCGCCAGCTTGCGCAGGCCGAGATACTCGGTCGCAAGGCGCCAGAGCGTCGGGAAACCGCGGACCGAGCGCTGAAGAGTCCCATCGGGGTTCGAGAGACGCGGGCACACGAACCCCGCGGAAGGGCTGGAGTTCGCGCACTCGACCATGAGGCGGAGCGCGTCCCCGACGAGCCACGCATCCGCGTTCAGCAGGAGCACGTAGCGGCTGTCCGTCTCCCGGATCCCCGTGTTCCACCCGGCAGCAAGGCCGAGGTTCTCGGACTCGATCACATGGACCTCGGGAAAACGCTCCCGCACGAACGCGACCGTGCCGTCACGCGAACCGTTGTCGACGACGACGGTCGGGACGTCGTGCACGCTCTCGAGGCACGACTCGACCCATGGCAGCGCGTCGTACGTAACGACGACGACCGAGACCTCAGCCATGCTCGACCCTGGGCCGTGTTCCGCCGTGAAGCCCTTCCCAGAGCAGGATCACGGCTCCGGGCACCGCCATGATCAGCGTCACTCCGAAGAAGAGGAACCCGGCCGCGAACGCCTGCTCGGCCGCGACTCCGAGACTGCCGAGGAAGCTGACGAAGAACGCCTCGCGCACTGCGATCCCGTTCAGCGTGAAGGGCACGAGCAGCACGAGGAAGAGAAGTGGGCCCATGACGTAGTACACGAGCACCTCGAGCTCGATGCCGACGGCTTTGGCTGCGGCCCAGATCGCGAGCACCCGCACCGTCTGAACCGCGAACGTGACCACGAACACGACGAGCAGGAGCCGTGGCCGGCCGCGGTAGTGGTGGACGCTCTCGTAGAACGCGCGCAAGACCCGGTCGAGGCGAACACGCTCGAGCCAGGGCTCCGTCAGGCGAAGAAGCGGGCGCGCCGAGCGCGCGAAGAAGAGGAATGCGAGCACGATCGTCCCGAGGACGAAGACTCCTTCGATCCAGACGTACGCGCTGACGTCGAAGCGGCCGATCGAGAGGACGAACGCGATCGCGCCGAGCAGAACCGTCGCTGCGCCGCCGAGCCCCCGCTCCAGCACCACGGTTCCGCTCGCGACCGCTGTCTGGCCCCCGTGCCGCCGAGCGGTCTCGACGATGCGCACGGCGTCGCCTCCGAGCGAGGTCGGCAGGATCTGCCCGGCGGTGTAGGCGACGAAGTAGGCGCGAGTGAGCCAGAGAAGGCTCTCATCGATCCGCTGGGCGCGAAGGAGCCACCCCCAGCGCCCGGCCAGCACGGGGACCGTCAGGACCATGATCGCGACCGCTGCCGCGAACCACGCCAGATTGGTCTCGGCGAGCACGTCGAGCGTCGTCCCGAGCTCGATCTTCCAGACGAGATAGCCGACCGCGAGCGCGGTGAGCAGGAGCGTGCCCGCGATCCGGACTCGACTGCTCATCCGATGTCTGCACGGGCGAGGACGTCCAGGGTCAGAAGCTCGAACGCGATGTTCGCGGCCGCCACGGCGGTCGGCTGGCCGGGCCCGTCGTAGGGCGGGCTGACCTCGACGAGGTCGTAGCCCGAGAAGCGAAGTCCGCGAAGCGCGCGCAGGACGCCGAGCGCTTCGCGGGTGGAGAGGCCGCCGGCCTCGGGCGTCCCCGTACCGGGCGCGAACGCCGGGTCGAGCACGTCGATGTCGAAGGAGAGATAGAGCGGACCGTCGCCGACCCGATCCTTCACCCGCGCGCCGTACTCCTCGAAGCCGAGCGCGACCAGCTCGTCGCAGGTGATGACCTCGAAGCCGAGGTCGGTCGGCATCGCGACGTCCTCCGGGCCGTACAGCGATCCGCGCATGCCGGCGACGAGCGAGCGAGCCGGATCGAGCAGGCCCTCCTCCAGCGCCCTCCGGAAGGGTGAGCCGTGGTAGTAGCGCTCGCCGACGTAGACGTCCCAGACGTCCGCGTGCGCATCGAGCAGGACGAGGCCGAGCGGCCCGTGCACCGCTGCGTGCGCCCGCAACTCGCCGAGCACGACGAGATGGTCTCCGCCGAGGCACAGGCTCCGCGCACCGGAGCGGACGATCGGCTCGAGGTGTTCCGCGATCTGGGAGACCGTCCTCTCCGCGTTGCCAGGCGTCACCGTGACGTCGCCGAGATCGGCCACGGAGAGGCGTCCGAAGACCTGCGCCTGCTGCGCCGGGTTGTACGGACGCAAGGCGATCGAGGCGGAGCGGATCGCCTCAGGCCCAAAGCGCGCGCCGGGGCGGTTCGTGGTGGCCGTGTCGAAGGGGATTCCGAGCACAGCGACGTCGACGTCCTGGGAGCCTTCGACGAGCGGACAGCGGGCGAAGGTCTTCACGCCCGCATACCGCGGAGAGCGAAGCGCGTCGGGAGGCCCGTAGCGGGGAGCATCCTCTCTCGGCACCGGGCGACGGTACCAGCGGCTCTTTCACGGGGGCGTCAGCCGTCCGGGCCAGTCTCCGCCGACCCGTCCCTGGCGGACACGTCCAAGGGTCTGACCCTTGGACATGTCCTGTGGACGGATTGGCGTTGATTCGTTGCTAGTTCGGGCTCGGCTCCAGCGGGTTCTGCGCGCCGCCCGGCCGTTGCGAAGGCCCCTCGACCTGCAGCCGCGGCAACCACCCGAGCCAGCGAGGCAAATACCAGTTCCAGTCGCCGAGCAAGCGCATCGCGCTCGGCAGGACCACCGAGCGGATGATCGTGGCGTCGATCAGGAGTGCGACCGCCACGCCGAAGCCCATCTGCTGGAACATGATCAGGTCACCCCGGGCGAAGCCCGAGAAGACCGCGACGATGATCAGCGCCGCTCCGGTGATGATCCGGGCCGTCGACGCGACGCCGAACGTCACCGCGTCAGTGGTGTCACGAGTCTCGTCGTAGCGCTCCCTGATCCGACTCAACAGAAAGACCTGGTAGTCCATCGAGAGGCCGAAGAGCACGGAGAAGAGGAAGAGCGGCACCCAGGCCTCGATCGTGTCGGTCTCCTGGAAACCGAGAAGCTCTGCACCCACCCCGTACTGGAACACGAGGACGAGCAATCCGTATGCAGCCCCCACTGACAGCAGGTTGAGCGCCACTGCCGTGCCGGCGATCACGACCGAGCGAAAGACCACGGTGAGCAGGAAGAAGGTCAATACGAGAACGAAGGCGATCACGAGCGGGGCCGGATCGATCACAGAGTCGAAGTAGTCGATGTTCTCCGACGTCGTTCCACCGACGAGTACCTCGGCATCGGTGCCCTCGAACGCCTGCGGCACGAGCTCGCCGCGGAGCTCCTGCACCGCTGCGACGGCCTCCGAGCTCGAGGCGTCTCCGACGACCGGAACCGAGAGAACCGCGACCTCACCATCCTCGGAGCGCCGAATCTCGCCGCCGCCGAACCGGGGATCGGCGGCGAGCGTCGAGCGCAGTCCAGCGAGCGCCTCCGAGACGGCGGCACCCGAGGCGCCTCCGGAAACCACGATCTCGACCGGGTCGGTCGTCGCCTCCGGGAAGTCGCGTTCCAGCGCGACAAAGCCTCGCTTGGAGGAGAAGCGGTCAGGGAGCGCAGACACGCCGCTGGTGCCGACGTTCATGGCGAGAATCGGCAGCGCCATGGCCACGAGCACACCCAGGGAGAGGGCGAGGCTCAGCACCGGACGACGAAGCACGCTTCGGACGATTGCTCCCCAGAAGCGCCCCTCGGCGCCCGCCGAGGCGAGCGTGCGTCGGCCGACGATCGGAATCCGAAGGGAGTTGATGCGGTCTCCGAGCAAACCCAGGAGCGCGGGAAGGAGCGTGAGAGCCGCGGCGACCGAGACGACGCCGACGAGGATCGCGCCGACGGCGAGGCTCCGCATGATCGAGCTCGGAACGAGCAGCATGCCGAACATCGCGACGACGAAGGCGGTGCCGCTGAAGAGCACCGCGCGGCTCGCGGTCAGCCCCGAAGCCGCGATCGCGTCGAGCTGCTCGCGGCCGCGCCCACGTTCCTCGCGATAGCGCGAGACGACGAAGAGTGAGTAGTCGATTCCCAGCGCCAGCCCCATGCCCGTAAGCATGTTCACGATGAAGATCGAGAGCTCGAACGGCTGTGCGAGGAGGGCCGTCATTCCCAGCGCAACGACAATCGACGCGATCGCCATCAGCAGCGGAATCAGTCCGGCCACCACCGCGCCGAACACAAGCAGGAGGATGATGAGAGCGGCCGGGAGCCCGAACTGGAGCTCGCCCTTCTCCAGGTCTTCCTGCGAGAGCAGATTGAAGTCGTAGTCGAGGGTCTGCTCGCCGGTGACCGCTACCGAGAAGGCGGCCTCTTCGTCGGCCTGCTCGACTGTCTCGATCACCGCCTCCGCCTCGTCCTCGTCGTGGATCCCGAGCGGGACAATGGTGGCGTGACGGTCGCCGGAGACGAGCGAGGCGTCACCGTCCAGATAGGTGTCTGCTCGCGAGAGCGCGAGCACTTCGCTCTCGACGACGAGCGTCCGCACGAACGACTCGAACTCCGGGGAGTCCACCGTGTGCCGATCCGAGCGTATGACCACGATGTCGCTCCTCGGCATGCGAGTCGGGTCGGGCGGGAACGCCTGTATCTGGGCCGCAATCGCCTGCTCGGACTCGGGGTTGTTCGTAGGTGCGTCGTCGGTGCTGAGACCGTCGCCGAGCAGCGTGACGATGGCAACGACGGCCAGGGCGAAGACCGCGATCCATGCGCCCACCACCCGCCAGGGATGGCGTGCGCTCGCCGAAGCGAGCCTCCCGGTCGAGAGCACCGCAGAGAGCCTCATGCTGCCTCCGCCGCAGGCGCGGCCAACACGTCGGGGTCGGACACGAGCGATTCGGTCGACGGCCGCTTGCGCGGGATCAGCAGAGCGAGCACGGAGCCGATACCGACGACGATCGCCCCGACCCAGAGCGCCGGCACGAGGCCGTCCGAGAACGTGGCCGGAGACTCGTACCCACCCGTGCGCGCGAAGACCGAGGCGAGCACGGCGACTCCGAGGACGCCTCCGACCTCGCGGATCGCGTTGTTGGCGCCCGACGCCTTGCCTTCCTCCTCGGGCCGGACGGCGGAGAGGACGACGTTCGCGACCGGCGCGAAGAACAGCGCCATGCCGATCCCGGAGAGCACGAACGGTGCAACGAACGAAACGTAGCCGACAGTCGCGGTCGACACGGCCGCGATCCAGCCCAGTCCGATCGCCTGCAGCGCGAGCCCGAGCGCCATCAGCGGACGTCCGCCGATCCTGTCGGACAGAGCACCCGCGATAGGTGCCACGAACATCGGCATGATCGTCCAGGGAAGGATGCGGAGCCCGGACTCGAGCGGCGAGTATCCCTGTGCGGTCTGGAAGAACTGCGTCAGCAGGAAGATCGAGCCGAACATCCCGAAGTACATGAACAGGGACGCTCCGTTCGCCGCGGCGAATGCCCGGTTGCGGAAGAACCGCATGGGCAGCATCGGCTGCGGCGTGCGGAGCTCCCAGACGACGAACGCTGCGAGCAATGCCGCTCCTGCCACCAGCGCGCCGACGATCGCCGGGCTCGTCCAGCCGTCTCCGTTGCCGTGGATGATCCCCCAGACGACCCCGAGCATGCCGCCGCTCGCGAGCGCCAGTCCCGGGAAGTCGAGCGCCTTGTCAGGCCCGGTCGACTCGCGGAGCTGCGTTGCCAGGGGCAAGAGAACCAGCCCGACAGGAACGTTCAGCCAGAAGATCCACTGCCAGGAGATGCCGTCGACGACCGCGCCGCCGACGAGCGGCCCCATCGCGACGGCGAGGCCGGCGATGCCGGACCAGGCGCCGAGCGCGACTCCCCGGCGCTCGCGCGAGACCGCCGCGCTCAGGATCGTCAAGGTCAGCGGAGTCACGATGGCGGCGCCGAAGCCCTGCATGGCCCGGGCGGCGATCAGCCAGTCGGCCGAAGGGGCGAGCGCCGCGGCTGCGGAGGCGGCGGTGAAGACCCCGACCCCGATCATGAACATGCGCTTTCGCCCGAAGCGGTCGCCGAGCGCTGCTCCGGTCAGCAGGAAGACCGCGAACGTGAGCGTGTACGCGTTGACGGTCCACTCGAGCTCCTCGATCGAGGCGTCGAGATCGACGCGGATCACGGGAAGCGCCGTCGAGACCACGAGGTTGTCGAGCACGACCATGAAGAGCGCGATCGAGGTGATCGCGAACGTCCAGATCGTGCGGGTGCCGGCTTTCATCGTGTCCTCTCTTCCGGTGTCTTTCCTGTAACGGTGTAGTGATTGATCACTCATGATCAGGCGAAAAAAAGGAGCTCTCTACTTCGACTCTTCGCAGCCCTCCGCGAGGCGCGCGACCCACGAGTGGAGCGGGTCGTCGCCGATCGAGTACTGCATGGCCGCAAGCACGTTCATCAGCATCCCCGTGGCGAAGAACTTCGCGATCGTCTGGCGGTCGGCGCCCGAGACCGTCTCCACGTAGTCGACGAGCCGGCCGTACCCGCGAGCGGTGCTCTCGCGCACGTCCTCTTCCTCGACGGAGGCCGCGTACGACTGGAGCTGACCCTGCAACATGGTGCGGTCGCTCTCGATCAGGCCCCTGTAGGCATCGCCGATTGCGTGCAGCGCGTCCTCTCCGGACTTGCCCGACGCCGCCGTACGGAAGACGTCGAGGGTCTCGGCGAAGCAGGCGTCGTTGACCGCGAGGAAGAGCTCCTTCTTGGAGCCGAAGAGCCTGAAGAGGTACGGCTGCGAGATCCCGGCCAGCCGGGCGATCGAGTCCGTCGAGGCACCGTGCAGGCCGTGCCGGGCGAACTCGCCACGCGCGGCTTCGAGCACGGCGACGCGCCGTTGCTCTGCGGTCTGTCGAAGCGTCTTCACCATCGGAGGAAGTGATTATTCACTCACAAAGAGGTGCTTGTCAAGTCGAGACCGGCTCACCAAGCTCCTTGCCTGGGTGGGAGCCGAACTCACGCGGACCGAAGGTACCCTCGTCGCCGCGACCATGGGCAGGAAGTCAAGAGTCTTTCGAGAGGAGAGATCGATGCGTGACTTTTTTGCATTCCGGACGATGATCTCCGGGTTCGTCATCCAGATCGTCTTCGTGCTGGGGCTCATCGCCATCGTCATCGGCTCCATCGGCGCACTCGCCAACGACCAGGTGCCCGCCGGCGTGCTCATCCTCGTCGTCGGCACGCTCTATTGGCGCATTTTCTGCGAGGTGTTGATCGTCGTCTTCCGGATGAACCGCTCCCTGGACGTCATCAAGGACAACACCGCGGGGCTGGCGCCTGCGCTATCGGCTCCCGGAGCACCGGTTGAACCAGCGGACATGCGCATGGGGGAAGCCGGGCTTGCGGCGAGCGCATCGACGGCCGTCTTGACGGGCGAGAGCGATCCGGCTGCTGGTGCGCCCACCGTCGCTGCCGTTCCGGAGGCGGCGCTGCCACCCGCCGGTTGGTACGACGACTCCGAGCGTCCCGGCCACAAGCGCTGGTGGGACGGAACGACGTGGGGGACGAGAGACGACGAGCACTCGTCTGCGGGATGAATGGCGACTGCGCACGACGGTAGCGGTCGATCTGGAGCACCATCCAAGCCGGACGCGGAAAAGTCCGCGGCGTCTACGGCAGCTCAGCCGGCGCCGCTCGGGTTCTTCGCGCTAGACGAATCGTGCGAGAACGGAGACGACACGCTCGACCTCGTCCTCCGTCGTAGTCGTCGCGAACGGCAGCGCGAGCGCGCGCTCGAACGCGCGATCGGCCCCCGGGAAGGGCCCCTGCGCGCGGTAAGGATCGAGCAGGTGCAGCGCCCACGTCCCGATCTGCCCCTCGATCGCTTCCTCGCGCAGACCGGCCAGCGCCTCGTCGCGCCGTTCGAGCTGGACGACGTAGGCCTGCCAGCCGTGCCTGTCTCCTTCGGCCGCGCCGGGAGTGAGGAGCAGGGACTCGAGCCGCTCCGTGTACCAGCCTGCGACACGCTCCCGAGCCGCGAGCAGCTCCTCGAGCCGCGCGAGCTGCGGGATCCCGACCGCGCAGAGCAGGTCCGGTATCCGGTAGTTGTAGCCCGGGGACGGCATGTCCCCGGGCGTCGCCCACCCGTGATGGCGAAACCGCCGGACCGCTTCGTCGAATCCGGCCTCGTCCGTCGTCACGGCGCCGCCCTCGCCGGTCGTCACGATCTTCCGCGGATGGAAGGAAAGGCAGGCAGCGACGCCGAGCGCGCCGCACGGAGTCCCGCGATAGCGGGCGCCCAACGCTCCCGCGGCATCCTCGAGGAGCACGACCTCCTGCGGTACTGCCGTCTGCAGCGCCTCCCACTCGACCGGGCTGCCGAAGAGGTGCACTGCCATGACCGCACGCGTGCGCGGCGTCACGGCCGCGGCGACGGCGGCCGGATCGACGAGAAACGTGTCCGGATCGACATCGGCGAGAACCGCGCGCGCGCCGCAGAGCTCGACGACGTTCGCCGTCGCGGGAAAGGTGTAGGCGGGGACGACGACTTCGTCACCCGGCCCGATCTCCAGCGCGAGCAGCGCGAGGTGGAGCGCCGCGGTGCCGGACGAGACGGCGGCGGCGTGAGCGGTCCCGACGACCTCCGCGAGCGCACCCTCGAACTCGGCCACCTTCGAGCCCATCGTCAGCTGGCCGCTCTCGATCACTTCCGCCACCGCAGCGAGCTCTGCCGGACCGACGTCCGGCCGCGCGAGCCTGATCGGCGCCCTCACGGGCCGGAAACCGGCTCGTGAGCGGTGAGTGGCGTGGGGAACCGGGAGGTTCCCCACGCTCTCAGGAAGAAGGAGGAACGCGAGGGGAACATGGCTTCCCCCGCGAACACGAGCCAAAGGCGAGCGTTCACGCTGTCGGGGCTCCGAGCTTCTCCCGGTACCAAGCGATCGTCCGCTCGAGCCCCTCGTCGAGGTCGACCCTGGCCTCGAAGCCGAGCAACGCCCGGGCCTTGTCGATGTTGGGGATCCGGAGCTCCACGTCCATGTAGTGGAGCGGCTGGAAGGTGATCTGCCCAGCGCTCCCGGTCAGCCGCTTGATCCGTTGCGCAAGATCGTGGATCGTGACCGCGGAACGCGCGTTGCCGATGTTGAAGCTCTCCCCCACCGCACTCGGATGCTCGAGCGCGAGCAGCGCGCCGTCGACCATGTCGTCGACATAGCACCAGGCTCGAATCTGCGACCCGTCTCCGTGAATCGTCAGGTCACGCCCGGCGAGAGCCGCCTCGATGAACGCGCGAATTGCGCCGCCGCCGATCTGTCCCGGGCCGAACACGTTGAACGGACGCACGGAAGTGGTGGGAAGCCCGAACTCGGCGTGATAGGCGTGCGCCATGTGCTCGCCCGCGAGCTTCGACACCGCGTAGGTCCAGCGCGCCTCGCCGACGGAGCCGATCGTCGTCACGTGCGCCTCCTGCACGTTGAACGCATGCTGGCCGAATACTTCGCTCGTCGAGAAGTCCACCAGGCGCTCGACCGTGTCCTTCGCCGCGAGAGTGGCCTCGAGCACGTTGTACGTGCCGATCACGTTGACGCGCATCGTCCGGACCGGGCTTTCGAGGACCGTGTCGACACCCGCGATGCCCGCGCAGTGGACGACGTGCGTCGCCTTGTGAACGAGCTCCCCGAGGCGCGCCGAGTCGAGCACGTCCCCCTGCACGAAGTGGAAGTTCGGATGCTCCGCGAGGCTCGTCCCGCCGAGCGAGTCCCGGTGGAGGTTGTCGACGGCGACGATCTCGTTCTCGTCCACCAGGCGGCGCGCGAGCGTGGTGCCGATGAAACCCGCTCCTCCGGTGATGACGATCCGTTTGCCGGTCAGGGACACGCGGCGAGTCTAGAGGTACCTTGTCTGGATGCGCATGGTCGCCCTTGGTGTCGTTGCGCTGACTCTCGCTGCAACCGGCAGCGCCGCGATGACGTCGGTGACGGCCTTGAAGGTCACCTACTGGCCGAACGGAGAAAACGAACGCGTGAGAGAGACCTGGACCTTGCGCTGCAACCCTGCCGGCGGGACGGTGCCGCGGCCCGGAAGTGCCTGCAGCAAGCTCGCCGAGGGCGGCCGAAAGCTTTTCGCGCCCGTTCCGCGGGGGGCCATCTGCACCGAGATCTACGGAGGCCCGGATCGCGCCCGCGTTACCGGAGTCGTCGGCGGGCGGCGCGTGTGGGTGACGTTCAACCTGACGAACGGCTGCCACATCGAGCGCTGGAGTCGGTTCTCGCCGTGGCTCCTTCCGCCCTCCTAGCGGCGGCGTTTCGCGAGCGTTCGAATTGAGGGCCAAGTAACAGTCTGTTACTTGGCGTAGTTAGCATCGGCGGCCGTGAGGACCGTCCTCTTCGTCGGCGCAGGTCGCCACCAGCGCCGCGCGATCGAGCACGCGCGAGGGCGCGGCCTGCGGGTCGTCGCCGTCGACCGCAACGCGGAAGCGCCCGGACTTGCCTCGGCAGACGTCGCCGAGGTCGTCGACTTCACCGACGTTCCTGCGGTCACCGAGGTCGGCCGGCGGCACCGGATCGACGGCGTGCTGACCGTCTCGGCCGACCGTGCGGTGCCGGTCGTGGCCGCCGTGGCGGACGCGTTGGGGCTCCCCGGGATCGGGATCGATACCGCTCACCGGATGACGCACAAGCTGGAGATGCGGGCCGCGCTCGCCGATGCTGGGGTTCCGCAGCCGCCGTTCGCGGCCATCCGCTCGGCGGAGGACGCTGCGCGCGCACTCGAGGTTTCCGGGCTCCCCGCTGTTCTCAAGCCCGTTGACTCCGGTGGGCAGCGCGCGGTGTTCCGAGTCGACGGCGCGGACGACCTCGAGCGAGATCTCGGAGACGCACTCCTCGAATCGCCGACGCACGAGGCGATGGTGGAGGCGTTCGTGGACGGCATCGAGATGAACGGGATCGTGATCGCGCGCGGAGGCGGGGTGAGCCTGCTGACACTCTCCGACCGGCTCCGCCCACCGGGAATCGGCTTCGGAGTCGGGTGGATGCACGTCTACCCTCCGTCGATCCCCGCCGACCAGCTCCAGCGAGCCGAGCACATCGCCGTCGACTCCGTCCGGGCGCTGGGGCTCCGTGACGGGATCGCGTTTCCGCAGCTCATCGCGGCCCCGGACGGTCGGGTCCTGGTCGTCGAGGTCGCGGCACGCATTCCCGGCGGCCAGATGGCCGATCTCGTCCGCCATGCGGTCGGCGTCGACCTCGTCGAGATCGCGCTCACCCAGACGCTCGGCGAGGCGGTGTCGGACGAGCTCGCGCTGCCGCGGTTCTCCCAGCCGCTCGCGATTCGCTTCTTCACCGCCGAACCCGGCCCGCTTCCGACCGGTCGGGTCGTGTCGATCGGCAGCCTCCAGCCGGTCCTCGCGTCCGCGGGCGTCGTGCAGGCAGACACCTATCTCGAGGTCGGAGAGACGATCCGGCCGGTACGCCGAGACGGCGACCGGCGCGGCTACGTGATCGCGATCGGGGACGCTCCGAATGAGGCCGTGCGACGCGCCGACCAGGCAGCGGCGCTGCTGACCGTCGAGGTCGCGACATGAGCGATCCGAGAACGCGAGTCGTCGAGCGCGGGTACGACGCCATCAGCGACCGCTTCCTCGAGTGGAGGGATCAGATCGTCGACGATCCTCGGCGAGCGTGGAGCGACGCGCTGACCTCACGGTTGGAGGGCGGCGCACGGATTCTGGAGCTGGGCTGCGGTGCAGGAGTGCCCGACACGCTCCTTCTCGCCGAGCGCTTTCGCGTCACGGGTGTCGACATCTCCGAGGCACAGATCGCGCGCGCCCGGGCAAACGTCCCCGACGCCGGCTTCATCCGGGCCGACTTCACGGCACTCGAGCTCGAGCCCGATCAGTTCGACGCGGTCGCCGCTTTCTACTCCTTCAACCACGTCCCGCGCGACCTGCTGGCCGGGCTCTTCGAGAACATTCACTCGTGGCTCGTACCAGGGGGGCTGCTCCTCGCTGCATTCGGGACGAGCGACACCGAGGCGTGGACGGGAGACTGGCTCGGGACGACGATGTTCTTCTCCAGCTTCCCGCCGGGAACCACCCGCCGAATGCTGTCCGACGCTGGGTTCGAGCTTTTGCAGGATGAGCTCGCGCCGATGCGTGAGCCCGAGGGTGAAGTCGCGTTTCATTGGGTGCTCGCCCGGCGATGAGCTGCTCGTTCGACCTCGAGCACTACCGAGAGATCCTCGAGGCGGCCGACGCCGGCGGCTATCGCTTCGCAGACTTCGGCACCTCGCCCGAGCGCGGCGACCTCCTCCTTCGCCACGACATCGACCTCTCGCTCGAGGCGGCGGTCACGATGGCAGAGCTCGAAGCGGAGCTCGGGGTGCGGGCGACGTACCTGCTCATGACGGAGTCCGTCTTCTACAACCTCGCGTCTTCCGAAGGCGTGTCGGCAATCGCGCGCCTCCGTGAGCTCGGGCACGCCGTCGGCTTGCATGCCGTGCACCCGAACGTCGTCCTCGACGAGCGCTTCGACCCGGTCGTCTCCTGGCACAACCCGAGGCCCGAGTTCACGTCCGACGAGATTCCCGGCGCAGCCAACACCTACGGGGAGCGCTACTTCTCACCCGAGACCTACCGCTCGGACTCGAACCAGCACTGGCGAGCGGGCTGTCCCCACGAGGAGTTGCGCGCGGGCGCGTTTCCGTGGCTCCAGATTCTCGTCCATCCCGCGATCTGGGTCTATCCGGGAGAGACGATGGGACAGACGATGCGGGCGATGCTCGAAGCCGACCAGGCACGCCGGCTCGCCCAGCTCGCCGAAGACGACATCGACCTTGCCTGACGCCCTCCGTGTCGTCCACTGCCCGGTCAACACCGCGGGCGTTCCCTGGGCGAACGTCCAGGCACTCCGAGGTCGCGGCGTGGACGCCAGGCTCGTCGTGTTCAACCGCTACAAGCTCCACCCGGAAGCCGATCGGTCGCTCGAGCGCAGCGGCGGCTTCGTCCGCCGACAGGCCACGCAGTGGCGCGCGCTCTCCGACCTCCTCCCGACCACCGACGTCTTCCACTTCTACTTCGGCCTCACGCTCGTACCACGGTCGGTGCAGTTTCCGATTCTGCGTGCGCTCCGGAAGAAGTCGGTCATGCACTACCTCGGCTCCGACATTCGCGGCAAGCGGCCGGCCGAGCTCGCTTTCGGCAGAAGGGCCGGCGCCCAGCTCGTCGGCTCGCACGACGCGCTCCGCTGGGTGCCCGAGGCGGAGGTGATCCCGCCGGGGATCGACGTCGCAGCCATCGAGCCGGCGTTTCCGGCCGGCGATCGCACGAGACCTGTGATCCTGCACGCGCCCTCGTCACGTCGTCGCAAGGGGACCGAGCACGTGCTCGCGGCGTGCGAGGGACTCGAGGCCGACCTCGTCCTCGTCGAGGGCCTCCACCACGACGAGGCCTTCGAGCGCTACCGCGGGGCGGACATCGTCGTCGACCAGCTGAACGCAGGCTGGTACGGCCTCCTCGCGATCGAGTGCATGGCGCTCGGGAAGCCGGTCGTCACCTTCCTGCACGATGAGGCGGTCGCGCGGAGCGAGGAGGCGTTCGGGACACGCGTACCGATCGTCAGCGCGACGAAGGAGAACCTCCGCCAGCGTCTCGAGCCCCTGGTGGCGGACGCGGCCGAGCGCCGCCGTGTCGGGGAGGCGTCTCGCGCGTACGTGGAGCAGGTTCACGACCTGGAGCGCGTCGCCGACCGCCTGCTCGCGCTCTACGCTCGACTCTGATCATGGCGCTCGGTGCAGAGCTCAGGCGGCTCGGCAGGCACTCGGCGATCTACGGGCTCGGCGGGCTCGTCTCGCGGATCCTCGCCGTCCTCCTGCTGCCCCTCTACACGCGCTACCTCTCCCCGTCCGACTACGGCAAGGTCGAGACGCTCATCGCGCTCACGACGGTCATCGGGATCGTCCTTCGGATGGGGATCCACGCCGCGTTCTTTCGCTTCTACTTCGACTCGTCCGAGCCCGAGCACCGGCGCCTCGTGCTCCGAACGTCCTTCTGGTTCACGATGGCCATGGCGACGGCGGGCCTCGTGGCCGGCCTAATACTGTCGGGAGCGATATCCGACCTGCTCTTCGGCTCCGCGGACGACTCCGAGCTCGTCATGGCGTCGTTCGTCGGGCTCTGGGCTGGGATGAACTACGAGCAGCTCACGTCCCTCTTCCGAGTCGAGGAGAGGTCGATCGCGTTCGTCTCGGCGAGCCTGGCGAACATCCTGCTCACGATCGGGGTGACATTGCTGCTCGTGGTCGCCCTCGACCAGGGCCCGATCGGCGTCATCGTCGGCAACTTCACCGGCACGCTGCTCGTCTACGTGGCGCTGATCGGGTATCGCCGCGAGCAGCTCGGGCTCCAGTTCGACCGAAGCCTTCTCCGAGAGATGAACCGGTTCGGCGTGCCGCTCATCCCGACCGCGCTCTTCCTCTGGGTCACGAACTTCAGCGATCGGCTCTTCCTCGTCCGGCTCGCCGACACCACCGAGGTCGGCCTCTACTCGGTCGGCGTGCGTATCGCCTCCGCGATGGTCCTGCTGCTGACCGCGTTCCGGCTGGCGTGGCCGGCGTTCGCGTACTCGATCGAGGACGAGCGCGAGGCTCGCCGGACGTACGCCTTCGTGCTCACGTACCTCGTGCTCGTGACGACCTGGGTCGCCACCGGGCTCGCACTCCTGTCGCCGTGGATCGTGAACTGGATCGCCGCGCCGGCTTTCGCCGAGTCCTCGCGGGTCGTCGGGCCGCTCGCGTTCGCGGCTGTCGCCTTCGGCGCGTACATCGTCGTGGTGATCGGCGTGGGACGCGCACGCCGCACGCAGTTCAACTGGGTCGTGACCGGCGCGGCCGCCGCGGTGAACGTCGCCCTCAACCTGATTCTGATCCCGCGCTACGGGATGATGGGCGCAGCTGTCGCGACGATCGCCGCCTTTGCGACGATGTTCGTCGGCATGGCGTGGTGGGCGCAGCGGATCTATCCCGTGCCGTACCAGTGGCGCCGCGTCGGCACCGCCGCGCTCGTGGGCGTCGCGCTCGTCGTCGCCGGCAAGCTGCTCGGCTCGGGTTTCGCGATCGCGTTCCTTCTCGCGCTCGTCTACCCAGTTGCACTCGTACCGCTCGGCTTCTACCTCCCGGCCGAGCGCAAGGCGATCGGCGCCCGACTCCGTTCGGCACGTTAGCCAGGACGCACCAGGACGTGCGTCGTGGCCGCGCACCGGGCAAGACTCGTCACACGCACCTGCGTCCCAGTCCGGAGCGGACGGTTCGGCTCCGTTGTCCCACTCGGACGATCAGCGGCGCGCACGCGGTGCGTGAGCGAATGTGGAATCCACCCGAGTACGCGTTCCATACGTCGCGCCCATACGCTGGACAGGACGCGATGCGAAGTGAGCTGACGATTCCGCTGCGACCCCATTCAATAGCCGCTCGGCGGCGCCATGCCGGGTGCACGCTCACGCGAACCGGTGCCGAGCCGCCCCGGATAGCGAGCCCGGCCTTGCTCGCGTACGGCCACGCATGGCTGCCGGTCAGGACAACCTGAGGCAGATACGCTGGAGGCACTGACACGACGCCGAGCGCGACGCGACGACCGCCGTACCGACCGGATTCGACCTCCAGGATGATCTGATCGCAATCGACGATTGGTTCCGCCACTGACGCCTCCGACCGCGTCGTTCCAGGGATCAGAGCGGCGGAAGTCAACGCCACGAGGTGACGTGCGATCGGCATGTCTCAGCCCTACACCCGCCAAGCACGGAACGTTCCACGCGCTCGGAGCGGCGACGCCCGGCCGTTCTCAAGTAGCGCCCTTCCGCATCGTTGCCGGGATTGTTGCCCACGCGTGCTCGGTCTCTCAGGTTACTCCCAGAGTCGGAGCGTTGACTCGTCGTCGGAGGATCGCGGAGACCCTTTGTTCATGAGTATTTGCGTGGCTGCTTTGAGAACAACCGGCAACGGCACCCGACTAGGCGACGATCCGGTACACCTGGAAGCACTCGGCGTACTCGCGGTTCACGTTCACCCCGTGCACGCGCGCGAGGTTCCAGACGTACTCCGGGTCGGCGTAGCGCCGGTGCTGCTGGGAGGCGTAGCGCGCGAGCGCGGCGACCTTGCGATCGATGTGCCGCTTCTCCAGTCCGACGTACGCGCCGTAGGAGAAGTCGAAGTTGTTCCAGGGGACCTCGTAGCCGAGGATCGTTGTCCGCTTGAAGGCGCGCAGGCCCTCCTGGGCGATCGTCTGGTGATCCTGGTGCACGTCGTGATGCGAGGGCTGAAAGACGATCTCGGGCCGCCAATCCTCCCAGAGCGCGACGAGCAGCTCGAGGATGTCCTGGCGGCGCTCGGGAAACGTGCGGACGTCGAAGTCGTGAACCGTGAGGCACTCCTCGGGGATGCCGATCTCCGCCGTCGCTTCGCGAACTTCTCGCGCGAGCGTGTCCGGCTCGAAGCCCGGCGGAAGCGAGCGGGTCGCGATCGAGAACGCGACGTACCGCACCTCGCATCCGCCGTCGACGAGCCTCGCCATCGTTCCGCCACAGCCGAGCTCGCCGTCGTCGGTATGCGGCGCGAGGACGAGCGCGCGCTTGAGAGCTTCTAACACGATGATCGCCCGTCGCGAGGCGGATGCTGGACGTCGTGAGGCAAGGACGCAGGGAGCGTCCATATCAAGCAGATATGGACGCGGGTTCTCGGGTACCCCAAGAAGTGCGCAGCACTTCTTGGGGTAGGACCGAGGACGCGGCATCGCGGCGTGCAGGGCCGCATCGCGACCTGGTCGCTCATCGTGTTGGGAGTTCTTAGACCCTCGAGCACCGCGCTATTCAACCAGGACACGTAACGTTGCCGGGCCGTGGAGTCCCCGGATGCCGCCCAGGTCGCCGCGCTCCTCGGGGCGCTCGGCGCCGTGCTCGTACTGCTTCCGCGCGACCGCTACCTGCCTCTCGTCGGATTCGTGCTGGTCGGCCTCGGAACCGTCGGCCTCGCGCGCTACCTCGTCGGCGACGACGACCTCGAGCTGCTCTTCACAGAGCGCGAGGGGATCGCGCTGGTCGTCGTCGGCGTCCTAGCGATCGTCCTCGGCGCCATTCCCTTGGTGCGCTATCCAGCGATCGTCCCGGTCGCACTCCTGGCCGTCGCGCCGTTTCGTATTCCCGTGACGCTCGGTGACGAGGAGGCGTTCCTGCTCCTGCCGCTCTACGTCGTGCTCGCTGCATCGGTGCTCGCACTGGCGCACCGGGCGGTTCGCGGCGAGCAGCCGGCGCCTCCGCCCTTCCTGCTGGCACTTCCACTGGCGTCACTCATCGCCTTCTCGGCGGCCTCGTACCTCTGGACATGGGACGAGCGCGCCGGGGCGATCTTCCTCGCGTTCTTCGTCTTCCCCTTCACCGCCGGTCTCGCCGTCGTCGCGCGCGCGCCGCTCGCTTCCTGGCTGCCCCGCGCGCTCGTCGTGACCCTGGTCGCGCTCGGCTCGCTCTTCGCGGCGATCGGGATCTGGCAGGCACAGACGAGGACGCTCTTCTTCGCGCGCGATGTCGAGGTCGCGAACGCCTACACGACGTTCTTCCGCGTCACGTCGCTCTTCAAGGATCCCAGCCTGTACGGGCGGTACCTGGTCGTACCCATCGTGATCCTTCTGGTCGTCGTCCTCCTACGTCGGGGCAGGACGGTCGACTGGGTTGCCGCGACCGTCGCCGGCGCGTTCCTCTTCTGGGGGCTCTTCTACTCGTACTCGCAGTCGAGCTTCGTCGCGCTCTTCGTCGTCACGTGCGCGGTCGCGCTCGTGGGATTGGGTCGACGGCTCCGAATCCTCCTGGTCGCGTGTGCGTTCGTCGCCACCCTGGCCGCGGCCGCAGTCGCAGCGGATGCCGTGAACGGACGCTCTGCGAGGGACGTGACGAGCGGCCGCTCGCGTCTCGTGAACGTGACCCTCGAGGCGTTTCAGGCTCGTCCCATCGCAGGCGTCGGGATCGGTGGCCAGCCGCGCGCGAGCGCAGAGGAGTCGGGCAAGGGCTCCCCCAGCCGAAACGCTTCGCACACGACGCCGCTCACGGTGCTCGCGGAGCTCGGAGTGCTGGGTTTCGCGCTCTATGCCTGGGTGCTCGCCGCTGCAGCCTGGGCGCTGTGGCTCCTGACCAAGAGAGACCTGGTCCTGGGCGTGGGGCTGGCCGCGGTGCTCCTCGTCCTGGTCGTGCACTCACTCCTGTACGCAGGATTCTTCGAGGACCCGCTCACGTGGGGCGTTTTCGCGTTGGTAGCGGCGTTTCTCGCGACTCCGCGGGAAGCTCCGCGGCTGCTGGCACACTGAAACGCGGCCCGGGTCCAGCGGCCAGCCCCTCCCTATGCCAAGAGCTCTCAAGTGGATCCTCCTCGTTCTCTCCGTGCTCGTCATGGCACTGGGCGGGATCCTGGTCGCCATCGGGCTCACGAACAACCCGCCGCGCGGGGCGCTCGACACCGACCTCGACGACGTCACCGTTTCCGTCCCCATCCCCACGCTGCCCACCGTCCCCGAGCCTCCTCCCAAACCACCGAAGCCCAGCGACGACATTCGCTGCTGGCGCACGTTCGGTGGCGATCCGCAGCGCTCGCTCGCCCGGCCGGATGCTCCTCTCGGCCTTCCGGCTCGAAAGCCGCTGTGGTCGCGCGGATTGAGGAGCTACATCGAGTTCCCGCCCACGTACTGCGAGGGCGATCTCTATGTGAACAC
>Ga0208612_1000188_pt1 | contig 31792 bp, 34 predicted proteins | sample AntDryMetagUQ889_FD_188089 | JGI IMG/M metagenome (GOLD analysis project Ga0208612, IMG submission 188089) | Polar desert microbial communities from Antarctic Dry Valleys - UQ889 (SPAdes) | ecosystem: Environmental > Terrestrial > Soil > Desert | place: Antarctic Dry Valleys | collected 2008-12-31 | reverse complement strand
GCCCATCTCGACGCTGATCTCGTTGCGCGATAGGTTATTTTCGCCTCCACCGCCCCGCCGCCGGCTCACTCAGCGGCTTATCGACGCAGCCTCCTAGGGAGTCGGCGCTGACGTGGGAGTCGGCGTCGGCGTCGGGTTCGGCGTCGGCGTGGGCGTTGGCGTCGGCGTCGGCGTCGGCGTGGGCGTTGGCGTCGGCGTCGGCGTTGGCGTGGCGGTCGGCGATGCCGTGGGAGACGGTGACGGTGTCGGCCCACTGCTGATCACGAGGTCCACCTGTCTCCCGACCTCCACATCCGTGCCCTCCGTTGGCAGGCTCCGAATGACCGAGCCATCGGGAATCGACGCGTCTGGCTCCTCCTCCCGGGTTCCGAGTTCCAGCCCGGCCCGATTCAGCGTCGCAATCGCCTGCGTCTCGGTCTGGCCCTGGAGGCGGGGCACCTCCACCGTCTCCGCTCCGCTCGAGACATACACGATCAGGGTTGAGCCTTCGTCGACGTCCCGGCCGCTGACGGGGTCGCACCGGATCACCCGGCCCTCGTCGATGTCTTCCGATGCTTCCTCTCGCTCGTCGCGCTCCACGCGATTGCCAAGCTGCGTTCGGAGGGTAGTGAGTGCCACATCGTCGCAGTCGGGCACCGTGACCTGTGCCGTGCTGGGCTCCGGGGTTACGTTCGGGCCGCCAAGTCCGTCCAGCAGTTGGACCGCCAGGAATCCGATGGCGCCCAGCAGGAAGATCCCAAGGACTGCCATCAGCCAGATCCACCATGGTTGCCCGTCGTCTCGTGGTCGCGCATAGTTGTCGGAGCGACGCGGCGGAGGCGCGATCGGAGCACGATCCGCTGGACGGGTGACCCGGGGCGGCACGTAGACCGTCGGTTCGCCCGCCGATGGCGTGACGGCGACCGCCGCTCCAGCAGCTCCCTGAGTCAGCGCCGGTGCGCTGTCGGGGTCGCGGCGCCAGACGCGCAGCGCCTCCGCGAAGGCTCCGGCATCGGGGAAGCGATCGCCAGGCTCGCGCGCCAACCCGCGCATGAGGATCGCCTCGAGCCCGGCCGGCAATGCATGACCGATGGAGGCCGGCGTGGCCGGATTCTCGTTCAAACGCTTTAGCGCGACAGCAGCAGCCGAATCCGCTTCGAACGGACGGCGCCCGGTGAGCATTTCGTACAGCACGATGGCGAGCGCATAGACGTCGGACGCGCCGGTGACCTCGTCACCGCGCGCCTGCTCCGGGCTGAAGTAGTGGACCGATCCGAGCGTTGTCCCGGTGACCGTCATGGATGCCTCGGCCACGGCACGGGCGATGCCGAAATCAGTGACCTTCACGTCGCCGGTATCGGTGATGAGGATGTTGCCTGGCTTCACATCGCGGTGGACGATCCCCTTGCGATGGGCCACCTCGAGCGCCGCCGCCGTCCCGATCGCCACGCGCACCGCATCGTCCATCGAAAGTGCGTCGCGGTCACGGAGGATGGCCGCCAGGTCGCGGCCCTCGACGAGCTCCATGACGATGTACTGGTCGCCATCCTCACCGTCGGTGCCGTAATCGTAGACGCTGACGATGTTCGGGTGGCTGAGCCCGCCGGCGGAGCGCGCTTCCTGCTTGAAGCGGGCGGTGAAGCCGGGATCGCTGCTGAATTGGGGGCGGAGCAGCTTGACCGCGACTTCGCGATCCAGCTGTTGGTCGACGGCCCGCCAGATCGTGGCCATGCCACCGTCACCGAGCGGGGCGATGAGCCGGTATCGGCCGCTGATCAGCCTGCCGATCATTTCCACGTTGGTCAGTCTCGCAGGTCGAGCCCGCGGATGTAGCCGCGGAATTCGTCGGCCAGTTCGGACTCGAGCGCGACGGCCACGTTCGCCTTGAGCCACCCGAGTCGGGTGCCGGCATCGTGCCGCACGCCTTCGAACTGGTAGCCGAAGACGGGCTGCTCGTGGATGAGCCCGCGCAGCGCATCGGTCAGTTGGATCTCACCGCCGGCGCCGCGGTTGGTCTGCTCGAGCACATCGAAGATCTTGGGGGTCAGGACGTAGCGGCCAAGCACGGCCAGGTCCGACGGTGCGTCATCGACCGACGGCTTCTCGACGAGGTTGCGGATCTCGACCAGGCGTCCCTCCTCGTGCAGTGGGTCGACGATGCCGTAGCGGCTCACGTCGGCGTGGTCGACCCGTTGGACGGCCACGACCGAGCCGCGGTGGGCGGCATGCGCGTCCATCAGCTGCTTGGTGACTGGCTCGCCGTTGGGGTTGAGCATGACGTCATCGGACAGGAGAACTGCGAATGGCTCTTCACCGACGAGATCCTTTGCCATCAACACCGCGTGCCCCAGGCCGAGCTGCTCGCGCTGATGGACGAAGGCGACGGTGCCGAACTCGCTGATGCGGCGAATGGTGCGCAGCATCTCGATGTCCCCGCGATCCTCGAGCCAGCGCTCGAGCGAAGCATTGGAGTCGAAGTGATCTTCGATCGCGCTGCGCCCAGTGGCGATGACGATGATGATCTGGTCGATACCCGACGCTGCCGCTTCTTCAACCGCGTACTGGATGATGGGCCGGTCGACGAGAGCCATCATCTCTTTGGGGATCGCCTTCGTGGCGGGGAGGAAGCGAGTGCCGAATCCCGCCGCTGGAAGGACAGCCTTTCTGACGCGTGCGGTGATCGTGAACACTCCTTCTTGCGATGTCAGGCGCGCGGCGCGCAAGTATGCCGCCGTGGAAGCGCAGCGCGGCCGCGACTGGCTCCGCACAGGGGGCCCCAGTATACCAATCGGTGCCGGTATGACCTGATGCGGTCAGGCTCGCGGTACAATCGCGCCGCCGATGTTCAAGTCACTTGTCCGCACCTTCAAAGGACCCAGCCGCGACCCGCGGATGGCGTACATCAGTCGGCCGATGCCGCGCGATCTCCTCGATGAGCAGGTCCTCGATGCCCTCGACCTGGCGCTTGCAGCCGATCCCAACCCCGCTTACCTGGTGGAGACGCTGGCGCCGGCGCTGCGACGGGTGACCGGTCGGGAATTCCAGGTCATGGACCGCTCAGTCCGCGACGTCACCGGCGCCTTCCACCGTGTGCAGGTCATGATTCGTGACGGCGACGTTGGCCGCTGGCCCGGCTACGACGCGATGTCGTATCCGTTGATCGCTCCGTCGGCAAAGGCTCAAGAGACGCGCGCGGCGATCGCTGCCGACGCCGCTCCCGCCGGGCCCAAGTCAGGCTGGACACCGCCGCCGTACTCCGGTTCGCGCTGATGGGCCGCCAGAACGTGCCGCGCGACCAGTGGCTTGACCTCGGGCACGAGTGTCCGCGTTGCGGCGAGGAGATCAGCGAGGCCGATGTCTATGCGTGGCGCCCGGTGCCCGAGGACCCGAAGCTGCTTCTGCTGTGGTGCAAGAACTGCGGCGACCGCGTCGAGATCAACCACATCTGACGGACTCGTGATGTGCGTGGTGCCCCCAAGGGGATTCGAACCCCTGATCTCCACCTTGAAAGGGTGGCGTCCTAGGCCTCTAGACGATGGGGGCGCTGGGACAATTGCGACGGCAATCGTAGCAGCGCGTGGCGCGCGCGACCTGAGAGTGCATCGGCCGCCGAAGGTTCACGGAGTTGCACCCGGTGCGACCAATGGTGAAGGAGCGCGAGCTCCGCCGCACCCTGTGTCATCCCGTGCAACACACGACGTGTGAGCCTGCCTTCGTTCGACATTAGTGTCACCCCGGTGCAACTCGCATCGCCGGGCGCGACCTGAGGGTGCATGGGCCGCCCAAGGTCTCGGAGGTTGCACCCACACGAGCGCCGTCAACAGAGGTAGAAGAGCAGCACGATGATCAACAGGCCCGCCAGCGCGACCGCGGCGATGAGGGCCATGATTCCGCCGCCGATGGCGATGAGCACCGACTGACCGTGGGCACGCCGCCGAGCGGCTCGGCTTCCCCACAGCCACCCTTGGCTGTAGAGGAACAGGCCGATGAGCAATCCGAGCACGGCAGCCGCCAGCATGGCCAGGACCGACAGGTCAGAATCTTCGCCAAAAAGCGCGAGGGCGGTGAGAGCGCCGGCGATGATCAGGCCAACGATCCCGATGACGATGTTTCGGAGCAACGGATGCATCGGCGCGCATTCTAGCTGCCGCCATCGCCACCGATTCCGTGACCATCGATGCACGGGTACGCAACTTGCTTTGCTGCTCGCCAGTACTCACGCACGCAGCACAGGAGGCCAGCATGGCGGAGCGAACGAGCGCCGACCAGAACGGCTCCACGAACGAAGGCAACATGAGTGTCCGCGAAGCCGGGCGCAAGGGCGGAAAGACCACCCGCGCGCGATACGGGGCCGAATTCTTCCAGGAGATCGGCGCCAAAGGCGGCAAGGCCGTCAGCGAGCGGTACACCAACGAGCACTTCCGCGAGATCGGGCGCAAGGGCGGTCGTCGCGTCGCGGAGCTCATCGCCCGGGCCAAGAAGATGGACGAGGTCGAGCCGCAGGGGCGCGAGTAGCGCCCTCTCCTCGTTCTAGACTTCGCAGGCAATGCCTGCACCGAGTTTGTTCGCCGACCTGGCCCGCACTGCCGCCGCAGTTGCCGCGACACGCAGCAAGAACACGAAGCGCGACCTGCTCGCAGCGTATCTCCGAGACCTGCCGGCCGATGAGCTGATAGCGGCCACGGCATTCTTCGCCGGCCGTCCGCTTGTCGATCCCACTGCCAAGCTGGGATTGGGGTGGGTGCAGCAGAGCGCCGCCCTGGCGGCAGCCAGCGGGGCCGACGCTGACACCCTCGGTGCGGCATACCTGCGCCACTCCGATGTCGGCGACGCGGCAGCCGAGGTCCTGACCCACGTCGCCGGCGACGGTCTCACGGTGACGGATGTCGCCGCGGGCTTCGCGTCGATCGCCGGCGCCGCCTCATCCCAGGAGCGTGTGCACCTCATGGCGGAGCTGTTCGGGCGAGCGACGCCGGACGAGGCTCGGTTTATCGGACGCGTCGCATCACGCGAGACGCGCATCGGCCTCCGAGAAGGATTGCTCGAGGAAGCGATTGCGACCGCATTCGAGGTGCCACCGGACGACGTGCGGCGCGCGCATATGCTCACTGGTGAAATCGGTGAGACGGCGCTGTTGGCTCGGGACGGTCGACTCACGGAGGCCGCGTTGCACGTCGGCCGCCCGATCCGCTTCATGCTCGCGTCGCCAGTGGCGGACAGCGCGGAGGTCATGCGCCGCGTCGGCGACGAGGCCTGGATCGAGGACAAGTACGACGGCATCCGCGCCCAGCTGCACGTGGAACGCGAGGGACGCGTGCGCCTCTTCAGCCGCGATCTCAACGACGTGACCCGCTCGTTTCCCGAGATCGCGGAGGCCGCTGCGGCGTTGATGCCGGAAGCGCCGCTGGTGATCGACGGCGAGCTCGTCCCGTGGCGCGCCGGATCGGTCCTGGACTTCGCGTCCCTTCAGACCCGGCTGGGCCGCGTCCGGCCCTCGCGGGAGCTGCTGGCCGAGGTCCCAGTCGTCCTCGTCGCGTTCGACCTGCTGCATCACGCCGGCCGCGACCTGCTCGAGGTTCCGCTTCGGGAGCGCCGTACCATCCTCGATGGGCTGAACCTGCCCGAACGCACAACTGAGCGGATGCTCCTGTCGCATCTCGCCACGGCCCGTAGACCGGCGCAGGTGGACCGCCACTTCGACGACGCTCGCGAACGTCGCAACGAGGGCCTGATGGTGAAGGATCCGTCATCGGTCTATCAGCCCGGGCGCCGAGGCTTGGGCTGGCTGAAGCTCAAGAAGGCGCTCGCCACGCTCGACTGCGTGGTGGTCGGTGTCGAATGGGGGCACGGCAAGCGGCGGGGCGTCTTGAGCGATTACACATTCGCCGTGCGCGCGACCGATGAGCCCGATGCGCCGCTGCTCACCATCGGCAAGGCCTACACGGGCCTGACCGATGCGGAGATTGCTGCCATGACGGGGCACTTCACCGCCATCACCCTGACGGACTTTGGCCGATACCGAACGGTCGTGCCCGAGGTGGTCGTCGAGATCGCCTTCGACCGGATCATGCGTTCTGCGCGTCACAAATCCGGCTTCGCCATGCGCTTTCCGCGTATCGCGCGCATCCGCGACGACAAAGCGCCGCATGAAATCGACACGCTGTCCACGGTGGAGGCGCTGTTCGGCGAGCAGTCCTCCGGGCGCATCCTGCTCGCCACCGGTGCGAGCGGCGAGACCGAGCGAATCGCGGCCACGGGCGAGGCGGAGGGCTGAGCTCGGCCGCGAATAGTCGTCGGCGGTTCGTTGGCCTGCAGCGGTCGCAGGGCCACGAAATAGCGAAAATCGGCCGATGGCTGGCGTGCGCCTGGGCTCGGGGACACCTCCCACGCCGGTGAGGCACCGAAATTTCGGAGATCTGCGGCACGGACGCAGCTCTGGCCATCAGTCACCGATATTTCGGCAGGTAGCGCGTTACCATCCGGATAGATGACCGAGTCCGAGCCGTTGCCCGAGCATGTCGCGAAGAATCGCGCCTACTGGGACGAGATCAACGCGCCGCTGTATGCGCCGCATGGACGCACGTCGTGGGCGACGAACGAAATCACCTGGGGCATCTTCGGCATTCCCGAGACCGAGCTCAATGCGTTGCCCGAGGTGGATGGGCGCGACGTCATCGAACTCGGTTGCGGCACCGCCTACATCTCCGCCTGGCTGGCCCGTCGCGGCGCGCGGGTCGTGGGGATCGATAATTCCGAGGAACAGTTGAAAACGGCCCGAGTCCTCCAGGTCGAGCATGGGCTCGATTTTCCGCTCATCCACGGCAACGCCGAATCGGTCCCGCTGCCCGACGCCAGCTTCGACCTCGCGGTGAGCGAGTATGGCGCCAGCATCTGGGCCGATCCCCACCGCTGGATCCCGGAGGCGGCACGCCTCCTGCGGCCGGGCGGCGACCTCGTCTTTCTCGTCAACGGCACGTTCTGGGTATTGACCGTTCCCGAGACCGATACCGAGGGACCCGCCGCCGAGCAGCTGCTTCGCCCGTACTTCGGGATGCATCGGTTCGAATGGCCGGACGAGCCGGGCGTCGAGTTTCACCTGGGCTATGGCGACTGGATCCGACTGCTGCGATCAAACGACTTCGAGGTGCTCGACCTGGTCGAGATCCAGGCGCCGTCGGGGGCGGCACAGCCGGGCCAGTCACTGGTCCACCCGGCCTGGGCGCAGAAGTTTCCTGCGGAGCAGATCTGGCTTGCCCGGAAGGTCGGCTAGGATGCGGCCATCATGAGCGCCTTTGGCATCGACGGGTTCGGGACGGTCAGTGCGGTGAGCGTCGACGTCTACACCAGTGCGTATCGGGTGTCTGGCACGATCCAGACGCGATTCACGCGCGTGGCCGAGATCCTCAACCAGATGTCATCGGCGTATCTCACGGTCGAACACGCATCCACAACGGAGCACGCCATCCCCGGCCGTGTTGTTGCCGCGCCATCGGTCCTGGTCAGCGTGGACGAGATTCTGGTCATGGTCGCGACGGAGCTCGGCGGTGATGCCCGCAGCGAGATGCGCATCCCGAAGCGGGCGGCCCAGGCGCAGATGTCGCTCCCACCGCTCCATGTCACCGGTGCCGTGCACATTGCCATGGGCAGCCGGCCCATCGACGGCCTGCTCAATGTGCCGGACCGTTTCCTGCCGATGACCGACGTCACCCTGTCCTCAGTCGTTCATCCCGAGCTGGACCGCAGCGCCACGGCCGTGGCCGTGCGCCGAGACCGCGCCCACCTGCTTCTTGTCGCTGATGACGAGCGGCCCGATGAGCTCCTGGCCGATGTCCTCGACGAGCGCACGGCCGAGGCGTGGCTCCGCGCGTCCGAGGACCCCGGCTGACTAGGAGGGCCGGGCGGAGGGGATGCGGCCGGTTACGGTGGTGCGCTCGCCGGCGTCAAGCACGTGCTCGATGAAGCGAGCTCCGCCAGTCGCGTCCAACCGCCGCACGCGGCCGATGCTGTTGGCCCACCACGGCGCGTTGTCGGACGTGATGACCTCATCCACCGGCTCCTCGAGCATGATGCTGGACTGGCGTCGGGGAAAGGCGATCGCCGCACGGATCGGCATGTCGCGCAGGCCGGCGTCGGTTGCCCAGCGCGCAACCGCCTCGGCCAGTGCCACCGCGTCGAATCCTGGGTTGGTGCGGCAGGGAATCCAGCCGCTTCGTCCGCCGGCGTCGAATTCCCATACCCGCCCGCGCACGCGATACCGGCCCACCCAGTCGCGCACGGTGAGTACCCGGACACCGCCGGGCCCGACGAGGATGCCGTCGAGCCGGCCCGTATCGCGGACTGGAAGGCGCGGCGCGACGACGAGCGTGTAGGTGTCGTCGAAGGTCGGCGCCAACAGTGCGATGAGCGCGGAGCTCAGCGCGCGCGTCCGGTTCGGGCGCATGGCGCGCAGCAGCCACGCCGCACCCACGCCCAGCGCGATCGCAGCGACCGATGCAGTGAGGCCGGTGGCGAGGGTGGAGTGTCCGAGGAGTGTCAGCTGGCCGGCCAGCACGCCGACCGCGAGCATGGTGGTCGCCATGAGCAGCGATCGGCGCCGTTCGAGCGAGGTGAGCGTCGACGGTCGGATCACGCGCATCGGTGATCCTCGGTCTCGGCTAGGCTTGAGCCATGTCCATTCGCATCGTGGCAACCGTTGACCCGCAGCGAAGCGTTGTGCGGGCGGTCACCGACGGGGATCACCCCGTCGCCATGGACGCCGCGCCACCCGACGGTGACGGCAGCGCCGCGGAGCCGAAGGAGGCGTTGCTGGCGGCCCTCGCCGGCTGCACGGGGATGGATGTGGCGAGCATTCTGCGAAAGAAGCGCCAGGTGCCGCGGACGTATGAGATCGCGGTGAGTGGCGAATCCGAGGCCGAGCACCCCAGGGTGTTCACGACGATCACCGTGGAGCATCGCGTCAGCGGATCGGTGAAGGCAGAGGCGCTGAGACGCTCCATCGAGCTTTCGGCGACCAAATACTGCCCGGTGAACGCCATGTTGTCGGCATCGATCACGATCGAGCACTGGTATCGGCTCCAGGCTGGTGACGGCTCGGCCACCGAGTTTCTGGTGGCTCTCACCGGGCCGCGGGGCAGCCGCGTGATGGAATCGCCGCGTCCCGATCACGAGACCGAGCGTAGCTCCTGAGCGCCTTCGAGCGCCTGCTCCACGGCTGCGTGGAATACGGTGAGGTCAAAGGGTTTGGGAACGACCGGCCCGATGGGTGCCAGCTCCGCGAGTCGCTCTCGGCTGGCGGCCGAGACGATGATCGCCGGAATTCCAGGCCAGGCCGTGCGCAACAGCTCGGTGATGTCGCCACCATCGCCATCTGGCAGCATGACGTCAACGACCAGGAGGTGCGGCAGCGCCACGTCCATCAGGTCGCCAAGCTCCACGATGCGTGTGCAGGTAACGACCGTGAAACCCATCTCACGCAGGAGATCAGCTTCGAGGGCGGCGATGTCGGGATCGTCCTCGAGGACATAGGCGCGGGGTGTGCCGTTCGGATCGGTCATTGCGCGCATTGTTCCGGAAGGCGCCGCCGTGGGTCTATGGCCTATCGGGGTAGTACTTTTGGCTCAGCGTCATGCTGGAGAATTTGCAAGGCCGATGTATAGTCACCGCCCGCGACGACGCTCGGCAGGGCACAGCGGAGCGCGACGCAGCAGTTGGGAGCACGAAACGCATGGCGCGATCGATGTGGCGGGGGGCGATCCAGTTTGGCCTGGTCACCATTCCGGTAAAGCTCTACCTGGCCACGGAGACCGGCGGCATCGGCTTCAACCTGCTGCATGCCAGCTGCCTGAACCGGATCCAGATGAAGGTGTACTGCCCCCATCACGATGAAGTCATCCCCCGCTCCGAGACGGTGCGCGGCTACGAGTGGAGCAAGGGCAAGTACGTCGTGGTCAGCGAGGAAGACATCGACTCCGTCCCCTTGAAGACCATGCGGGCCATCGAGATCGAGATGTTCGTCAACGTCGATCGCGACAACGCCGGCACGCAGTTCGTCAAGGCGGCGTATTACCTCGAGCCGGAGCAGATTGGGGCAAAGGCGTTCTACCTGCTCAAGTCGGTCCTCGCCGAGCAGGGCAAGAGCGCCATCTGCAAGATCGTGCTCAAGGATCGCGAGCAGCTCGCCTCACTGAATCCGTACAGCAACAGCATGCTGCTGACGACCTTGCACTGGCCCGATGAAGTGCGCTCCATGGAGGAGCTCAACCTTCCCGAGGACCAGATCGAGATCAAGCCGTCCGAGAAGAAGATGGCCGAGCAACTCGTCGCCAGCATGACCGGCGACTTCAGTGCCGATGAGTACCACGACGACTATCGCCAGGCACTCATGGCCGTGATCGAGCGCAAGGTCGCCGGTGAGAAGCCGGAGCCCGCGCAGCGCACCGAGGCGACAAACATCACCAACCTCATGGCCGCGCTCGAGGCGTCAGTTGCCGCCGCGCGTTCGGATCGCCGCGCCGCCAAGGACGAGACCAAGGCCGAGGAACCGACCAAGATCGCCGCGCCGCGCCAGCGCCGCCGCAAGACGGCCTGACCTCGGGGTCGTGCCCTCGGACCAGCTGAATCTCGACATCCCGGACGCTGTTCCCGGGCGCCTGCCCGCGCGGATTGCGCCGATGCAGCCCGGCGTCGGATTCACGCCATTCGACGATCCCGCGTACCAGTTCGAGCCCTGGTGGCCGGGCGTTCGAGCTTTGGCGTGGGTCGATGGGGGACGCCTGATCCGCCTCCGGGCCCAAGGCCTTGCCGATGCGCTCACTACCTTCGGCGAGCTCACCGATGAGCTGCCCGAGCGCCTGATGGACGACGGCGTCGTGCTCGACGGGTGGCTGCTGACCCTTGATGAGGGCGGCTGGCTGGATGTCGACCTGCTGCGCCGGCGGCTGGCCGGTGGGCTTCACGCCGGACGTCCGGCATTCGTCGCCTCTGACCTGCTGTGGTGCGGCGGCCAGCCGTGGGCTCGGCGACCATTCGCTGCCCGCCGCGCACGGCTCGAGGCGGTCCTGCTGGACGGTGATCGCTGCGTCGTTTCGCACGCGCTGCGTGGCGAGGGGACATTGCTGGCAGAGGCGCTCGCCCGCTTCGGGCTGGAGGCCCTATCGGCGCGCCGGCTCGACGCGCGATATCGGTCCGGCGCTGCCGGTGACGCATGGTTGCGTATCCCGATCAAGCCCGCGCCGATCGTCGAGCGACCACGCCTGTCGCTCATTCAGCGCCTGCCGTTCGATGAGAACGGCGACTAGCTCACAGGAGATCGAGGGCATGCTCGAGCTTCGTGTACGGCTCGGGTGCCAGACCGGGAGTCTCTCCCAAGGCGGCCGCCAGATCATCGAGCGCCGCGCGGCCGGCGAACTCATCATCGAGGAGCTCGAGTTCGACGACGTGGAACGCGGCAGCCTGGTGGCCGCCGCGCTCGACCCTGACCTCGTCCAAGCTGAGGGTCCCGATCTGACGACCACCGATGCTGACGGTGCGTTCGGTCCGCTTCTGGAGGAGCCGGAAGCGCTCATGGAGCGCCGCGTCGTGGCTCAGCTCGAGGAGTCGCTGCCGCGCCTCACTCGGAGGCCACGTTCCCGCATCCAGCAGCTCGTTTGCCGGACCCTCCACCTCTGGCCGGCGGTGGAGCCAGCCGTCGCTTTCGCTTGATGGTGGCCCTTTGAGAGAGACGATGACCGACGAGCCGCGCGAACGGAGGCGACATGCCCAACGGGCTGCCGCGAGTGAGCCAGATTCCGTGTCGAGGTAACGATCGATTTCGTCGAAGGTGGTGGCGGTCCCCAGCGACGCGGCGCCTAACGAAGCAGCAGCGGCGAGGCGGGTCAATGGTCCCGGTCCGTCGGCGCTGAACCTGGCTTCGACCTCAACCGCCATAACGGGCGGCCGCGTCGCGTACGGAGGCGGCGATCGCCTCGCGCAGCTCGGGCGGCTCGAGGACTTCGACGGCCTCACCCCACGACAGGATCCACGGCCGGATCTCGACGATACCGGCGACCGTGACGGCCAGCTCGACCCCGCCGTCCCCGAGCTCGGTCAATGTCTGGGATCGGTGCCAGACCGCCTCGCGCACGCGATGCGCTATGGACGCATCGAAGCGCAGTCGCACGTCTGCGGTCGGCGTGGAGTCGGACGACCAGATGCCCCATGAGTTGGCCAGCCAGCGGTCGGGGTCGAAGGCGTCGGGAATCTCGTATCGGTCACTCGTCAGCGTGGCGGTCCGGATGCGCTCAACCTTGTAGGTGCGCATCGCTGCGGCTGGCTCGTCATACGCGATGAGGTACACGCTGCGCAGGGCGGCATCCGGCTCGAGGAAGTAGGGCTGCACCCGCGTGCGCTTCTGGTCGCCGGTCCCCGGGTCGTAGGTCATCTCGACCACGCGGCCCTCGGCCCATCCGCGAGCCACTGCAGAGAAGCTGCGACTGAACGGCTCGTTGGGATCGTGGGCGCCCACCACGACCATGGCCGCGGCGACGTGTCGCGCGATCGGCTGCGGCAACAGGTCGGCGAGCTTGGTGAAGGCCGATACCACCGCCGGGTCGTACTGGTCGCTCCAGCGCGCCATCAGGCGGGCCGCCAGGAAGAGGACGATGGCTTCCGGCACCGATAGGCGCAATGGTGGCAGGAAGAACTTGCGATCGATGCCGTATCGGCCGCGCCCGGCCTGAAAGACCGGCACGCCGAGCTCCTCGTCGAGCGCGTTGATGTCGCGGTACACGGTGCGGGCGGTCATGCCGGTCAGCTTCGCGATCTCGCTGACCGCGACTCCGGCATCGCCGCTGCCGCGCGAGTAGAGGATGGACGCGACGCTCAGCAGGCGCGCCAGCCGATCGCGTTTGCGGCCGATGCGGTCATCGACCCCGTCGTCCCAGCCATCCCACTCGCCGCCCTCGCTCATGGCGCCTCCCCGATGGCGACTGGCCGTGACGGATCGGACGACCAGTCGCTCCAGGAGCCTTCGTACAGGCGCGCACCGTCGATGCCGGCGATCTCGAGCGCCAGGAGGTCGTGCGTGGCATTCAGGGACGAGCCGCAGTATGCGACGGTTGGGAGCACGTCGGCGCCCAGGGCCGTGTATCGAGCGCGGAGGGTCTCCGATGGCAGGAAGCGCCCATCGGGTCCGAGATTGCCGGCCCACGGAACGCTGCGAGCGCCGGGGATATGGCCCGCTCGAGGATCGATCGGCTCCGTCTCGCCGCGGTAGCGTTCGCCGGTGCGCGCGTCGATCAGGAGCGTGACATCGCCGAGGGCTGCGACCGCATCGGTCCCGACCAGGTCGTCACGTCCTTCTCCCGGAGTCCAGTGGGCGGCTGCGGTGGAAGGCGCGTCCGTGGTCAGGGACCGGCCCGCACTGGTCCATGCATCGATGCCGCCGTCGAGGACGGCACACGAGCGGTCGAATCCGTAATGGCGATACAGCCACCACAGGCGCGACGCGATGCTGCCACCCGCATCGTCGTAAGCGACCACGACGTGCTCGTCGCCGATGCCGCGCTGGCCGAGAACGCGAGCGAGCTTGTCGGTGGTCGGGACGGGATGACGCCCCGGACCTTCGCCAGGCGATGAGAGCTCATCCTCGGCGTCCAGGAACACGGCGCCGGGAATGTGCCCAGCCTCGTACAGTTCGCGCCCGGGCGGACCGGCGAGCGACCAGCGCACGTCCGCGATGCGCAGGAACCGATGCGCCAGGTTGGCATGCAGCCAGTCGACGCTCACGACCGGACCAGGCAGGTTCAGCACGCCTCGGATGATAGACCGATGCGGCCTAGTCTTTGGGGCGCCCGGCGGGTCACCAGTCGTCATCCCCCTGCCTCCGCACAGCCACATCGTTGATGTTGACCAGGGCGGATGGTGGGAGATCGAGGTCATCGGCGTGACCGATCCCGCCGTGTGGGCCAGGATCGCCGAAGGCCAGGATCTCGACACCGTTCGCAGGCTTCAGTCATCGGATCAGCATCCTGACGGCACGGGCACCGGCGCTGGAATCACCGGCGACATCCCGTCGAACCTGTATCTGTTCTTTGACGTTCGCGACTAGTTCGCATTCGTCCCTTCGTGGGGAGCTCGAGTATGCCCACTCGAGCTCCCCGCACCGATTGACTGAGGGAACCTTGTGATGCTTCACACCATGGACCGATCCTCTCCGCGCCGCCTGCCGCGGCCGTCGGCACGCATCCTGACTGGCGCGATGGCGCTCATTGGCGCCGTGCTCGTGGCCGTCGGGGTCACGCTCCCATGGCTCAGCTTCTTCGCCGGCCTTCAGCCAGTCACGGCGCTCGGCACGCCTAACGGCATGCTCCTTTTCGCGGGCGCGGCCGTCGTCGGCGTGCTGGCGCTGGCCGTAGTCGCTCGTGGCTCTCGTTTGGCGCGCCGCGGGCTCACCATCGCTGGCATCGTACTCACCGCCTTCAGCGCCTACCTCGTCGTTGGATTGATCTCGATCTACCGTGACGTGAGTGCCGATCCCCTCGTCGTGGCGCAACTCGGGCCAGGACTCGCCGTTGTGGGCGTCGGCGCGTTGCTCGTGCTTGCGACATCATTCATCGGCGACTGAGGTCCGCTTCGCGCTCGAATCGGTCAGATATGCCGCCGGTGGGTAGCCGAAGGCCAATCGACTGCCTCACACCGTCATCGGGCCTGGTTCTACCCGCATGCCGGGTATCTGGCAACGTCGAGGCCCGCGAGCGTGACAACCATGCCGCCGGGGGTAAACGGAGTGTGAAGCCCGGGACTGGTCCACGCCACCCCGTGCGAGGCGAGAGCAGCGGCTGAAGTGTCAGCCGACCAGTAGCGGTCGAACGGCGTCGAGGGCGCGCTGACGATCTGACTCGTGCGTAATGCGCGCGGCGGCATCGGCGAGTAGTGCGGCCTGGACGCGTATAGGCGGATGTCGGGCTGGCGCGAGCGCCGCGACGAGGATGCTCATGGCGCGGGCGACATGAATCCCGATGGCAGGCGTGTCCCCGCCGTAGTGACGGATCTGGTCGAAAGCGAGCGGTACGAGCTCATCGAAGCCCGGGTATGGGACCTCGAGGCGGACGGTCCCGTCGTCATCGGCGAAGAGGCGTGGTGGATCGGCTGACAGACCGGCAGCGGTCAGGACCTGCACCAATCGGTCAATGCAGCTCATGGCCGTGGTCGGGTCATTGACCGATGGCGAGAGCGCTTTGACGCCAATGTCCACGAGCTGCTGGATGCCGAAGGCGACGTCCTGTTGATCCGACCGCTCGTTTTCGATCCTGAGGCTGTCAGCGACGCTGGCCTCGTGAGACTGGAGGTCGCGCGACGATGCGCCGTTGGGCTTGAAGTGCGCAATAGGGGCCCGATCCTGCACCCAGGCGCCGGGGCTGACGAGGATGAGATACCGCCCGTCCGCCTCGCGAGCCATCCGCACGAGCGCCTCCAGGTCGATGAGCTGGAGGTACCCGCTCTCGCGGGCAAGGAGGGTGTCCGAGTGCGGATCGGGATGCTCGGTTGCGACGGCGCCGCTGGGCGGTGGTGGCGCAGCGCCCGAGTCGGTCCCGACGCCCGGTTGCCATCCACGGTCAGGGTCGGGCTCAGTCCACTCGGCGAGGATTTGAAGCGTCCCGAGCGTGTCGTTCGCCACGCTGGCGACGATCGAGGTGACCTGGATCCGCACGCTGATGTGATGGATGAAATAGATGAGCATGCCGATCGAGACGAAGGCGAGCACCAGCGCCCCGGTGATGGCGATGCCGGGCACGAAGGCATCGCCGCGCAACTCATCCTCCGAGCGGATGGAGCGCAGCACGAGCAGCGCGTAGGTGAAGGTGCCCATGAACGAGCCGAGCACGAATTGATTCGAGCGATCGCGCAGGAAATTGCGCAGGACGCGCGGCGAGAACTGCGTGCTGGTGAGCTGGAGGGCGACGATCGTGATCGAGAACGTCACGCCGGCCACCGTGATGACCGATCCGGCAATCGCTTGGAGCATGGCGCGCGCCCCATCTGGTCCGGCACCGAAGACAACCGGGAGCTCGGAGCCGGTGGCGCCGATTGCGTTCGAGAGTGCCAGCATTGCGAGCGCGGCGATCGCCGCGAGCAGCACCGATGCCGTGGGTACAAACCACAGGCTGTGCCGGATGTGCTCGATCGCCTCGCGGATGCGCATCGGTCAGCCGTCGGTGGCCGACGGGCTCGGAGCGACCGATTCGCTGGAAACGGGCGTCGGGGAAGGCGCCGGCTCACCGGGGAGCTGCTCGATGATCGCGCGATTGGTCGCATCATCGACGCCGATCAGCAGGAACACGAACTCACCGCTCGACCAAGTGTAGATCATGGTCCCGGCCGCCGTCGCGCTGTCCTCGGGACGCACCCAGACCGCGTGTCCGCCAGCTTCAGACAGCTCCCACGGCTCGGCGTCGAGACCCGCGATCCCGACGTAGCGACCGGCCGTCGCCAGGTGCGGCTCGAGGTCCTCGGTGCCCACGGGATCGCCATCAATGCGCATGGCGTACAGCGTCAAGCGTGGTTGAACGATGTAGGCGAGCGCGAGCGAGGCGAATCGGTCACCGATGTCGCCGTAGGCGAAGCCGATGTCGCCCGGCGTGAGCGCGAAATCGTCGAACGGCGATACCACGACCGGCGCGTCGTTGGCTGATGCAGGGATGAGCGCGGCGAGCTCATCGTCCGGCTCATTCGTGAAGCGTGGCGTCGGCGCAGGCGTCGCCGTCGGCTCGAGCGTCGGGACCGGGGTTGCGCTGATCGATGGAGCCGCGGTCGAGGGCATCGGCTCCGGCGTCCGGGAGGATTCAGCGGTCGAGCAGGCGGCCAGTGCCAACGTCGCCGCGAGCGCAACGCGCCCCGCTTGGTGCGGGCGCAGCAAAGCGAGGCGGGAGATCATCATCGGCCGCGGAATGATACCTCAGGCCGCGCCGCGAGCCTCCCCGTCGGCCACGTCCGACGTCCGACGTCGCCGTCCCGGATCCCGCCGCTGGTTCACAGTGGCCGCGAGGGCGTCGAGCACGTCTGGGCGATAGGTGGCGAAGTCGCGACGCAGGCGGGCAAGTGCGTCCGCGCGGCCGACTCGCGCTTCACCGACGCCAGAGATCATCTCGTCGTACGCGTTGGCGACCGCCACGATGTGTGACCCGATCTCTCCCTGGGCGCGCGCTGCGCGCCGGGTTCGCTGCTGCCCGTTCGCACGCAGATGGCGGTAGCCGACGACAAGCGCCGAGACGTCGCGAAGCGACGCGATGGCACTCATTTCGGCGAGTGCGTGATCGTCGAGCACGTGCAGCCGCGCCGCCAGCTCGATGTCGTGCTGCGTGTCGGCGTCCAATGCCAGCGCGGCGGCCAACGTTGCTCCCAAGCGGCCCACTCGATCGGTGTGCCCGTGGTGGCTCGCACCGCGCGCATCGAACGAGCGCGAGATGCTGAGCAGCGTGTCGCGCAGCGAGTCACGCTCGTCGTGCTGTGGGGGGATCAGCTGCGAGGCGCGCTCAACGAGGTGTTCGACGGCGTGCTCATGATCGTTCTCGCGCAGGGCGGCCGACGCCAGGCCCTCGAGGGTTCCGCGCAAGTCGCCGACGTCGGCTGGCAGTTTGTCGGCGCGAACGACACGGTTCTCGCCGGCACGTTTGCCGTAGTAGAGCGCGGTGTCGGCCGCGACGATGAGGCTGGCACGATCGCTCGCGTCGCCGGGCAGACCAGCCACGCCGATGGTGATGGTCACCGGCGCCACCTCGCCGCGCGTGAGGGCGGCCACGGCTTCCCGGACGCGCTGGGCGACGCGCGCTCCCGCGGCGACGGTGGTGTCCGGCAGAATGAGAGCGAACTCGTCGCCGCCGTAACGATAGACCCGGTCATCGCTCCGCGCGGCACCATAGATGGTGGTTGCGACGCGATGGAGCAGCGCGTCGCCGGACGGATGGCCGTGCTGGTCGTTGTATGCCTTGAAGCAGTCCAGATCCATCATCAGCATCGTGAGACGACCATCCGCGGCCTCCTCGACCATGGCGCCGAGGTCGCGCTGGAACGCGCCGTGGTTGCCCAGGCCGGTCAGGGCGTCGGTCTCGGCGCGCTCGCTCATGGCGTGGTGAACATCGGCATTGCTGAGTGCGATGGACGCCTGTGCCGCGAACAGCTGCACCAGTTCGAAGTCGGTGGCGCTGAAATGGATCTCTGGCCCGCCGACGCGTGACACGTTGAGCGCACCCAGCACCTCGCCCTCGACGATGAGTGGGACGACAACGACGGCCTCCGGGTCCTCCGGGGTTCCCGGAATCTGGAGCGCGCGCGGATCGGCGAGCGCGTTATTGGCCAGGATGGCCTGACCATGCTCGACCGCCCAGCCCATCAGCCCGCGTCCGAACGGGATGATGTAGCGGCCGACCTGCTCTGCGTGGCGCTCGCGGGTCAGCACCGGCAGCATGACGCGAGCGGCGGAATCGGCACGGTAGATGGACAGGTTGTCGTAGGACAGGACATCGCGCAGGCCGTCGGCGATGAGCTCCAGGACATCGGCTTGGTCGAGCGTTGACAGGAGCCGTTCGCTGACCTCGAGCAGGCGCCGTTGCGAGTCGGCGCGACGGGCGAGCTCGGTGGACTGGCTCACCAGCTGTTCGTAGGTGGTGGCATTGGCCATGGCCTGCGCCGCGTAGCCGCCGAAGATGCTCATGGTCTGGAGGTCATCGGTCGTGAAGCGGCCATAGCCGAGCTGACTGAGCACGATCACGCCGAGGGCGTGCCCTTCGTACAGCATTGGGACGACGAGCATGGACTCGGGGACGTCGTCGGTTCCCTCGATTGTCTTGCCACGTCCATCATCGACGGCGTCATTGATCAGCAGGGGCTCGCCGTGCTCCGCCACCCATCCGGTGAATCCCTCGCCGATCCGCACCCGCAACTGCACCTCCGCGTCCTCGGGGTTGCCGGAGAGCATCTCGCGGGTGAAGGCGATCGGGTCGCACACGCCGCGCTCGCGGTCGACGCGATAGACGCGGATATCGTGGTAGTCGGCCAAGGCTCGCGCCTCGGCCACGATTGCTTCGGCGATGGCCCGGACATCGGTCAGTCGGTTGAGCCTGGCGGAGAGATCCTGGATCGATCGCATGCGCGCCGCCTGGTCGGCGACCGAGCGATACAGGCGGGCATTCTGGATTCCCACCGCGGCCTGGTCGGCGAAGGCCTGGACCAGCGTGACCTCTTCCTCCGGCCAGGTCCGGTCAGCGTCGTGATAGAGGCCGATGACGCCGATGGCCCGACCGCCGAGCAGGAGCGGGACGATGCACACCGTGCGGATCCCCTCCGCGGCGTAGGCCGACTGCATCTCGCCGATCGCCGGGTCGCGGTCCGCCTTGCGCATCCACTCCACCCGTTTCCGGCGCAGCGCACGCAGGGCGATGGTCTCGCTGCCGGTTGTGAGCTCGGCGCCCGCGGCCAGGAAGCGATCGCTCAGGCCGCGCGACACGAGTGCCACCGGATGCGGCGTCTGGTCGAACATCCACACGCCCGCTCGATCGGCGTCGAACAGGGTACGCGTGCGTTCCACGATGTCGTCGAGGACCTTGGTCAGATCGAGCTCGCCGGCAAGCTCCTTGGTCACCATGCGCAACGCACGGGCCCGATGCAGCTCGCGGCGTGCCCGTTCGAGCAGCCTCGCGACGCCGATCATCGTCCCCGCAGTTGTGAGGAAGGAGCGCGTGAACCGATGGGACAGGCCGCTGGCGGATACGGCATCGATGACCAGAAGGCCGATCAATCCACGCCGCGTGGTCAGCCGCATCTCGACGGTATCGGCCGCGATTTGCGGGCCGCCCGCATTGTCGGCAGGCATGGGTCGCCGCGCGGGTGGCGAGTCGTCGAATCCGCCATGAGCCGCGAGCTTGAGACGCTCGCCGTCCGCGATGTACACCGCCGCTCGATCGGCGGCGAGGTCCGTGCGGAGGGCTTCGACCACGAGACGCGCCGCCGAGTCGGGGGTCGGTGAAGCGGCGATCCCGGCGCTGATGCGGCCGAAGGCGGCCACCTCGCCGGGATGCTGGGGCATGCTTCGGCGGGCGGCATCGTCCGGACCGTCTTCGACCAACAGGCGTGCCACGTCATCGCGGCGGAATCGTCGATCGCCCCGCGCATTGATCCGGAAGGCGTTCAGGCGACCCGCATCGGTCCACGAACGAATGGTGTTCGGGTGGACGCCGAGCAGCGTCGCCGCCTGGGCGACGCTGAGCAGGGACTCGGCTTCATCTCGCGGCATCGATGGTCGTTCCAATCGGTTCGATGGAGCTTTCGGTAGGTTCCGTGCACCGGATGCTAGAAACGGGAGGTGCCGCGCGCGATGCCTCGATGGTCCGGGTCCGGCAGTACTGGCAGCCCGCGTCAGGCTCCGACCAGGACGCTCGAGATGGCGCCCAGGAGGCCGACCGCCACGAGGACAGTCGCCAGGCCGATGCCGATCACGCCAGCCATCGCGACGCGTCGGTGCCGTCCACCGAGCAGGCGCATGGCGTCATCGAGTGCCAGCGTCGAGATCACGAAGCCGGTGTCCGGTGGCCGGAGCTCGACGCGACCATCGGTCGCGCGCTCCGGGCGGGCGAGCATGAGCAGCCGATCGGTCACGTTGATGGTGCGGGTGATGGCGCGGGCCTGGTCGATACTGTCATGTCGCTCGCGAAGCCGCGCGACCGCCGAAGCGTGTGGCTCGTCGAGCTCACCGGGATCGCCGCGCCAGATCTTCGGGATGGCGATGAGCGGCTCCGCCGCCCGCGCCGGATCCACGGTGATGGAGCCATCGTGGTCCCATAGCTCGAAGGAACGGGATTCGCGCAGTCGCTCGATGCTGCGCCATCGACCGTCGACGCGGACTTCCACGTCCCGATGGAACGCGACGAGCCGCTCGCCGTCACCGGCATCGAGCGGGTCGCGGCAGCGAATGCGCCCTGTGACGCGCACCGGACGCGACGGCAGCTCATCGGCATCGATCAGGCGTCCGACCTTCACCTCGGGTGGTCCGGCAAGCCGACGAGCGACCGCGGGAAGGGCGCCGCTGACGCGCACGGCGCCGAACGAGATGATGCCCATCAGGAGACCGATGACAGCGAGCACCAGGAACCAGGAGGCGAGGGACATGGCGGCTCTGGCTCAGGCCGTGCCGGCGGCGGCGAGGTCCACCACGCGGCCGCCACTCACGCGGACCAGCTCATCCGGTGTGATGCGGAAGACGGCATCCGGCAGCCCGGCCGCCGCCCACAGCTGATCGTGGCTCAGCAGGTCGCGATCGATCAGCACCGTCAGCGGTTCGGCGTGGCCGAACGGTGGGACGCCGCCGATGGCGAACCCGGTCGCGTTCCGGGCCTCGTCACCGGTGGCACGGCGAGCCTCGATGGCCCTGAGTGCCGCCCCGAGCAACGACAGGGCGACCCGGTTGGCGCCCGACACGAGGGCCAGCACTGGAGCCTCATCGGCAATGAAGACGAGCGATTTCACGATCTGGGCGACCTCGCACCGGACGGCGCGCGCCGCATCGGCCGCCGTGCGGGTGCCCTCGGGGAAACGCTCGACCGTGATCTCGAGGCCGGCAACCCGCGCAGCGGTGATCACGCGTTCGACATTGGGGTGCATCGACCGATGATAGGGCGCGTGCTAGGCTGATTGCTCAACACAGACGACAGGGGAGCGCAGCAGCGCTGAGAGTGCAGGACCGATGCGGTCCGCAGACCCTCGAACCTGATCCGGGTCATGCCGGCGAAGGAAGTCGAATCAGCACGTGCCGCGGCGCCCCAAGGCCAACTTGGAGGCAGGACACAGACTGATGAGATGCGTGGTGGTCGCCTCCGGCGATCTCGACCCTGATGACGAGCGCTGGCTCGCCGACGCTGACCTGGTCATCGCCGCCGACGGGGGGGCGACCTCGCTGGACCGTCTCGGCCTCCGGCCGGACGTGCTTGTTGGCGACCTCGACTCCACCGACTCGACGTTGGTCGAGCGCCTGAAGGCGTCCGGGACGCGGATCGAGCGCCATCCCGCTGATAAGGAAGGGTCCGACACCGAACTCGCGCTTGGCGCGGCGATGGCGTCGGGCGCGACCCCGATCGTCGTGCTCGGGGCGTTCGGGGGGGATCGGATCGACCATGAGCTCGCGAACGTACTGCTGCTGGCCGATCCTGCGCTCGCCGGACGAGATATTCGGCTTGTCCGCGGCCGATCGACCGTCCGGATCCTGCACGGCCGTGCCCGCGCGGAGCTGGAGGGACGTGCCGGCGGAACGGTGACCCTGATGCCGATCGGCGGCGACGTGACTGGCATGACCACCGACGGCCTGCGCTGGCCGCTCGATGGCGCGACGCTGCGCATGGGGCGGTCCCGAGGCCTGAGCAACGAGATCGTCGCGGCGCCCGCATCGGTCCAGCTGGAGCACGGCACGCTCCTCGTCATCGAGATAGCCACACAAGGAGCGAACTGACCATGACCACCACCGAGCAGTCGAGCGGTTGGCGTATCGTCGACATCGTCGTCGCGGCCGTCGTCGCAGTCGCGTTCGGGATCGTGTTTCTGGCGTGGAACGCGGTGTACACCGCGACAGGACCGATATTCACCTTTCTGCCACCGGCGCAGGCGCTGATGTACGGCGTCTGGCTGCTGCCCGGCGTACTCGTGGCACTCATCGTGCGCAAGCCTGGCGCCGCGATCTTCGGCGGTCTCGTCTCAGCGTTGGTGTCGGTGCTGCTCGGCTCACCGTACGGCGCCGACGCGCTGATCTCCGGCGCCATGCAGGGGGCTGGCGCCGAGCTGGCTTTCGTCATCGGCCTGTATCGGCGCTGGACGCTGCCATTCGCAGTGCTGGCTGGCGCCGTGGCCGGACTGTTAGCCGCCGCGCACGACATCGTCCTGTACTACGTGGACACCGGCGTCGATTTCTGGCTGGTGTATGCCGCGGCGACCATCGTCAGCGGCGCAGTGATCGCCGGGGTTGGCGGGTGGTCCCTCCTTCGGGCGCTCGTTGCGACCGGCGTCCTGCGGGAATTCGGAGCCGGGCGCGATCAGCGCGAGATCTGAGCTGCCGACCGCCCACAATGCGCGGATGCGGGAGGCGGCACGGCCAGCGCGGATCGACGCTCATGGGTGGGGCGTCCGGCACCCCGGGCGCCGAGACTGGGCACTGCGTGGCCTCGACCTGACCATCGAGCCGGGCGAGCGAGTGCTCCTGCTCGGTTCATCGGGCTCGGGAAAGTCGACCCTGTTGTCGGCGCTGGCTGGCCTGCTGGATCCGGCCGGAGGCGGCGAGACCGAGGGCGTCCTGCTGGTGGACGGGCGCGATCCACGCCAGACTCGGGACCGGGCGGGACTGCTCTTCCAGGATCCCGAGTCGCAGATCGTGATGGGGCGCGTCGGGGATGACGTCGCGTTCGGGCTCGAGAACCGATGCGTTCCGACGCCAGGCATCTGGCCGCGCGTGGATGCGGCGCTGGCCGCAGTCGACTTTCCCTATGGACGTGATCGTGCGACACAGGCGCTGTCCGGCGGGGAGCAGCAGCGCCTGGCCCTGGCCGGCACGCTGGCGCTCCAGCCGGGCCTCCTCATGCTTGACGAGCCGACCGCGAACCTGGATCCGGATGGGGCTTCTGAGGTGCGCCTCGTCCTCGATCGCGTGGTGGAGCGGCTCGGCGCGACCCTGATCCTGGTGGAGCACCGCGTCGACGAGTCGCTCCCACTCGTTGATCGCGTGGTGGTCATCGAGGCGGGCGGTGGCGTGATGGTCGACGGCGCACCGCACGAGGTCTTCCGCGAACAGGGCGCGCGCCTGGCCGATGCCGGCGTCTGGGTGCCCGATCATCCGCCGGCCGCACCGCCGCGTGGCTCGCGGCCACCGTCGGAGACGCTCATCATCGCGGAGCACGCCGCGTTTCGATATCCGGGCATGGCGGTCGACGCGGTCGCGAACGTCGACCTGTCGGTCCGTTCGTCCGAGGCGCTGGCAATCACCGGTCCCAATGGCAGCGGAAAATCAACGCTCGGGCTGCTGCTCGCCGGACTGATCGCCCCGCGGGTCGGACGGGTGATGGCGGGTGAGGCCCTCTCCGCAGGCCATGGCCGTGAGCCGATCGCGGGGTGGCCGGCGCGCAAGCTCGTGCGCCGCATCGGCACCGTCTTCCAGGATCCGGAGCACCAGTTCCTGACCGCATCTGTCCGAGAGGAGCTGCTGCTGGGGCCGCGCCGCGTCGGACTGGCTCCCGCGGCGGCTGCGCGTCGGGCAGACGAGCTGCTCGAGCGCCTGCGGCTGACGCACCTCGCGGCCGCCAATCCGTTCACGCTGTCGGGAGGGGAGAAGCGTCGACTCTCGGTCGCCACCGCGCTCGCGACGGCGCCTGCGGTGCTCGTGCTGGATGAGCCGACATTCGGCCAGGACCGTCGCACGTGGGGAGAGCTCGTCCATCTCCTCGCGGCGCTGCGCGACTCAGGGCGCGCCATCGTCTTCGTCACGCATGACCGCGCGTTCGCTCACGCGCTCGGCGATCGCACCGTTCAGCTTGGCCAATCCGGCGTGCTGAGCTGATGCGCCTTCTGACGCCCGTCGCCCCGAACTCGGGTGCGCCGTTGGGCCGCGCCAATCCGGTCGCCAAGCTCGGCGCGGCGCTGGTGGTGATGGTCGCGCTCTTCGCCTCGCTCGACGGCGTGACTGCGGCCGTCGTGCTGGTCGGTCTGCTGGGTCTGCTGCCCGCCTCGGGACTGTCGACGCGCGTGCTGATCGGACGGGCATGGTTGGTCGGAGCCGCGGCGATCTCGATCGGCGTCTTCAATGTGCTATTCGCGGCCGATCAGCTTGGCCCGATCATCGTCGAACTCGGGCCATTGCAGATCGGGGCCGAGACCCTGGTGAATGGCGTGGGCCTGGCTCTTCGGCTTGTCGCGATTGCCCTGGCCGGGCTGCTGGCGACCGCGACCAGCGACCCGGTCGACATCGCCGACGCCCTTGTTCAGCAGTTACGGATGTCGCCGCGCTTCGCCATCGGCGTGCTCGCCGCATTGCGACTGGTTCCGCTCCTCGCGCAGGAGTGGCAGACGATCGCCATGGCGCGGCGAGCGCGTGGCGTCGACACCGGTCGCTCGCCGATCGCCGCCGTCCGCCTCTTCGCAGGCCAGATGATGAGCCTCCTGGTTGGCGCTATTCGGCGGGGTTCGCGGATGGCATTGGCCATGGAGGCCCGGGGATTCGGGGCCATGCCATGTCGGAGCGTTGCGCGGGTGCAACAGATGCGGCCGGCCGACTGGGGCTGGCTGCTTGGCGCCGGGGTGTTTGCGGCAGGCGCCATCGGTTTCAGCGTGGCGCTCGGAACTTGGCGCTCGCTCCTCGGCTGACCCGGTCAGCTTCCCTGGAAAGGCTCCAGCCAGGTCGGCGCATGCACGACCCCGATGTAGCGGCCGGGATCGAACGGCGCGAGCGGCAGCGTCGATGGCGCGCCCGAGGCGATCAGTTCCGCCATCAGCAATCCCAAGACTGGTGCGTAGGGATGGCCGTGGCCGGTCAGGCCTGCCGCAACGTAGGCGCCAGGCAGCGGCGTGCCGTCCTCGGCGGGCAGCGGTCCGGCCATCGGGATCTCGAGCGAGGCGAAGTCGAGCAGTCCGGCCCAGCAGCGGATGATTCGGGCGTCGCTCAGTGCCGGATGAAGACGCTCCAGCAGGCGGGCCAGCAACGGCGGAATCGACGGTCGAACGCGACTGGAGTACGAGCCGATCCCCATTCCCTCATCGGCCACGGCGAACCCTCCGATCACGACCTCGCCTGACCGCATCTGGCGCCAGTACTCGTTGCACTGGTTCGTCTCGAATCCGGGTGCGCCGATGCTGAAGGGCAGCATCTCGGTCACGCACACCGTCTCGCGGATCGGCGTGAGGTTGGCGGCGAGGTGCGGAGCAAGTGACGGCGTCCACGCATTGGTGGCCAGCAGCACCGAGCCCGACGCCACCTCCCCGTGCGAGGTCGCAACGCCGGTCACGCGACCGCCGCCCGCCAGCAGCCGATCCACCCGCACGCCGGTGACGACGGTTCCGCCGAGCACGCGGACCCGCTCGAGCAGCCCATAGCACAGCCGGAATGGGTTGAGCTTGGCGTCGCCCGGCGTCCATTTCGCCGCGCGCACCCTGTCAACCGCCAATCCTGGCGCCAGCTCCGTCAGCTCGGTGCGGTCCACGACCCGCACCTCGAGGCCCGCGTCAGCCTGGAGAGCGGCCATGCTCCGCACGTGAGCCTCTTCCACCTCGTCAACCGCGAGGTCGAGCGAGCCGAACCGGTCCCATTCGATGCCACCCGGCAGTTCGGCGTCCCAGGCCTCGAGCATGTCGAGGGAGCGCGTGGTGTAGTCGAGGATCGAGCGTGCCCCGGACGCCTGCACGAGGCGCGTCACCCGGTCGAAGTGCCCACCAAGACCGGCGAGCGCCATGCCGGCGTTTCGGCCCGACGCGCCCCAGGCCGGGGCGTTGGCCTCGATCACCAGTGGTCGCAATCCGGCGAGCGCGAGGTGGTAAGCCGCCGATGCGCCGAGCATTCCGCCTCCGATCACGACCACCTCCGCGCCCGACGGCAGTTCGGCACGAGGATCCGGCGTGAACGGCACGGTCTCGGGTGGCGGCGTGAAGATCGGCTCGGGTGACAGGCTCACGGGCGCCGAGCGTACCATCGGACCCGTGACGCGCACCGAGGAGCTGAGGTTCCGGGCTGGCGATGCTTCGCTGGCCGCGACCCTGACCCTGCCCGACGGCGAAGGTCGCCTGCCGTGGGCCCTGCTCGTGCCGTCCTGGCTGCCGCGTGGGCGCGATGGCGACTGGGACCGCGTCGGACATCCGTCGTGGTTTGCGCCGTCGCCCCCTGACGCATGGCCGGGGCTCTTCACGCGGTTGGCTGACGCATTCGCCGCGCGCGGCGTGGCCACGCTGCGCTACGCCCCGCGCGGCTGCGGTGAGTCCGATGGCGCGTGGGAGACGGTCAGCCTGTTCACTCGTATCGACGACGCGCGGGATGCCATCGGCGCCATGCGTTCTCGTCCGGAGCTTGATCTGCGGCGCGCGGCGGTCGTGGGCCACGGGGAAGGAGCCAGCGTTGCGCTGAGCGTCGCGATCGGAGACCCCGCCATCGGCGCGGTGGGGCTCATCGGTCCAGCCGCTCGCTCGCTGCGGGGGGTGATGCGCCGCGGCGCGGCCGAACGAGGGCGAACCGGCGCAGATCGCGAGCATCCGATCGTCGAAGCCCTCGATCGCAACCTGGAGGAGCTCGTCGAACGTGCCGACCGCCGCGAGACCACCATGTTGCTCAACGAGATCGAGCTGAACCTGGCGGCGTGGGAGCAGGGATTCCACACCCCCGCGATGGCGCTGGCCACGATGCTGCATCGCAACGTCGTGCTGGCCCATGGCAGCCATGACGTCTGGACAGGCCCCGAAGAGTCACTGTTCCTGGCCGATGCGCTGCGCGAGGCGGGCAACACACCGGAACTCCAGCTGCTCGACGGCGCGGGACACGACCTGGCCGAGGCCGACCACGCAGCCATCGGTGCCTTCGCCGATGCGCTCAGCGCTCGCATGGAGGCGCGCGAGCTTCCTCCGGTGCTGCTGGCCATAGAGGAGATGAGCGCCGACGGCTAGACTTTCGTGCATGAGCCGATTGAACGCCGGCGATCTCGCCCCCGACTTCACGATGGCCGCCGATGACGGCAGCATCGTTTCGACTGATGATCTCGCTGGATCGCGAAATGCCCTCTACTTCTATCCCAAGGACGACACGCCCGGCTGTACGACCCAGGCGTGCGAGCTGCGCGACAACTGGTCGCGCTTGAGCGACATCAGCGTCGACGTCTTCGGCGTCTCGCCCGACAGCGTGAAGAGACACGCGAAGTTCCGCGGGAAATATGCCCTTCCGTATCGGCTCCTGTCGGACGAAGGCCATCGCGTGGCCGAGGCATTCGGGGTGTGGGTGAACAAGAAGTTCGCGGGTCGCGAGTACATGGGCACCGAGCGATCGACGTTCGTGGTCGGACCCGATCGGCGCATCGAGCACGTCCTGGCGCAGGTCAAGCCGGCCGAGCACGTGGATCAGCTGGTCGAGGCGCTGTCGGCATGAAGCTCGAACGCACCGTGGTCGTCGCCAGCGTCGTGGTGGCATCGATCGCGGTCGTCGTCCTGCTTGCCGTCATGGCCTTTGTCGTCCTGCTCGAACCGATTCCATGATCTGGATCGCCACGGCGGTGGCCCTCGTGCTGTGGCTGGCCGGGGTCATCCTGCAACTTGGCCAGTGGGTGAACCTCCTGCTGCTGGTCGCCGCCGTGCTCCTGGTGTACCAGGTTATCGAGGAGCGTCGTCCGCGCGGCGAATGAGCGCTCGGTCGCCGTTCTGGCACACTATGTGCGATCCCGGTGCGGCGTGATGCCTCGGGCATCGCGGGAGGGGATGGAACTGAAGTGAGGAGAAACCGATGCTCTGGACGATCATCGTCATCCTGTTGGTGCTCTGGCTCCTGGGTTTCCTGACCGGAGCGGTCGGCAACCTGATCTGGATCGTTCTGGTGGTTGCGGCCGTGGTGCTGCTGTTTCAATTGCTCAGCGGCCGTCGCTCCGTCTGACCAGAGTGGATGCCGGCCGGCACGATCCCTGATCGTTCGGGGAGGGGCCGGCATCACCTGACGGACCTGGCAGGGCCCGCCTCGCGACCGATGAGCTGACACGCCCATCGGCTACGCTTGGCGGGCCTTGTCGTCCCTCAACCCGTTCCGCTTTCTGCATACCGGTGACCTTCATCTGGACAGTCCCATCGAGGGTCTCGCCTCGGAGGCTCCGCCGGATGTTCTGACCGTTCTCCGCCACGCCACCACCGAAGCCTGGCGCTCGGTGGTCCGCACGGCGCTTGCTGAATCGGTGGATTTCGTTGTCGTGGCCGGGGATGTGTTCGAGGTCGCCAGCCCGACGCTGCTCGGCCAGACGCGGTTTCGGGACGGCCTGGCCGAGCTGGCCGCGGCCGGAATTCGGAGCTTCGTGGTTCACGGCAACCACGATCCGCTCGACGGACGCAGCTGGGCGCCGTCGCTGGAGTTCCCGGCCGCGGTGCATCGGTTCGGGTCGGCGGCGGTCGAGAACGTTCCGGTACTGCGCGACGGCCACGAGATCGCCCGCATCCATGGGCGTTCGTATCCGACAACGGCGGTCAGTGAGAATTACGCGGCCGGGTTTCGGGCCGATCCGGCCGGACCGTTCTCCATCGGCCTGTTGCACACCAACGTTGGCGATCGTCCGGGCCATGCGAACTATGCGCCGTGCTCTCTTGAGGACCTGCGAGCCTCGGGGATGGACTACTGGGCGCTTGGCCACATCCATCAGCCCGGTCAAGTGCTGGCCGATCCGCCGGCGTTCTACAGCGGTATCCCGCAGGGTCGCGACCCCGGGGAGCTCGGCGCGCGCGGCTGCTACGTGGTGGATGTTGACGCCGCGGGCAGGGTCAACCCGCGTTTCGTGGCTACCGACGTCGTGCGCTGGCAGGCACTGGAGCTGTCGATCTCGTCCGTGGCCGATGACGAGGCGCTCGGACGCGCCGCCCGCGCGGCCATCGGCGCGGCCATCGAGGCTGCCGATGGGCGTTCACTCGTCATTCGCCTCCGCATTTCCGGCCGCGGTCCGCTGCACGGGCACCTCGCACGGACCGGCTACGTCGAGGATCTGCGCGAGCTGCTCAACGAGGAGGGGATCGGCGCCTCCGGGTTCGCCTGGGTGGAGTCGATCCGCGACGCCACGCGGCCCGACGTCGACCTGGAGGTCCGGCGTGAGGCGCCAGACTTCGTCGGCGACTTCCTGCGCACGGCTGCGTCGGCACGCCGCAGCGTTCGAACCACTGATCCGGACGAGCATGAACGCTGGACAGCCGCGCTGCGTACCGCCGTCGCGCCGCTGTTCGACGAGTCGCAGCGCGGCCGGCGCCATCTGCGCGATGCACGACCGGACGACGACGAGCTCAGCGGCCGGCTCCTCGACGACGCGGAGGCCATGGCGATCGACCTCCTGCTCGCGGCCGAGGACGAACGCTGATGCGCATCGAACGCTTCGAGCTGGACGGGTTCGGTCGCTTTCACGCGGCCAACTGGACGCTGGACGCCGGCATGACGGTCCTCGTCGGCGCCAATGAGGCCGGCAAGACGACCCTGCTGAATGGCCTTCGTGCGCTCCTGTTCGGCTTCGAACCCACTCGGGACGGACGGACCTGGTACCCGGCCTTCGCCGGTGGGCGCCGCGGAGGCCGGCTCGTCCTGCGCACTGTCAGCAACGAGCGTTGGACTGTGGAGCGTTTCGGCGAGCGAGGCGGCGCGGGTTCGCTGGCCGTGCGTGCGCCGAACGGCAACCAGGGCGGACAGGAGACGCTGGACCGGCTGTTGCGCGGCGCCGATCGGGACCTCTTCAACAATATCTTCGCCTTCGGCCTGGGTGAGCTTCAGAGCCTGTCGAGCCTGAACGCCGATGGGGTGCGCGGCAGGATCTACGGCGCCGGGGCCGGGTTGGGTGGCACCAGCGCGGTGGATCTCGAGCGACGCCTCCGACAGGAGATGGACGCGAGCTTCCTGCCACGCGGCAGCCAGAAGCCGCTCAACGTGCTCCTCGGACGGGTCGATGAGCTTCGCGGGGAGATCGGGGACCTCGCGCAGCAGCCGGAGGAGCATTCGACGGCCCACCGCGACCGCGATGCCCTGCGCGCCCGAGCCGATGCGTTGCGCGACGAGATCCGCGAGCGTCGCGAGCGAGCGCTCCGCTGCGGGCGCCTGATCGAAGCGGTGCCGATCGTCGCCGAACTCGGGGTCATTCGCGACGAGCTGGCCGCCGGTGACGCGGCGCTCGACACCTTTCCCGAGGACGCGGCCGCCATCCTCGACCGTCGCCTGAGTGAGCGTGGCGAGGCGAGCGCAACCCTCGCGGCCATCGACGAGCAGCTGCTCGAGGCGCGCGGCTCGCTCGGGCGCACCGACGTGGACGAGCACGTGCTTGGCCGCGCCGAGGAGATCAGCGCCCTCGTCATGGAACGAGCTTCGCGGACCGCCGCCGATGGCCAGCGCCGCGGACTGGAGACATCTGAAGCACGTCACGATGCCGCCGTGGCGGAACAGCTGGCGCGCGTTGGTGGCTGGACCGAGGCGCGGTTGGTGGCACTCGACGACTCGATTCCCGCAGTGGAAGCGACTCGCACCCACGGGCGGGACCTCGATGCAACTCGGTCCGCCGCCTCCGACGCTGAGCAGCGACGTCGCTTGGCGGAGCATGAGCTGGAGCTGCGCGAGCTCGAGGGCGTGCGCGAGACCGACGAGGCTGATCTCGCATCGCGCGCGAGAGTGCTGCGCGACCTGGACGACCTGCGCCTGCGCCGTGCTGCGGCGGTTGCTGTCGCGGGCGGGAGCGCCATCGGCTTGGCACGGTCGCCTGCAGTGACCTACGGACTGGCGGGTGCGCTGTTGGTGATCGGCCTCGTTGTCGGCTCGTGGGTGGCCGCGACGTTGGTGGGAGCCGTACTCGGTGCCGTGGCCGGGGCACTGCTGCTGCTTCTAGCACGAAGGAGCGGCATGACGGGCGAGGATGTGACGACCCTCGACGTCGAGCGCGCGGGGCTGCTGAGCGAGCTGGGGCTGGAGCCGGCCGCGTCGGACGATGCGCTTCGTGCGGCCGCGGACGAGCTCGCCGCCACACGGGCGCAACGCGAGCTGGTGCGGGATCAACGTTCGAGGCTCGGGGCCCGACGCGCCGAGCTCGTGCGGCTGACGCAACATGTGGAGGCGGCATCGGCGGCC
>Ga0208612_1000185_pt1 | contig 32167 bp, 33 predicted proteins | sample AntDryMetagUQ889_FD_188089 | JGI IMG/M metagenome (GOLD analysis project Ga0208612, IMG submission 188089) | Polar desert microbial communities from Antarctic Dry Valleys - UQ889 (SPAdes) | ecosystem: Environmental > Terrestrial > Soil > Desert | place: Antarctic Dry Valleys | collected 2008-12-31 | reverse complement strand
GAGCGCGACCCTGATCCCTCCATGCCAACCTCCCGCACTCCAGACATCGTGACCTCCTCGGTCTAATCACGTGTCCGGACGGAAGCGGGGGCGCGGGATGCGTACCAAGCTGTTCTGTACGAACACGACTACGGCGGTCGTAATTAAACGTTCCGAGGAAGCACTTCGAGCTTAGCGGGGACTGAGATCGGCGATGACGTGGTTTCGTCGCTGCGCGTCGCGCCCGTTCCGGCGGACATCTACTGCGAAGAGACGGACTCCTGCGCTGGGCCTAGTGGCGACGATCAGGCCTTCGATAGCGACAATTCGAGGTATCTACAGTCAGGAACTGGGTACAACGTCTATCCCTGGTCGCTTGGCGGCTGCCCGGGGTCGCAAGAGCAGGAAATCGACCCAGTCAGCGTTGTCTTCTGGGGATTTGCGACCGCGGCGCGTTCCTTGAATCACATCGAGGCGCATACCCGGTGGACAAAGCGGCCGACTCCGAAGCAGAATTTCGAAAGTTGGGGGGATTGCGGACGAACCTACGGGGAACGCGCGAGCGGTAGTTACTCGCGCTACCACGTGCGCGTACGGAAGACGGCGCGAGAGTACGGCTCGTGGGGCATCACCTCGCTCGCCACTCCCCACCACGAAGATTGGATCTGGTGGGATCCCGGCATCCAAGATTTCCCTCCCTGCTGGCATGCAGTCGATCGAGGCGGTGTTTCCACCGGCGAGGCGAGCGGCTTCGTTCAGGGCCGGTCGATTCTTATTTCGTATATGACGACGAGCGGGCCGGGCTCACTCCATGACGATCCGCTCTGGGTGAACTGGGAGAACACGCGCGAAATTCAGCAATGCGATGGGAATCTCGCTGGCTCTGATGGATGGGTCGCGTGGATCCATATTCCGAACGACTACCACTCGGGGTGATGAAGTGAAGCGGCGGAAGCGACTTCTCATAGTCGGTGTCATCTCCGCGATCGCGTTGTCTAGCGTTCTCGCTGCCCTTGCGATCGCCAGATCGTCCGAGTTTGACTTCGCGCACAGCAACATGACGCTAGTAACAGCCGAACAATTCAGAGAGTTCCCACTTTATTACTTGGGTGATGTACACGGGGGCGTACCGTTGAAGGCCATCAACCGACGCAAGTGGGAATCGACAGCACCCTGTGCGAACTACGTCTCTTTCATCTACGGGACGTGCAAAGCCACATCCGAAACTGGTTGTTTTCCACCGCTTGAGGTGCAGGTGTGGACGATCTGCGACAAGAACCTTTCGCTCTACAGCATGACTCCCCGTGCGCCAGATGGCACACCGCCCGAACCATTCCCGCACGAACGGCTCATCGTTCGAGGAGTACCCGCTGCACTCTTCCGAACCGACGCGCTAGAGATCTACGCCGGCCCGGTGACAATTGCGATCTACGGGGATTCGCGGAAACAACTGCTTGCCGCGGCGACGCAACTACGCAGTCTGAACGGCCTTAGCTCAATCGATCCAGGCGAGCCGCTGCCAGCGCCCAATCTGAGCATTCTAGAGGGGCGCGGCTGTTGACCCTCGACGGCTGGACACTCTTGGTCGGCATCATGGCCGCCGCAGGCGTCGGCATCGGCGCCTACTTCGTGGGTCGCTGGTGGCTCGTGCCGGTTCCTCTGTTGGTGCTCGTTGCACTCTGGAAAGTCGTCAACGCGAACGAGAGCTGGTACGAGCGATTTCCCGAGGACGTTCAGTTCGCCGTCTATTCCAGCCTCTGCTTGGCCGCTGTCGGGATCTTCACCGGCGTCCTCGCCGCGAAGCTGGAGAGGCGGCGGCCATCGCAGAACTAGGAGCTGGGTCACCCTCGACGGATGTTGCGAGTAGGACGCGGCCCCCATCGGCTGGACGGTTCTGGCGCGGCCGCTTAAAGAAATCACGCTGCCAGGGCTGCTCGTTCCGCCGTCGCCTTGAAGGCGCGAGTCGCTGCTCCCGTTCGAAGTACCGCTTCCCGGCTGAGGCGTCGCCGGGTCGCGTAGTAGCTCCGTCCGACCTCACGCGAGACCTCGTCTATCGATAGGCCCATCGCGTAGAGCGCCACTGCCCTCGCGATCTCTTCTTCGCCCCACGGCCGTCGTAGTCCCGCACCATGTGCATGTAGAAATGCTGCCGCCGTGTGACAACCTGCAAGTTGTCAGGATCGTTGTTCACCGATGACCGTGGATGAAGCGACGTGGTTGACCGTCGCTGCTTGGTGTAGTAGGGGCTCCACATCCGCACGAGCATGCGGAGAGCCTCCTCGTCGTGTCGTTCATCAATCATTACGGCACGAACGACGACTTCTTGAAGGGACGCGATGTTCAAGTGCGCAACGCCCTCGTAGGTGTCGATAATCGTGAGCCCGCTCTTCTCGGCTTCCCGCTGGCAGGCTTCGCGCTGCAAGTCCGGGGAGAGGAACGAATCTCCCTCGCGTCGCCGACCCTGCTGACTCTGATGTATGCGATAACCGGGACTGCCAAGGCTCCACCTTGGAGTGTGACTACTGAGTAGGAGCCTTCAACTGTGAAGGAGCTCGTCCTCGCGCGTCACGGGGAGTCGGAGCTGAGCGTGATCGATCGTCTCAACGGCGACGTGTCCGTAGAGGTGAGATTGACGGAGCTCGGACGTGGTCAGGCGCGGCAGCTCGGGCGGGCTGTCGGGCCGGTGGACCTCGTCGCTCACACCGAGTTCGCTCGCACGCGCGAGACCGCCGAGCTCGCATGGCCCGACACGCCGTTGCTCGTCGTGCCCGAGCTGAACGAGATCGCGTTCGGCCGCTTCGAGGGGACGCTCTGGACGGACGGCTACCACGAGTGGGTGCTGAACACGGCTCCCGACGAGGCGTGTCCCGGTGGCGGGGAGAGCCGGCTCGCCGCCGTGCAGCGCTATCTCCGTGGCTACCGCTTGCTCGTCGAGCGGCCGGAGGAGCGGATCGCCCTCGTCGCCCACGGCGCTCAGATCCGCTACATCCTGCTCGCCGTCGAGGGGCTCCCTCCGAGCCGCGTGCTTGATCGAGTCGAGCCCGCGAAACCGTTCACGGTTGGGGCAGAGGCGTTCGCGCGTGCGATCGAGGTGATCGACTCGTGGGCGTCGGCGCCCGCCTTTTAGGACAATACGACGATGCTGGAGCGCGTCGAGCGATTCATCCGGGAGCACGACCTGATCGCGCCCGGGGGCGAGGTGACGTGCCTCGTCTCCGGCGGCCCCGACTCGACCTGCCTCTGGCATGCGCTCGGCGCGCTGGGCTACCGCGTCTCGGCGCTACACGTGAATCACGGGCTGCGCGGACCGGAGTCGGGCGAGGATGCCCGCTTCTGCCGCGAGGCGTTCGGGGCGGTCGTCGTGGAGGCGATTAACGGCCCTGCTGCCTCCGAAGCCGAGCTGCGTGCCGTGCGCTACTCGTTCGCGACGGATCGCCTGCGCGCGACGGGGCACACGGCTTCCGACCAGGTGGAGACAGTGCTCTACCGGCTCGTCTCGAGCGGCAGTGCGAAGGGAATCAAGCCGAGGCGGGAGGACGGCGTCGTTCGACCTCTGCTCAGTGTCTGGCGTGAGGAGACGGCGGCCTACTGCCGGGAGCACGGCCTGCCGTTCCGCACCGACTCGTCCAATCTCGGCACGAAGCGCGGGCTGATCCGCGCGGAGATCCTGCCGCTCCTCGAACGCCTCGACCCGCGTGCCCGCGCAAATCTGCTCGCACTCGCGGAAGGGAGCCCGCGGCTGCCGCGCAGGCTCGAGCAGACGCTCGTGGAGCTGCTTGGGTCGACGCACGGCACGAAGACGGCCGACCTCGGCGGCGGCGTCCGAGCGGTGCGGGAGTACAAGGCGCTAAGGCTGGAGGGCGCCGTCTCGTGGGGACCGTGGATGATCCAGTCCGAGCATGAAGGTCTGCAGGTCCGCTCGCGACGACCGGGAGATCGGCTCGCAGGCCGGCGCAAGAAGGTGCAGGATCTCCTCGTGGACGCAAAGGTGGCAAGGAGTGAGCGGGACACTTGGCCGATGGTCGTCGAGGGTGAAGAGGTCATCGCGATCCCCGGGGTCGCGGAAGCCCCCGGTTGGGAAGGAGTCGTGACGTGGAAGAAGTCGTGAGCGTCGACGACGCCGTCGGCCAGATCCTGATCGAGGAGCAGACGCTGCAGGCCCGGATCCGCGAGCTCGGTGTCGAGATCTCGCGGGATTACGCCGGCCGCGACCTCCTGCTCGTGGGCGTGCTGAAAGGGGCGGTCTTCTTCATGGCCGACCTGATGCGAGAGCTGACGATTCCCTGCGAGATCGACTTCATGGCGATCTCGAGCTACGGTGCGGGCACCGACTCATCAGGGGTCGTGCGGATCCTCAAGGACCTCGACCTGAACATCTCCGGCCGGGACGTGCTGGTGGTCGAGGACATCATCGACTCAGGGCTGACGCTCTCCTACCTCGTGCGCACACTGAGCGCTCGCAAGCCGGCTACGGTGGAGATCTGCGCGCTCCTGACGAAGCCTGAACGGCGCGAGGTCGACGTCCCCGTGCGCTACGTCGGCTTCGAGATTCCGAACGAGTTCGTGATCGGCTACGGCCTCGACTATGCGGAGCGCTACCGCAACCTCCCGCATGTCGCGGTTCTCCACCCGGACCTGATCCCGCCGCACTAGCCGACCCACTGGCCGACCCACTGGGGCGATCCCGCTGCATTGAGGCGTAATTCAACTCGTGCATCACTCTTTCCGGATGGATCGTTCCGAGCAGGCAGGCTGCTACCCTCCTCGAGACCACCGTGAATCGATTCTTCCGCAGCGCGCTCTTCCCGCTCATCGTCATTGTGCTGCTCGTGTACCTGGCGAGCCAGACGCTGATCACGCGCGGCGATGCCGAGAAGAAGCTTACGACCTCTCAGCTGATCGAGCAGGTGGAGGCCGGCCGCGTGCAGGAGGTTACCTTCAACCCGAACCGAAACCAGATCAACGCGACGCTCGTCGGCGGCGACAAGGTCAAGGTTCACTACGCGAGCGACCAGGCCCAGTTCGACTTCCAGGAGAAGCTCCAGGCAGAGGGCATCACGTTCGACTCGAAGGGCAGGGGTGGCTCCTGGTGGAGTTCCCTGCTCATCTCGGTGCTTCCGTTCGTGCTCCTGATCGGTTTCTGGATCTTCCTCATGAACCAGGTGCAGGGCGGTGGGTCGAAGGTGATGAGCTTCGGCAAGAGCCGCGCAAAGCGGATGACGCCCGACTCGCCCAAGATCGGCTTCAAGGACGTTGCCGGCGCGGACGAGGCCGTCGAGGAGCTGCAAGAGATCAAGGAGTTCCTCGAGAACCCGAAGAAGTTCCAGGCCCTCGGCGCGCGCATCCCCAAAGGCGTCCTGCTCTATGGGCCGCCCGGCACCGGTAAGACGCTGCTCGCAAGAGCCGTCGCCGGCGAGGCCGGCGTGCCTTTCTTCTCGATCTCGGGCTCGGACTTCGTCGAGATGTTCGTCGGCGTGGGCGCCTCGCGCGTGCGCGACCTGTTCGAGCAGGCGAAGCAGTCGAGCCCCTGCATCATCTTCATGGACGAGATCGACGCCGTCGGCCGGCATCGGGGCGCCGGCATGGGCGGCGGCCACGATGAGCGCGAGCAGACCCTGAACCAGCTGCTCGTCGAGATGGACGGGTTCGAGACGAAGGACAACGTCATCCTGATCGCCGCCACGAACCGGCCCGACATCCTCGATCCGGCGCTGCTCCGCCCCGGCCGCTTCGACCGCCAGATCGTCGTCGACCGGCCCGACCGGATCGGCCGCAGGAAGATCCTCGAGGTGCACTCGAAAGGGAAGCCGCTCGACAAGGAGATCGAGCTGGATACCCTCGCAGCGGGGACGCCCGGCTTCACCGGCGCCGATCTCGCCAATCTGATCAACGAGGCGGCGCTCTTGTCGGCGCGCTTCGGCAAGAAGGTGATCGGTCAGGCAGAGCTCGAGGAAGGAATCATGCGCGTCCTCGCGGGTCCGGAGAAGAAGGCGCGGCTACTCGGCGAGAAGGAGCGCAAGATCACGGCCTACCACGAGATGGGGCACGCGCTCGTCGGCCATTACCTCGAGAACACGAACCCGGTGCACAAGATCACGATCGTGTCGCGCGGGCAGGCGCTCGGCTTGACGATCTCGCTGCCCACGGAGGACAAGTACCTGACGACGAAGTCGACCCTCATGGACGACCTCGCGATGACGCTCGGGGGCCGGGCTGCGGAGGAACTCGTCTTCCACGAGGTCACGACCGGCGCCGCCAACGACCTCGAGAAGGTGACCGCGACCTCGAAGGCGATGATCATGCGCTACGGGATGAGCGAGAAGCTCGGGCCGCGGGTGCTCGGCCGGAACCACGATCAACCCTTCCTCGGCCGCGAGATGGGGAACGACCCCGACTACTCGGACGAGATCGCCCGGGAGATCGACGACGAGATCCGCCGCGTGATCGAGGAGGCCTACCAGACCGCGCACCGGGTGCTGCGCGAGCACATGGAGGAGCTGCACAAGTTCTCGGCGATCCTGATCGAGCGCGAGACGATCGACAAGGATCAGTTCGAGCGTCTGCTCGCCGGCGAGGACGAGGCCTCCGTCTTCCCCGAGGAGGAGGTCGTCGCCGAGGAGACCCCGCCGCAGACCGAGGAGGAGCGCAGGCGACAGCCGAAGCCTCAGCCGCGGCCGGTGCCCGGGCTCGGTATGCAGCCGCCGCCGCCGGAAGGCGCGTCCGGCTAACAGCAACGCTGCGCGTTTCAGGGGCCGCGCTGCGTGTCCGACGCGGCCGTGTCCGACGCCTAAAGCCTCGGCCGTGTCCGCTGCGGCGTCGAGCCCGTCGGCTCGACCGGCATTGCTGCCCTTACGGGGCCGTGCGGCGCGACGAGAGAGCGAGCAGGGCGACGGCCGCGACCGCGGCTGCGATCCCGACTCCTTCGACGATGTTCCCGTCGACCTGAATGGCGTCCACGAGGGCGAGCAGGGCGATGCCGAGCACGAGCACGCCGAGCGTCATCCCCGCGAGAAGGCCGATCCGCCGCAGGTAGGCACCTGCCTCCTCGGCAACGGCTTCCCGAAGCTCGAGCCCCCAGTACGAGAGTTCCGCGATCAGGAAGAAGGCGGCCGCGACGAGGGGGGCGCGCTGGTCCAGCGTGTCCTCTTCCGCGAGGAGCCGCAGGGCGTACGCGCCACCGAGGAAGAAGATTGCGATCGGGATGCCGACCGGCCTGCGAAAGGCGAGTCCGGCCGCGAGCGCGACCAGTGCCGGCGCGAGGAGCAGCAGCGTCGCGGAACGAAGGGTTTCCTCGACCGAGAACGTCAGCCAGGCACCGGTCGACGCCGCGAGGGCGACCGCCCCGAGACCGACAGTTACACGCGCGCGAGCCTGGCGTGGCGCCGGTATGCCCTCACCCCCTCGAGCGGCGCGTCGAGAGGCAGGTCCTCGCGCCACGTGGCCACTGCGACGCCGCGCGCCTCGAACCGCGCGCGCAGCTCCTCACGGTGCAGCAGCCAAAGCCGGAACGCGAGCTTCTCTACCTCGCTCTCACCAGGCTCGGCGAAGGGCTCCGGCGAGATCTCGAGCACGGCGAGGTCGTGACCGCGGGCGCGGAGATCGAGCAGCGCCGCCACCGATCGATCGTCGAGGAGCGGCGTGACGGCGAGCACCAAAGCCTGGGCGGGCAGCATCCGCGCGGGCACGATCGAGACGTCTTTCCAGGCGTAGTTGAACACCACCTCCGTCTCGAGCAGCGCGTCGACGATGCGGTATCGCTGCGCGAGCCCCATGCCGGGAACCAGCCAGCGGAGCATGCCGCCGAAGGAGACCAGCCCGACGCGATCGCGGCGCTCGAGGTAGCGCGTCGCGAGCGTCGCGGTCGCCCGTACAGCCAGATCGAGCGTCGAGGCGGATCCGGTGCGGGCCTCCGAGAAGGTGTCGAGGAAGAGGATCACGTCGGCGTTCCGTTCCGGATGACGCTCGTTCACGATCAGCTCGCCGTTCACGACCGAGCGGCGTGCGCTCGCCCGCCAGTTGATCGAGCGCACGCGGTCTCCTGCGGCGAACGCGCGCAGGTCTGCGAACTCGAGCCCTTCACCCTTCGCCCGCGCGACCTGGTTCCCGGTCGTCGGCTGCGTCGCCGCCGGGGGAACGAGCTGCCGGAGTGTCTCCGCCTGGGGGTAGACGCGCAGCGCGGTCGCCTGCCGGAACCGCTGTTCCCACACCTCGAGGCCGAGGCGGTTGCGGCCACGGACACGGACGTCTCCCAGCACGTAGTTGCCCCAGCGCGCGCACCGGAAGGTCAAGGGGATGGTGCGCTCCTCGTCCCAGCTGAGCCGCACCGCGACAGGGTTGTCCCCCTTGACGAGCTCGAGTCCCCGCGGGACTACGAGCACGAGCTCGAGCCGCTCGACCGGCGTCACGGAGCCGAGCTCGAGCTCCACCTCGACCTCGTCACCCTCGATTGCGCGCTCGCGGTCGAGCGACCAGCGGACGCTGACTCCCCGGCCGCGTTCGCTGCGGCCGCCGAGAGCCAGCGTAACCGCAAACGGAGCCGCCAGCACCGCGAGCTCGGGTCGGCGGGCCGCGAGTGCCCCGAGCAGTCCGAGCGCGGCAAGGGAGGCGTACGCCGTCACCCGCGGAGAGGCGGAGCGTGTCACTCGGACGTCGGAGCGGCCGGTTCCTGCGCCGCCGGCGTCGGCACCGACTCGAGCAGCTCGCGGATGACGTCCTCGGCGGACGTGCGTTGAACCCACAGCTCCGGGCGCAGCATCAGCCGGTGCGACAGGGCCGGGACCGCGACGGACTTGACATCGTCGGGCGTCACGAAGTCGCGCCCGGCGAGCGCCGCCCTGCAGCGCGAGAGCTTGAGCAGCGCGAGGCTCCCACGCGGGCTCGCACCAACCGCCGTCGATGCGCTCGTGCGCGTCGCTGCGACGAGTTCGACGATGTAGCGGCCGACGCTCTCGCCGACGTGCACCTGCTCGATCGAGTCCTGCAGCGCGATCAACGTCGGCCCGTCGATCACTTCTTCGAGCTCGAGGTCGTCGACCCGACGCTCCAGACGGCGCGTCAGGACCTCCCACTCGTTGTCGGCGGACGGATACCCGAAGCCGACTCGCAGGAGGAAGCGGTCGAGTTGCGCTTCGGGCAATGGGTAGGTGCCTTCGTACTCGATCGGATTCTGGGTTGCGAGCACGAGGAAGGGCCGTGCGAGCTGATGCGTCGCGCCCTCGATCGTGACCTGCCGCTCCTGCATCGCCTCGAGCAGCGCGGCCTGCGTCTTCGGCGGAGCGCGGTTGATCTCGTCGGCGAGGAGGAGGTTCGTGAAGATGGGGCCCGGCCGGAAGTCGAAGTCGGCGTCGCGCTGGTTCCAGATCGAGGAGCCCGTGACGTCCGCGGGCATCAGATCCGGTGTGAACTGAATGCGGGCGAAGCCGATGCTCGTCACCTGCGCGAACGACCGCGCGGTCAGCGTCTTGGCGAGGCCCGGATAGTCCTCGAGCAGCACGTGGCCATCGGAGAGAAGGCCCATCAAGACGAGCTCGAGCGCGGAACGTTTGCCGACGACGGCTCGCTCGACCTCGTCGAGCACGCGTTCCGACACTTGTTGCACCTGCGCCAGTGGAACGGCGTCCATCAGAGCCGCTCCAGAGTCGTGACGATGCGGTGGATCGCGGGCAGCGAGAGGCCCGGTGCGTCACGCTGCCTCGGCGCCTCGCGATCTGCCCGGACGAGCTGCCAGAGCTCGTCGCCGAGCGCGAGGCGAGCAGCATCCGGGTTGGCGTCGAGGTCGAGCCCACGCCGCGCAGCGAGAAGCTGCGCAGCGATTCGGCGGAGCCTCGGCCCGAACCGGAAGTGCGCGTCCGCCGCCGTTTGGGTCGCGAGCGACAACTCACGCTCGAGCCGCTCGAGGTCGGCCAGCCGCTCGCGACGCCGCTCGCGACTGCGGAGCGCCGTGTCGAAGGCCGATTTCTGGGCGACCGGGTTCGCGCGCCGCACGATCCCGACCAGCGTGCCGAGAGCGAAGGCGCCGAGGACGAGCAGGTAGGCGTGGAGAACGAGCTCGCGGCGGCCGGGGAAGATCACGAGAGCGAGCGCGACCGCGATCGTCGCGAGGACGGGCAGGCGCGAGAAAGCAAGAGCGCGTCGGGTCATCTGGCCGCTCGTACACGGTCGCTCGCCAGCCTCGCCGCCCGCTCGCGCTCCTGCTGCGCGAGCGCCTCTGCGGCGCGCAGCTCGTCCTGCATCGTCTGCAGTGCGGCGATGGCCTCGTCTTTCATCCCAGCTTCCACCTCATGGTGAGAGAACTTAGCCCGTTCAAAGAGCAGCGTGAGTCGTCCCACGGCCCCGGGACTCACGGACAGATCGTCGAGCACGCGGCTCAGATACTCGACCGGGGCGTCGGCCGGACGGCGAGGAATGCCGTGCGCCGCGAGCACGCGCTCGAGGCGCGCGTAGGCCGCGATGACCGCGCGGCGAGGATCCCGCTCGGCGCGAAGGTCGTCGAGCGTCTCCTCGAGCACGTCGGCGAGCGCCTCGCCGAGCGCGGCAGGCTCCGCGCCTAAGTGCGCACGACGCCGTCGAGCGCTCGCCCACCAAACCGCGCCGCCGCCGACGGCGAGGAGCGCGACGAAGACGAGCGCCGGGATCCAGGCGAACCCCGGCTCGTACGCGTCGACCTCCGGGGTGGTGGTGGCGCCCGGCAGAGCACCGGGGGTCTGCGTCACTATTGGCGCCTCCTGCTCCGGAGGAGGCTCGAGCTCGAGGCCCTGGAGGCGGCGAGCTCCAACGAAGCCGACGAGCAGGAGGAAGGCGAGGACGACCATGCTCAGCCGTCGCGGCTCGACTCCGGCCTGGCTTCGCATTTTCCGCTGCAACGCGAGGACATACACGAAGAAGATCGCCCCGACGACGAGCAGGATCAGGTACAGCGTAAAGAGGATGTCGTAGAACGTGTCGGCCGGCCCCCGCGTGCCCGCCTCGCCGGCCGGAGTCGAGCCGCGCGACGCCACGGCGACGACCGCAATGGCGACGAGCACACCGGCGCCCGTCAGCACGAGGTGGAGCGGCCGCTGCACGGCGTTACTCTCCATGCAAGGTGAGACGGCCGCCGCTGGAAGAACGTTTGCGCCGCCCCGCGGTGATGGGGATCGTGAACGTCACACCCGACAGCTTCTCGGATGGAGGACTCCATCTGCAGCCGGACGCGGCCGAGTCGGCCGCGAGGCGGATGATTGCGGAGGGAGCTGCGATCGTCGACGTGGGTGGCGAGTCGACACGCCCGGCCTCCGACGGCGTCACTCTCGACGATGAGCTCCGGCGGGTCGTACCCGTGCTGGAACGTCTTCAGGGCCTTCCCGTCTCGATCGACACTGCGAAAGGGGAGGTTGCTCGGCGCGCGCTCGAGCTGGGGGCCGAGCTCGTGAACGACGTCACTGCCCTGAGGGGGGACGAGACGCTCGCGGGGGTCGTGGCCGGCGCCGGCGCCTACCTTTGTCTCATGCACATGCAGGGCGAGCCGAGGACGATGCAGCGCGAGCCCCGCTACGCCGACGTGGCGGGTGAGGTCGCCGCGTTTCTGGAGGAACGGCTTGGCGTCGCGATCGCCGCGGGCGTCCCCGAGGAGCGCATCTGCATCGACCCTGGGATCGGCTTCGGGAAGACGACCGAGCAGAACCTCGAGCTCGTGCGCCGCCTCGACGTCCTGCTCGCACTGGGACGGCCGGTCCTCGTCGGTCTCTCGCGCAAGAGCTCGCTCGGCCGGATCCTGGGCGACCCAGAGGCGACGACGGGCTCGACCGCCGCGTCGGTCGGCGCGGCCGTCGCCGCGTTCGACCGCGGCGCGTCGATCTTCCGCGTCCACGACGTCCGTGAGCACGTCGAGGCGCTGGCCGTGGCGGGAGCGGTTTCCCCCTGAACATGCGGCTCACATGAAGATCGAGCTGCATGCGATCGAGCTGCACGGCTACCACGGTGCGCTCGACTGGGAACGGGAGCGCGGGCAGCAGTTCCTCTTCGACGTGCAGCTCGACGTCGGCGAGGCGGGGTCGTCCGATCTGCTCGTCGACGCCGTCGACTATCGCGACGTAGTGCAGTGCGTGCGCGAGGTCTCGGACGCGAAGGCCTACACGCTCCTGGAGGCGCTCGCGTCGGCACTTGCCGACACGCTCTACGAGCGTTTCGGCGTCGCGAGCGTGCGCGTGCGCGTGCGAAAACCGGAGGTCGTTCTCGATCCCCCCGTCGAGGTCGCCGCGGTCGTTGCCGAGCGGCCGTGACCGAGGCCTACGTCGGGCTCGGCTCGAACCTGGGCGACCGCCAGGCGACCCTCCGGCGGGCGCTCGAGCTCCTGGCGGAGCACGTGCACGTCGTTGCCGCGTCGACGTTTCGCGAGACCGACCCCGTCGGCGTGCTCGATCAGCCTCGCTTCGTCAACGCCGCCGCCCGCATCGAGACGGAGCTCCCGCCGCTCGCGCTGCTCGAAGTCCTGCTCGCCGTCGAGCGGAGGCTCGGCCGGGAGCGCAACGAGCGCTGGGGCCCACGGACGATCGACCTCGACCTGCTCCTCTACGGTCAGGAGTCGCTCGAGGAACCGGGGCTCACCGTGCCGCACCCCCGGCTCCACGAGCGGCGCTTCGCGCTGGAGCCGCTCGCCGAGCTGAAACCTGCCCTGGTGGTCCCGGGGCGTGGGGAGGTGAGGGAACTCCTCGCAAGGCTAGACTGAGCCCATGTCTCACATCGACGAGCTCGACGAGTTCGAGGCCGACCTCGAGCTCCAGCTGAAGCGCGAGTACACGGCGGTCTTCGGGCTCTTCCGCTACTGCATCCTCACGCAGGACGCCACCTACCTGTGCAACAAGCTCGATCTGCAGGTGACGCAGGGCACGGCCTACCCCTTCTTCCGCGTCAAGATGCAGGACGTCTGGGTGTGGGACAAGAACCGGCCGACGCGGATCATCCCGCGGGCCGAGGTGTACACGTCGAGCGACGTCACGATCGAGGAACTGCGGGGCGACGGCGACGAGCCGAAGCTGACCGCGGAGGCGCTCGCGGAGCGGCTCGGCGAGCCGCTCTCCACGGACGACGAGACGCCCTAGTCCTCTGCTCGCGGCCATGCTGCTCGCAGTCGACGTCGGGAACACGCAGACTGCGCTCGGGCTCTACCGAGGTGAGGAGCTCGTGGAGAACTTCCGGACCGCGACCGACCCGACCCGCACAGGCGACGAGCTCGGCGTCACTCTCGCGGCCCTCCTCGATTTCGAGTCTGTCGACGGGATCTGTCTCTCCACGACCGTTCCCGCGCTTCAACGCGAGTGGACCCGCGTTGCGGAGCGATGGCTGCAAGCGCCCCTTCTCGTCGTCGGCCCCGGCACACGAACGGGCATTGCGATTCGCTACGACGATCCACGTGAGGTCGGGCCCGATCGGATCGTCAATGCCGTCGCCGCCTCGGAGCGCTACGGCGCGCCGTGCATCGTCGTCGACTTCGGCACCTCCACGAACTTCGACATCGTGGCGGCATCGGGAGAAGGTGGCGCAGGCGAGTACGTCGGCGGCGTGCTCGCACCGGGCATCGAGATCTCGATGGAGGCGTTGTTCGCGCGGGCGGCGCGGCTCGTGAAGGTCGAGTTTGCGCCGCCGCCGACCGTGATCGGCAAGACCACGGTGGCGGGGCTCCAGTCGGGCCTCGTCTACGGGTTCGCCGGGCAGGTGGACGGGATCGTCGGGCGGATCCGAGCCGAGCTCGGCGTCGAGGCCCAGACAGTTGCCACAGGCGGTCTCGCCGACCTGATCGCACCGCACACGGCCACGCTCGAGCGCGTGGACCCCTTTCTCACCCTGGACGGCTTGCGCATCGTCTGGGCCCGTAACCGTTGACTCACCTCCCTCGTTAGGAGTCTGCAAAACCGTGGTCTGCGACGGAGCCGATCCGATCTGACTTGAGTCGGATGCAGAGCTGCTCGGACTCTTCCAGGTGAGCATCCTGCACCACATCGCGCACCTCCTCTTCGGCGTCGGCATCCTCGCCGCACGCAAACACAGGACCGCGTTGCAGCATCTGCTTGCGGCGGGGGTCCTCTACGTCGTCCTCTTCGTGTACGGCTTGATCGCCAGCGAGAAGGGCAGCGAGAACTTCATCCCGACGAACAACGGCGACGACGTTCTCCATGCCGCGCTCGCGCTTGCGCTGGTCGGCTCGTGGGCCGCGGCCAAGAAGGAGGAAGACCCTGACCTCCGGGGAGATCGCGTCGTTCGCGACGAGCGCGCGGGGTCACGCACGGCCTAGGCCCGGCGAACGGGGTCGGCAGAATGGAGCGGCGCGCCCACGGGGGGCGCGCCGCTCCCGCTCCCGTCCGTTCTAGCCTCCGCCGTAGATCGAGATCGGCAGGTCGAGCAGCACGTCGTGGCCCCCCGAAAGCTCGTCTTCGAGCTGCTCCAGCAGCACCAGGGCACCGGGGGCCGCAGCCAGCAGACGCCGCTCGACCTCTTCCGTCGAATCCAAGACGACGAGCTCCTGCTTGAACGCCTTCGGGAAGCGCCCGCGGCCGAGGTACCAGCCATAGAACTTCTTCAGAAAGCCGGAGGCTCGCCGCTCGCCGAGCTCTCGTACGGTCTCGCGAACGAAGAGCACGAGTTCCGCGGCGACCTCCTCCCGTGTCGGCTCACGTTCGTCGCCGTCGACGATCTCGCGCAGGACCCACGGGTTCCCCTGGGCACCGCGGCCGACCATGACCGCGGCTGCTCCCGTCGTCGCCAGTACCGCCTGCGCCCTCGCTCGAGAGACGATGTCGCCGGAGGCGATCACCGGTACGTCGACGAGCGAGACGAGTTCCGCGGTGAGGGAATGGTCGGCGGTTCCCGTGTACATCTGCTGCGCGGAGCGGGGATGCAGCGTCAGGGTCGCCGCGCCCGCCTCGACCAGAGCCGGGCCCACATCCAGGCACGTTCGTGCACCGTCACGCAGGCCGCGACGCATTTTGACCGATACGGGGAGCGCGACGGCCTGCGCGACCGCCTCCACGATCGCGCACGCGCGATGCGGCTCGTCGAGCAGCGTTGCCCCGGCGCCGGTCTTCGTCACCTTCTTGACCGGGCAACCGAAGTTGATGTCGACGAGGTCGGCGCCGGCGGCCTCGACCATGCGGGCCGCCTCTCCCATTGCACGAGGCTCTGAGCCGAAGATCTGGATCGCCAGCGGATGCTCGTCCGAGGCCACTCGTAAGTACCCGAGCGTCTTCTCGTTGCCGTGCTCGATCCCCGCGCAGCTGACCATCTCCGAGCAGACGAGGCCGGCCCCGAACCGTCGCCCCTGACGCCGGAACGCCTGGACGCTCACACCCGCCATCGGTGCGAGGACGACGCGCGTCGGAATCTCGACGTGGCGGATCGTCCAGGACCGGCGCAGGTCGACGTACATGTTTGCGAATGGTAGACGGAGGTATTGACCACGTCCGTGGGCGCGGGTAGCATTCCCGCCCGCGTCGGCGCCTGCACGGGGGTTCGCGCCGGTTTTTCTGTCTCTAGATGCCGTTCTTGGCCCAGGGAGGCCACCTTGAAGGAAGTCATCCTCACGCCTGAAGGCTACGAGAAGCTGAAGCAGGAGATCGAGATCCTGTCGAACGACAAGCGCCGCGAGGTTGCGGACCGCATCCGCGTGGCGCGCGACTTCGGCGACATCTCCGAAAACGCCGAGTACGACGACGCCAAGAACGAGCAGGCGATGCTCGAGCACAAGATCGCGCAGCTCGAGGACCGCCTGTTGAACGCGCGCGTCATCGACTCGGAAGACGTCGACCTGAGCGTCGTCTCGGTCGGAGCCAAGGTGCGGCTCAGGGACGTCGATGCGAACCAGACGGTCGAGTACGTGATCGTCGGCTCCGCCGAGGCTAACCCGTCCGAGTCAAAACTCTCGAACGAGTCTCCCGTCGGGAAGGCGATCATCGGCAAGAAGAAGGGCGAGACCGTGGAGGTCACCGCCCCGAGAGGATCTTTGAAATACAAGATCCTCGACATCAAGGCCGCCTAGCACGTCCCCCGGCTGGGCGCTCAGCCAAACGCCAGAGGCGCGCTAGGAGCGGCTGCGTCGTAACCGGGTCGCACTAAACTCGCCGGATGTTGCCGAAGCGCTTCCCGCACCGGGACCATGTCGCCGCGGTCCGGGAGGAGTGCGATGCGCTCGAGCCCGGCTCGGAATCGGTGGAGAAGCGCCGCCTCGCTGGGCGCATCCTCGGCCGGCGCGGGCACGGCAAGCTCGTCTTCCTCGACCTCGTCGACCGCTCCGGCCGGATCCAGCTCCTCTGCGACGAGAGCCGCACGGGGGAGATCGATCTCGACCTCGGCGACGTGGTCGGCGTAGCGGGCTCGCCCGCGAGATCCCGCCGCGGAGAGCCGTCGCTCGCGGTCGACGAGCTGACCCTGCTCGCGAAGATCCGCGCGCCGCTACCGGACACCTTCCATGGTGTCACTGACGTGGAGGCCCGTTACCGCCGCCGCTACCTCGACTTGTTGATGAACGAGGGGACGCGCGAGGACTTCCTCCTGCGCAGCAAGATCGTTGCCTCGATCCGCGGCTACCTCGACTCGCAGGGGTTCGTCGAGGTCGAGACACCGGTGCTTCAGCCCCGCTACGGCGGGGCGTTCGCTCGCCCGTTCATCACGCACCACAACGAGCTGGAGACCGACCTCTACCTCCGGATCGCGACCGAGCTCTACCTCAAGCGCCTCATCGTGGGCGGGCTGGAGCGGGTCTACGAGCTCGGGAAGGACTTCCGCAACGAGGGCGTGTCCTACAAGTACAACCCGGAGTTCACGATGCTCGAGTGGTACGAGGCCTACGCCGATTACCGCGATGCCATGGAGCGAATGGAAACGATGATCGAGCAGGTCGCGCTGGAGACCACCGGGACGACCAAGGTCACCTTCAGGGGGCACGACGTCGATGTCGCGAAGCCCTGGCGGCGTGCGCGACTCCCTGAGGTTCTGGCCGAGCACGGCCTCTGGCTTCGGGATGCCGACGAGCTGCGCGCAGCGCTCAGCGAACGCGGCGTCGATACGACGCAGGACCGCACCTGGGCGCAGTTAGCCGATCACGCGCTCTCCTACTTCGTCGAGCCCGCTCTGATCGAGCCGACCATCCTTTACGACTACCCGATCGAGCTCTCGCCGTTCGCGCGCACGACCGACGACGACCCGACGCTCGTTGAGCGCTTCGAGTTCTTCGTCGGCGGCACCGAGCTCGGCAACGCGTACTCGGAGATCAACGACGCGGAGGAGCAGGCTGCCCGCTTCGAGCTCCAGCTTGCCGAGAAGCAGGCCGGAGCGGAGGAAATCCAGGAGGACGATCCGGACTACGTCGAGGCGCTGACCTATGGGATGCCGCCGACCGCCGGTCTCGGACTCGGCATCGACCGGCTGACGATGGTGCTGACCGGTCGTGAGACGATTCGGGACGTGATCCTCTTCCCGGCTCTCAAGGAGCGAGGCTGATCGGCGTCGCACGATCAGGGATTGTCATCGCGTGAGCAGCTCTTGCATCGTCTGGTAGCCCTGCTTCTTGACGTAGTCACGAGTTGTCAGGCCGTAGAACTCAAGCTTGATCTTCCGTGGCGGGCAGCAGTTCATGGGGACGTCGTCGCGGAGCGAGTACCACTGAGCCATGGCGATCGGCGCCTCGGCGGTGAGGACGCCACGCAGCAACGCCTGTTGGTTCGGATCGTTGAGATCCGCTTCCTGCACTCCGAACTCGCCGAGCCAGATCGGCTTGCTTCCCTGACCGTGCGCCTCGAGGACCGTCTGCAAGACGCGGGCGCTGCGCACGACGGTTTCGGCGTCCCCCGAGTAGTCGTGAAAGGCCAGGATGTCGAACGACGATCCGCCGCCCTCGCTGTAGACCGCGTCGAGCCAGGCGACATCCGGGGACGTCGGACCTCCGAGGATGACCTTTGCTCTCGGGTCACCAGCCTTCACGGCTCGATAGCCCGGGGCGAGCACCCTGCGGACGTACGCGCCCGCATCGCCGTTGAAATAGCGGTCGAAATTCGGCTCGTTCCAGAGCTCGTAATAGTCGATGGAGCGGCGGTAACGGCGCGCGAAGGTCTGGACGAACCGCGTCAGGTGCCCGGTTGGCGGCACGGTGTTCATCGTGCGGCCCGCCCAGCCGGGCGTATAGACGAGGACGGGCTGGACGATCAACCCGTAACGGCGCGCCTTGCGGACGATGTAGTCGGCGCGTCTCCAGTCGTACCGACCGCGGCGGGGCTCGATCAGCGGCCACGGAAACTCGAGGCGGAGCGTCCGCGCTCCAAGTGCCGCAATCAGAGGCACCTCTCGGTCGACGAAGACGGTCCCGTTCCTTACCCCTGCACAACCGCTGTCGCGGCACCACCATCCGTCTGGATTGGCTCCCACGTAGCGCCATGGTCTGATGCTTGGCTCCGCGTTCATGCCGGCGGGACGAAGGCTGACCTGTTGGATCTCCGCACCGGAGCGCGCCGGCGAGTCGAGGCTAACGGACGCGACGAGCAGAGCCAGCAGGGCGAGACCCAGTGGTTCCCTACGCATCGCTCTCTCCTTGTCGGTGGAACAGTGCCGCCGCCAGGCGGTCGGTAAGGAGTTGTAGCTGCTCAGCGATTTGCCGCTGCACACGCCTGGGCTTGCCGAGTGGATCCGAGATTTCTCCGACAGCCGAGAGCAGTGGGTTGGGGGGTCGCGCGCCGTTCGCGAGCGCGATGGCCAGGCGGGCACGCTCGAGAGGATCCGCCTCGGCCGGGGCGCGGAACAACTCGAGGTGGTGCACGAGTTCGGTCAGGGTGAACGCCCGCTCGCGGGAAGCCCCGCCCTCCACGACGGCGGTGACGACATGGATACGCTCGAAACCGACGACGAGGTCGGCTGTCTGCAAGCTCTGCATCGATCTCGCTCGGTGTGTCGAGAGATCGATGCCGAGCCGGGCGGCTTCCTCGATCGCCTCCGGCAAGGCCGGCAGAGCTCCGAGATCGAGTGTCCCCACCGAGGCGACCTCCACAGGTACGCCGTCGGTTGCTCGGCGCAGCAGCTCCGCGGCAAGTGGGCTTCGGAAGCGGTTGCCCGTGCAGACGAATACGATGAGGAAGGCTGCGGCCATGGCGTCTGGGGTGTCTCGTATCATCGCGGCCCGAGCCTCGGGCGGCGAGAAGTTACATCGGGTCAGAGATCACATGCGAGAACGCCACTTCGACGCCAGCATCTACCGCCTCGGGTACAGGCGCCAGTTCCGGCCCGATGAGCCGAGCAATCCATTCCACAGGCTTTACGAAGCGAAGCGGGCAGCAGTACTGGATTACTTCGCAGGCGTCGAGTCGCGGCGCATACTCGACGCGGGCGGCGGTTACGGCCGGCTCGCCGGGCCGCTCGCTGAGCGACACGACGTGACGCTGTGCGACATCTCGAGCGAGATGCTCGACGAGGCGCGCGGGCGGTGGCCCGGGCTCAAGTTGGTCGAGGCCGACGCGACCCGGCTCCCGTTCGAGGGCGGCGCCTTCGACGCCGTCCTGGCCCTCGATCTCCTCACCCATCTGCCGAGCCTCGAGGCCGGCGTGAAGGAGCTTGCCCGAGTTGCTCGCCCGGGCGGCGACGTCGTCTTCGATACGAGCAACGCCTCGCCGTGGTGGGTACCGGCGTACCCCCGGTACGTTGGCTGGCGGCCCTGGCGCCTGCTGCGGACGATGGCCGGCGGGGGCGTCCTGCCCGAGTGGCGGGAGACCGTGCGCCACGATCGCCAGGCGGACGTCCAGAAGGCGGTGGTCGGGACCGGCTTGACGCTTGAGCGCCTGCAGCCGTTCGGGCCCCTGTGGACCGCCAAGTGGCATCTCTGGTGGACCACGAAGCGGGACGTCGCTCCGAGTCAGGTCCCGTAAAGTAGGACGAGAGTGCGCTCGAAGAGGCTGCCGCTCTTGCTCTACCTCGCCTCCGCGCGTGAGGCGCACCACACCGCGGTCGCGCCTGCGCTCGCGGCGGGCGCTGAGCGGGCCGGTTGGGCGTTCGAGCTCTACTACGATGATCTGCGAGGAGGCCGCCATTTCGGCGGCGGTGACCCGGACACTGCCGCGCACGGGCAGGCGGCCGGGAGCCTCGTTGCGGGTGGAAGGCACGTGGACCAGCTTCTCTGGCTGGCAACCGCGTACGAGCTCTTCGCGCTCGGCGACCCGGATTCGATCCTCTGGCCCGCGGTGGAGGCGGCGGGGGGCGAGGCCCTCGTTCGCTCGCTCGACCCGGCTGAGGTGTTCGCAGCGGCGTTCGACCGGCTCGGACAACCGCTGCCGTCGACCGCGCTCGTCCTCGACGCTTCTCCCCAGGGCAACCTGAAGCTGGTCGTCGCGCCCTACCTCTACCCGGCGTTCTTTGTTGGGGAGCCCGCGCTGGGCATGGACGTCCGGGGCGGGGAGCATGTGCGCCGCGATCTGGAGCGGCTCGGCGTGGAGGAGTTCCGCGGCCTCTATCTCGAGCCGGCCCGAGCTGCGCAGTTTTCCGACGGGCTGGATTGGCTCGACGGAGACGCCGCAGGCAAGACGTACGCGTCGTTGACTGCTTCGGTGGCAAATCGTCATGCGGCCTGGGGGCGCGGCGTGTTGCTGGGGGACCCCGACCTCGTGGCGGCGCAGCTGCCGAAGGCGTGCCGGCTTCGGCTGCTGCCGCTCTACGGGCGACCACAGACAGCGGCGCTCGAGCGAGCTACGGAACTCGTCGCGAACGGTGAGGAACCCGTTTACGGAAGGCAGTACGACGACCAGGACTTCTTCACCCTCGCTCGCTTGGGTCGTGGACTCCAAGTCGTGGATCCGACGCCGCCGCTCGATGCGGCCCACCGTGTGCGCGAGCGGATCCCGGATCCGCCGCGACCCCTCTGGGACACCGAGCCCGGCGACGCGCAGCTCGAGGAGTGGGCGAACGAGGGCACGGTGCTGGTCACGCTTCTCTTCTGGTCGGGGATGCTGCGCGAGCTCGACTGCCTGCCGCGGCTCATCGACCTCGTCGCTGCCACCGGGCTGCGTGGCGGCCTAGTGATCACGACCGCGACGATTGAGTATGCGGCCGGTTCCTCGCTCCCCCTGCTCGCTGTGCCGCCGGAGCGCGGCGGTGTCTTCGGGCTGCTCGAGCCGCTGCTCGGCTGCACGGGCCACGGTGTCGCGGCCGAGACGCTGCTGCCCGCAGGCAGCCTCGCCTCCTCGCTCAGGTCGGCGCAGTCCACGAGCGCGGACCGGCTGCCGGCCGGGATTGCCCCGAGAGGCTGGTGGCCGCTGCTCGACGCGCCGCTCGTCGCGCACCGATCAAGAAGAATCGAATGGCGCTCGCGCCGCCCGATTGTGCGCTTCACCGCGCGCGCTCCACTCGAACGCTCTCGCGACGACGTCCTCGCGCACGCGTCCGGCGATCTGCGATCTCGGGTCGGCCGCGCTGTGCGCGGCTCGAAGTTGGAAATGTTCTTCGAGGCGCGGCGACCCTTCGACGATTCTCGCCCAGGATCGATCGACGAGGCCGTTGCGGAGGCCGTCTGTGCGGCCGGCTTCTCCTACATGTGGAGTAAGGCCTCGTTCGGACGGCCGCGAGTCGTCTTTCGCCGCGGCGAGTTCGTAGCGCTGCCGTTTACGGCAGGAAACTGGGACGGGTGGTCGCCCTTCTACACCGCCGCTGCTCCTGTCGACGTCACCTCGGCCGAACGACGGTTGCTGCGTGCCGGACGCCCGGGCTGGCTCGCGACGACGATCGATTCTCCGCTCTGGACGCTTCCAGGCGAGCTGCTGGAGCACGGTACCGGCCTGTTCCGGATCGCAGAGCTCGTTGCTCGCGGTGGCAGAACGGGAAGGCTGATCAACGTGACGCCGCACGTCGTCGCGCGCTACGCGAGGCTGCTGGATGAGCGACGCTTGGAGCGTCGTGATGGCTGAATCTGCCGCGAGGAACGACCCGACCGTACCGCGGCGCCGCCTTGCACTCGAGGGACGGTCACCGGCTCTGAGAGCGGTGGTGTTGATTCTCGCCGTTGACACAGTCGTGATCGTCCTCCACGTTCTCAACCGCATCACCGGCTTGGACAAGCGGCTGTTCGATCTCGACGGCGAGCAGAACCTGCCCACGTGGGTCAGTTCGACGCAGTTCTTTGGCGTCGCGCTCTGTGCGGCGCTTCTGAGCGTCTGGGTGACGGGCAGGCAGCGGCTCGCCTGGCGCGTCTTCGCGGGGATCTTTCTCTTCCTCTCGCTCGACGAGCTCGCGCTGCTGCACGAGGAGCTCGTCGATCGCGTGTCTCGCACGCCGAGCGGAGACGCGGCATTCTGGCCGTTGTTCTACCTTCCGCTGGGCCTTGGTGTCCTGCTCGCGGTCGCGGTCGTGCTGGGCGAGGTTCGCCGCTTCGGTGGGTCGGTTGCGCTCGTTGCTGCCGGACTGACGCTGCTCGGCGGTGCGCTCGTCCTCGACGCCGTTGCTACGAAGATCGTCGACGAGCCGCTCCTCTTCGAGCCCGAGCTCGTGCTGGAGGAAGGGTTCGAGTTTCTCGGTACGGCTGTCCTGATCGGCGTCCTCTTGGCAGTGCTCCTCAACCGCCTCGAGCGCCAGCGTTCAGCCTGAGCCGGCCATCGGGCATTCGGGCATGAGTTCTACGAGGCGTCGCCCGCGCGCTCGCCGCGGTACTTCCCGACGAGTCCGACCAGCCGCCGATAATCGAGCCGATAGAGGAGGGGAGCGTGGCGTGTGTCCGGCATCTCGCTCCACCACTCGCGCAGAAGGTCACGGACCCTGTAGGGAGGAAGGTTCGTGAAGCTCGAAACCGCCTCGGACTCCTTCTTCATCCGCCGGTAGTAGGCTACGAGGCCACTCTTCCAGCGGTGGGAGAGGCCGACATAGAGCGCGGGGTCGAAGGCGATCAGCCAGCCATCGGCGAGGACGCGGAACGCCCATTCCCGGTCCTCTGCTGCGCCTAGGGACTCGTCGAAGGGAAAGCGCGCCCAGATGTCAGCTCGCCATGAGGAGGCGTGGTTGGAGAAGCCCCAGTAGGGGTGCGCCCGCGCGTGCTCGGCATCTTGGAGAAACGCTTGCCCGAGGGGGCGGCCGCTCGGATCCGCCCTCGCACCACACGTCGCGGCGACGTCCCGGCGTCGCTCGTAGTACGCGAGCGAGCGCTCGATCCAGTCCTCTCGCTCGACGGGGCAATGGGCAGAGAGCGCGAAGTGAACCGGAGCGGTTGCTGCGTCGGCACCGACGTTGAGAGCCCGGCCGTACGTAAAGCGGTCCGCAGGAAGCTCGATCAGGCGGTCGCAGAAGCGAAGCGCGATCTCGATCGTCGTATCACGCGACCCCGAATCGACGACGATGATCTCCGGCTCGACCGTTTGGGAGCGCAGTAGCGAAAGCGTCCGCCCGATCAGGCGCTCCTCGTCTCGCGCCCGCACGATCACACTTGCCGAGGGCGATCCCACGGCCCCAACTAGTAGCATAGGCCCACGGTCGCCATGCTTCTGCGCACGTTTGCGAGTCTGCCTCGTCACCCGCGAGTACCCTCCGATCACGCCATACACTGGCGGGATCGGAACCTCGTTCGCCGCCCTCGGGCGTGAGCTTGGCCGCAGACCGGGTTATGAGCCGCACGTCATCACCGTAGGCCTGAAGCGGCCGCGCGATCTCGAGCACGAGGGTGTGTATCTCCACCTGTGTCGGCCGAGCACACGGCCGCGACTGTGGTTTCTGGAAGACGTCAGCTGGACCTTCGAGGTCGATCGCATGCTCAGACGACTGGGCCGGTTCGACGCTATCTACGCCGCTGAGTGGGGTGGCGATGCGTGGCGGTACTCCCTGCGCAAGCGATCCGGGCCGCTTGTGACAAAGCTTGCCACTTCGCTCGCTCAGGCTCTCGAGATCTCGCCCGGTTGGAACCGGTCGCTGCGGATGCGCTTTCGCCACCTGCTGCAGAACCCGATCGAGCGCGGCCAGGCGCAACGGTCGGACGCGCTCGTGGCGCCCAGTCAGGCGGTGCTCGACTGGGCGCGCGAGCTCTGGACGCTGGATCACATCCCGAGCATCGTCATCCCGAACCCGATCGATCTGGAGCGCGTTTCGGAGCTGAGTCGCGGGGTTCTTTCGCGCGGCTTCCCCCAGCATGGGCCTGTCGTGCTGTTCACGGGGCGGGTCGAGATCCGAAAGGGAGCGCACGTGCTCGTCGAAGCCATGGATCGTGTTTGGTCGGAATATCCGGATGCCCATCTCGTGATGGTCGGCCGGGACGGCTACTGGAACGGCGGTTCGATGAGCGACTATCTCCGTCACCGGGTCGGCACGAACGCTGATCGGCTGCACCTGTTGGGAGTGCGAGGGCACGACGAGCTCTTCCCCGCGCTCGCAGCGGCTGACGTCGTTGCGTTGCCCTCGCTCTGGGAGGCGTTCGGCATCGTCGCCCTGGAGGCGATGGCGCTCGGCCGGCCGCTCGTAGTGACCGACGCTGGCGGATTCCGGGAATTCGTCCGCGACGAGCAGGACGGGCTCGTCGTTCCGCCGAACGACGCAGCTACTCTCGCGGACGCGATCAGACGTCTGCTCGGTGACCGGAGTCTTCGTGAGCGGATGGGAGCATCGGCCGCGACCAGGGCGCAAGAATTCGCGTCCGCCCCCATCGCCGACCGCTTCGTCGCCTGGTTCGGCGAGGTGGCTCGACAGTCCTGATGCTCGAGGCAAAGGCAATCCGCGGCATCCCTTGGACGATGTTCAGCTACGGGGCCAACCGGCTGGTGACACTTGCGACGGTCGTCGTGCTCGCGCGGATCCTCGACCCTGCCGACTTCGGACTGCTCGCACTCGCAGTCCTCGTCGTCGGCCTGCTGAGCCTCTTCAGCGGCCTCGGTCTCGGCGGGGCCCTCGTCCTCCGCCAGGACCTCGACAGGCGGGCGCAAGGGACGATTTTGACGCTGTTGCTCGCCACAGGGGTCGTCTTCGCCGCGCTGCTCGCTGCGCTTTCCCCGCTTGCCAGTGACCTGTTCGACGAGCCGCGGCTGACGGATGTGCTGCTCGTTCTCTCCCTGCTCGTGCTGGTCAGCGGGTTCAACTGGTTCTACGAGACGCTGCTGCAGCGCGAGCTCGAGTTCTCGCGGCGGTTCGCGGCCGTGATGGCGCAGGCGACCGTCAACGCCGCCGTCGCGATTCTGCTTGCGATCCTCGGCGCCGGTATCTGGAGCCTCGTCGGAGGACAGATTGCCGGGACGCTCGTCTATGGCGCGTCCCTGGTAGCGCTTGCGCCGTATCGAGTGCGGCCCGGCTTCGACCGCGAAGTGGCGCGCGATGTGCTGTCGACGGGTCGAGGCTTTCTGTTCCAGGGCGGCGCTGCGTTCATCTCCCAGAACGTCGACTACATCGCCGTTGGGCGTTCACTCGGCGCTGCTCCGCTCGGTTTCTACTCCATGGCCTATCGGCTCAGCGAGATTCCGTACTGGGGGATCGCAGATCCGATCGCGAAGGTGACGTTTCCCGGTTTCGCCCGCATGCGCCACCGTGGCGAGGACGTGAAGGTGGCATTCCTCTCGGCGCTTCGTCTTGTCGCGCTCGCCGCGTGCCCGCTGGGGGTGCTCCTGAGCGCGACAGCGGATCCGTTCACGAGGACGCTCTTCGGGGACCGGTGGCTGGCGATGATCGGGCCGCTCTCGGTGCTGGGGATCTGGACAGCGCTCCGGTCGGTCGAAGCCACAGCCGGCTGGCTGCTGAACTCAGTCGGAGAGGCCGGGCTCCTCGCCTGGCTTTCGGCGTTGTTCTTGGGGCCCCTCTTCGTGAGCCTGCTCCTCGCCGCGCACTTTGGCGGGATCACGGCGGTCTCGTGGGTCATGCTCGCAAACACCGCGTTGGCGACCGCGGTGGTCGCTTACTTTCTCAGCAGGCGGGTCGGCGTGCCTGTTGCGGGCCAGGCGCGGGCGGTCTGGCCTATCGTCGTCGCTTGCGGGGGAGCCTGGGTTACGGCCCGGGCAACGGTTGAGCTCGCCGAGAACGCTGCACCGGTGCTCGCCCTCCTCGCTTCCGGGGCGATCGGAACGGCCGCTTACTTCGCCATCATCTTCCTCGTGCAACGGTCCCTGATCCGTGACACGATCGGCCAGGTCCGGCGCATGCGCGCGAACGTCTCCGTGGTTGCGGACTCACCGTGAGCCCACCGGACGTCTCGATCATCGTCATCGCCTGCGACGTCCGCGATGACGTCCTCAAGTGCCTCGGCTCGATCAGCCAGCATGCCGAAACCGTCTCGGCGGAGACGATCCTCGTGGACAATGGCTCTCGCGACGACACCTCGGCTGCCGTGGCAGCAGCGTTTCCAGACGTCGAGATCGTGCGTCTCGAGCGCAACGAGGGCCTGGCTGCGCGTAACCATGGCCTCCGTCGCGCGACGGGGACCCTACGAATGTTCCTCGACAGCGACGCCCTGCTCACGCCCGGTGCGCTCCCCGAGCTTGTCCGCTTCATCACCGGCAATCCGCAGGTCGGTCTCGTCGGGCCGCGTCTCGTCTATCCGGACGGTTCCCTCCAACTGTCGTGCCGGCGCTATCCGCCGCTGATGCTGCCGCTCTTGCGCCGAGGGCTGCTCAGCCGCTTCTTCGAGGACAGCCGGACGGTTCGCCGGCACCTGATGGCTGACGACTCGCACGACCACACGCGTGAGGTCGAGTATGTGCTCGGTGCGTGCCAGCTCTTCACTGCGAAGGCTCAGGCCGCCGCGGGTGGGATCGATCCCCGCATGTTCTTCGGCCCCGACGACGCCGACTGGTGTTTCCGCATCCGCACCGAGGGGCTCGCGGTTGTCTACCACCCGGCGGCGACCGTGATCCATAGGTACCGCCGAACGTCGCGTGAGCGACAGCTCTCGCGCATCGCGTTCGAGCAGCTGCGCGCATACGCGCGTTTTCAATGGGTGTGGCGGCGGCACCGGGCCAGACTGATGCGCGAGGGGAGCGAAATGGATAGTCGCGCTGGCGAGCGGATACCGCCGGGAAGGGATCCGGGTCCAGCGTCTGAAAAGGGTTGATATTTCGTCCATCCCGGCCGATGAAGGTTGCAGCCGTCGTTTGGTACTAGGCTCTCAGAACAACTGACCGAAGGGAACGTTGCATGTCGTCCGACCAACTCCTGATCACGCTCTGGCGCCGCAAGTGGATCATCGCCCTGACGGTGATCGTTGCGACCACGGCAAGCTATTTCCTGAGTGCCGAGCTGCCGAAGGTCTACTCCGCCCGTGCCACGCTCTTCGTGGGTGACCGAGTGAGCGTGAACAACGACTTCGAGGCGATCCAGTCGGCACAGGTTCTGGCCAAGACCTACGCGGAGTTGATCCAGAGCAGGAACGTGGCGACACAAGTTGCCGAGGCGCTCCCGGGCGACCTCGGCCCCGGGAGGCTCCTCGGTCGGATGACGTTCCGGCCGGTCAGGGAAACGCAGTTGATCGTCGTCGAGGCCGAAGGTCCTTCGCCGGGGGCGGCGACCACGATTGCCGACACCTACGCCTCGGTGTTCGCGTCCTACGCGGCGACGCGCTTGGAGGCACAGACGAACGGCAAGGTGTCGATCGCCGATCGTGCTCAGACCTCGGGAGTTCCGATCCGCCCACAGCCGAAGCTGTATGCGGCGATCGTCTTTGTGCTCTCGTTCTTCCTAGGCGCCGCGGTGGCGCTCCTGCGCGACCGACTCGACACCCGTCTGCGAAGCGAGGACGACCTCTCCACTGCGCTCGGGCTTCCCGTCCTCGGTCGTGTGCCCGCCCTCTCGCGTCGCCAGAGCCGTGCAATCGTGCAGGGCTTCCGCGAGCAGCCCTTTCTGGAGGCATTCAGGGTGCTGCGGACGAACCTCGCCTTCCTCTCGCAGGAGCCGATCTCACGGCTCGTCGTCGCGAGCAGCTCGCCGAGCGAGGGAAAGTCAACCTCCGCGATGGCTCTCGCCCAGGTACTTGGTGAGCAAACCAACCGTGTCGTCGTGATCGAGTGCGATCTGCGCCGCCCGTCGCTTGCGACGAGCTACGGGCTCGACCGCTGGCCGCTGGCCGGAGTGACCCAGTATCTCGCCGTGGGCGAGGCATTCGAGAACGTCGTGCACAAGACCTCGGTTCCGTCGGTCTACCTGGTACCTGCGGGCGCGGTTCCGCCGAACCCCTCCACCCTCCTGAGCGAGGAGGGAGTGAAGCGGCTCGTGGACGATGCGTGTAACTGGGCGGATTTCGTCATCGTCGACAGTCCGCCGGTGTCTGCGGGCGCTGACACCTCGATCCTCGCCCACGTCGTTGGCAACGTGCTCTTCGTCGTCAATCGCCGACGCAGCGCTCGCTCGAAGGTGTTCGATGCAGTGGCGCGGCTCCGGCAGGCCGAGGCGACCATGGCCGGTTTCGTCATGAACGAGGTTCCGGCAGGGGAGTCGTACGACTACTACTACAGCGGCAAGGGGCACGACAATGGTGCCGCCCCGTCGGTCGTGGCTCCGTCCTCCGGGAGGTCAACAGCCGTCGGCCGCAAGACCGGCGGCGCCCGCAAGTCGACGTAGAGCATGGTCTCTCCTCGTGGTTGGGCGGGCAACCGAAGCGCCGTGAGGATCGCGGCGCCCCTCTGGCTTCCCTCCGCCGGTCTCGTGGTCTTCGTCGCTGTCGCGGCGGCCGTGACCGGCGCGTCGTATGCCCTCATCTCCTACTGGGCCGACGACACGCGTCTCGTGCCGATCGCCGCGGCCGCACTCGTCGCGCTCGGGATCGGTCTGTGGCGGCTCGAATACGGGCTCGCGCTGCTCATCCTGGTGACACCGTTCACCGAGAATGCGTCGATCAACAACCCGGGCGAGGCGAAGCTGCGGTTCGCATTGATCCTTTGGGCCGTCGCCCTGGTTGGGCTCCAGAGCGGGCGCGTGCTCCTAACCGAGCACCGTCTGGCATGGCCCGCTATGTCCGGCGGGGCGGCGGCGTTCCTCGTCGCGGCGCTCCTCGCCGTCGGGGTGGCAGCCGACGGCCAGGAGGCGATGTCGAAGTTCCTGCTGCTCCTCGGCTCGGTGGTGGTCTACCTGCTGATCGGCCTGTTTCTGCTCGACTGGGGGCGGGTCCGGCCGCTTCTCCTGGCCTTTCTCGCGGTCGGGTCGATCACGGCCGTCCACGCCCTCTACCAGTATGTGACCGGCGATCTGAGCGAGGTCGGTTTCGTCAACAGTTCCGGGACGATCGAGTACCGCGTCGCCTCGTTCTTCCCTCACCCGAACCAGCTAGCAGGATTCCTTGCACTCTTTGTCCCTCTTGGCTTCGGCCTGTTCCGTGTGTTCGACCATCGACTGGTAAAAGCAGGGAGTCTCCTCCTCATCGTCCTGGCCACCCTCGGAGTGATGGCGACCTACTCGCGAGGAGGCCTGCTCGCCCTTGCCGCACTCGCCCTCCTGTATGCGCGGCACCGGCGCGCCTGGCCGGCGATCGCCGTAGCGCTCGCGCTGATCCTCTGGTTCGCTCCGTCCGTCTGGAACGACCGGCTGGCGAATACAAGCAAGGTCGACCGTCCTGAGATCGCAACACGAATCGACCTCTGGGGTGCCGCCGGGGAGATGTTCCAGCAGCATCCAGCGGTCGGTGTCGGGTTGAACAACTTTCAGGGCGGGTATATCTCGTTGGAGCGCTCGGGCCGGAGCTTCCTACCCGGCACGTCCTTCGGCGTGCCTGAGACCGCGCACAATCTCTATCTCAACACGCTCGCGGAGCAGGGCCTCGTGGGGGCCGCTGCTCTCCTGCTGCTAATCCTGAGCGCGGGCCGAATGATCTTTGCCCTTCGGCGAGCGGCAGACGCGAGGACACGAGCCATGGGCGAAGCACTGCTCGGCGTCGGGGTGGTGCTCCTCGTCCACAACCTCTTCGACGTGACCTTTCTCGACTCGAAGACCTCAACGATCGTGTGGGCTCTCTTCGGGATCGGGGCGGCCTTGCGCGGCTCGCAGGCGGGCCGGGAGGCGGCGGAGCGCGACCCGCCGTTGACCGACGTCGGCGGCCGTCGAGCGCCCACGCTCTGGACGTGATGAGCCGGGAGATCTTGTTCTACTCGGACTTTCCCTTTGGCTATCACAACAAGGAAGCGGAGGAGAAGATGGCGCGTTTCGCGGCGCGCGCCTACCGGATCCACTACGTCGAGCAACTCGGCATCCGGAATCCCTCGCCGCGCAATCTGCTCCGGATCTTGCGCAGGCTCCGTCCCGGCGTCACGAGCTCGATGTCGGCGGTGCCCCTGCCGTTCGAGGTCGTCTCGCCGAAGCTTCTTCCGCCTCGACGGGCGCCGCTCGTGGACGGGCTGAACCGCCGCTGGCTCGCTCGGCAGCTCGGCTCTCGCCTCGAGGATCCGGAGCGGGCGATCCTTTGGATCCGATACCCGACCCCGGAACTGATCCCATTCGTCGAGCAGGTTCCCTGGGGCCTTGTCGTCTATGAGGTCGTGGACGAGCATCTGCGATCGCGGGGCATGACCAAACGTCTCGCCAGGCTCTATCGCGCGTCGGAGGCGCGGCTACTGGCGAGGGCGGGAGTCGTCTTTGCGACGTCGGAACCCATTCGCGCGCGGCTCGCCGCGTTGCACGCAAACGTCATCCTGACGCCCAGTAGCGTCGATCTAGAGGCCTTCGCTGCGGTCGCGGCAGCGCCGCCGTCCGGACGGCGTGTCGCGATGTACGTGGGTGCAGTGGATTTTCGCTTCGATGCCGAGCTCGTCGCCGAGAGCTTTCGGCTGCTCACGGACTGGACGCTGCTCGTTGCGGGACCCGAGTCGGACGACGCTGGCCGTCCCCTCGCGAAGCTGCCGAACGTCCGCCTGCTGGGGCGTGTGACGCCGGGGGAAGTCCCAGAGCTTCTTGGCGATGCGAGCGTTTGTCTGATGCCCTACCGGCGCAACTCGTTTGCGGACGCGCTCTTCCCGATCAAGCTCCTCGAGTATCTTGCCGCCGGACAGCCCGTCGTCAGCACAGGGATTCGCGCCAGTCGAGAATTCGCGGACGTCGTCACGATCGCGGACGGGCCGGCAGCGTTCGCGAAAGGTATCTCGACGGCCGCCGCGTCGGATTCGGTCGAGGCGCGGCTCCGGCGCGTCGAGCGCGCGCGGCCCTTCTCTTGGGATAGACGCATAGACGAGATGCAAGCCGCGATCGAGACGGCTCTCCCGCATGGGTGAGCACTCGGTCGCGGTCGTGATCCCCGTCCTCGACGAGGTCGGCAACATCGGCGTGCTGCTCGACGACCTCGCCGCCCAGCAAGCGCCCCCGGACGAGATCATCGTCGTGGACGCGGGATCGACCGACGGAACCTGGGAGCTCCTGTCCGCTCGTCGGGCAACTTCGCCCGGGCTGAAGGTCGAGCGTGTCCTCGGTGCCACGCCAGGCCGGGGACGAAACGAGGGGATCCGGGTCGCGGCGGCCACCACGATCGTCACGCTCGACGCAGGGAGTCGAATCGGGCCAACGTGGCTGGCGGCTCTGACGGGAGCGCTCGGCGTGGCGCTCAACAAGCGCGCCGTCGTCGGGGTTGCCGACGCGGACGCCCGCTCTGAGTTCGAGCGGGCGGCAGGGTGGTTCACGCTGCACGCGTTCAAGCCGTCAGACCGACCGGGCCCGCTCGCAGACACGTTCCTGCCTGCGGGAAGGAATGGGTACTGCTTCACGCGCGCGGCCTGGACGGTTGCCGGCGGGTATCCGCCGCATCTGGCCTGGGGTGAGGACAAGGTCTTCCTGCGACGGCTGCGCGAAAGCGGCTTTGAGATCGTCGTCGCGCCGGACGCGATCGTGCGCTGGCGCCCTCGTCGCTCGCTCACGGAGCTCTACCGGCAATACGCGCGCTACGGCCGCGGCGACGCCATGGCCGGCGTCGATCGTCGGAACACCCTGGTGACGCTTGGTCTCTACACGGTCGGCGCCCGGCTGGTCTACGATGCGGCTCGCGGCCGTCGGATCGCCGTGATCGGGGTCTGCGTCGCGCCTGCGAGCTACCTCGGTCTGTTCGTCCTGGCGGCGCGGCGGAGGCTCGGCGTGAGCTGGGCGCTGGCGTGGGTGCCGCCGATCCGCGTCGTCGTTGACGCGGCCAAGATGCACGGCTTCCTAGCAGAACTGCTCCGCCGCTCGCTTTTAAGGGCCTGTCCAAAAACCCGCCGCGGTGAGGTCCGACCGGGGTCCTATGCTCGGCTCGTCCGGTCGGGCGAGCTAGGGGGTGCGGGATGGCGATGGG
>Ga0208612_1000184_pt1 | contig 32240 bp, 29 predicted proteins | sample AntDryMetagUQ889_FD_188089 | JGI IMG/M metagenome (GOLD analysis project Ga0208612, IMG submission 188089) | Polar desert microbial communities from Antarctic Dry Valleys - UQ889 (SPAdes) | ecosystem: Environmental > Terrestrial > Soil > Desert | place: Antarctic Dry Valleys | collected 2008-12-31 | reverse complement strand
CCACATGGCGCGGGCCGCGCGCTACGGGCCCGACGGCGCACTGCTGATGCTGGACATGGACAACTTCAAGCGCGTGAACGACACCCTGGGGCACTCGGCCGGGGACGAGCTGATGGTTCGCGTGGCGCGCCGGCTGAGAAGCTGCCTGCGCGAGTCCGACGTGCTGGCGCGAATGGGCGGAGACGAGTTCGCGGTCGTGCTGCCCCAGGCCAACGCCGCGTCGGCGCGGATGGTCGCGCGCAAGCTGTGCGAGGGCGTCAGGGCGGAGGGGATGAAGACCGAGGGCGCAGCCAACGCCGGGGTGACCGCCAGCGTGGGCGGCGCCCCGGTGGCGGAGGTCGACGGGGTGGTGCCCGGCGCGGAGGCGCTCGTGCGCGCCGCCGACCGGGCGATGTATGAGGCCAAGTCGGCGGGCCGGGACGGCATCATGGTGCTGGCTCCCGAGGACGTGCTCCGCCCCGAGCCGGACGTGGGACGTTCGGCCCCCCTGAGGCCACCGGTGTAGATTCCGCGCTCGTGCCCAAGCGCAAGGCCTCAGACGTGTTCGTGGAGTGCCTCGAGGCCGAAGGGGTCAAGCACGTCTTCGGCATCCCGGGCGAGGAGACGCTCGATCTGAACGAGTCGCTCTCGCGCTCCTCGATCGACTTCGTGCCAGTGCGCCACGAGCAGGGCGGGGCGTACATGGCCGACACCTACGGCCGGCTGACCGGAAACGCCGGCGTGTGCCTCGGCACCCTGGGTCCCGGAGCGCTGAACCTCACCACGGCGGTCGCCGACGCCTACCTGGACCGCGCGCCGCTGGTGGCCCTCACCGGGCAGGGCGACCTGGAGCGCATGCACAAGGAGTCGCACCAGTACATCGACCTGATCCGGGTGATGCGCCCGATCACCAAGTGGAACGCCCGGCTGAACGACCCGCGGATCATTCCAGAGGTGGTGCGCAAGGCCTTCAAGGTGGCCGAGGCCGAGAAGCCCGGCGCCACCCACATCGAGCTCCCCGAGGACGTGATGGAGGCCGACTTGGACGCCGGGCCTCTGCCGCGCGGGAAGACCACCCGGCCCGAGCCCCAGGCGCGCGAGCTGCTCAAGGCCGCCGACGTGATCCGGGCTGCGCTCAACCCGGTGGCCCTGGCCGGCAACGGCGTGGTCCGCTCGAGGGCCACCCCGGCGTTGCGCGAGTTCGTGCGGGCCACGGGCATCCCGGTCGCCGAGACCTTCATGGGCAAGGGCCTGATCCCCGTGGACAGCCCCAAGGCTCTGGGCTCGATCGGGCTGCAGGCGGGCGACTACGCCATGGCCGGCTTCGACGAGGCCGACGTGGTGCTGTCCATCGGCTACGACCTGGTCGAGCATTCGCCCGCGCTCTGGAACGGCGACAAGGGCAAGAAGATCATCTACATCGACTCCGTGGCCGCCGAGGTGGACGAGTTCTTCGTGCCCGAGGTCGAGCTGGTCGGCGATCTCTACCACATTCTCACCCGGCTGGCCCAGGAGTGCCGCCACGTGCCCCACCACGGCGGATCGACCCGGCTGCGCGAGGTCGTGCGCGGGCGCTTCGACGCGGCCAAGGACGACGACCACTTCCCCGTACAGCCCCCGCGCGCGCTGTACGAGATCCGCAAGGCGCTGGGGCGCAAGGACATCCTGGTCTCCGACGTGGGCCTGCACAAGCTGTGGATAGGGCGCATGTTCCCCGCCCACGAGCCCAACACGGTGATCATCGCCAACGGCCTGGCCGGGATGGGCTTCGCGCTGCCGGCGGCGATCGCGGCCAAGATCGTGCACCCCGACCGCAGCGTCGTGGCCGTCAGCGGCGACGGCGGCTTTCTGATGAACAGCCAGGAGCTGGAGACCGCCATGCGGCTGAAGACGCCGATCGTGAACGTGATCTGGGAGGACAGCCAGTACGGGTCGATCGTATGGAAGCAGGACAAGAAGTTCGGCAACCATTTCGGGACCGACTTCACCAACCCGGACTTCGTCAAGCTGGCCGACGCCTTCGGCCTGCCGGCCTGGCGCTGCGGATCGGCGGACGAGTTCGGCCGGCGCCTGACCCACGCCCTCGGCCTGGACGTCCCCTCGCTGATCGTGCTGCCGATCGACTACTCGATCGACGTGGCGATCTCCGAGGAGCTGGGGCACGAGACCGTGGCGACCTGAGTGATCATCGCTCGAGCTCTTGTGGCGGCCGGGACAACCTCAACAGCTCAAGCAACGTTCGCCAGCCGCGCCGCTACGCGCCGCAAGGTGCGCTGCACCCACGGGCGGTCGTAGGCCACCTGCCAGTGGGTGAAACGAAGCGGCTCCAGTCCGGCGGCCTTGTGGGTCTGCTCGCGCACCAGATCCCGTGCCTGCTGCGCGGGCGTGCGGTGATAACGCAGGCCGTCGGTCTCCACCACCAGCCCCAGTGACGGCCAGAAGAAGTCCACCCTGAAGCCGTTCACGCGCCGGCGCGTGAACGGCTCGGGCAGGCCGGCGCGGCGCGTCACGGGAAGGAACATCTGCTCCAGGTCGGAGTCGGTGAGGGTGAACGTGTGGCGGTCGAGCAACTCGCGCAGCGGCGCCACCCCGGGCTGTCGGGCATAGCCGTCCAATGCCGCGCGGAGACGCTCGGGGTTGACCAGGCCGAGGGAGTCGGCGACGTTGATGTCGCGCTCGAGCCGACGGGGGCTCACCGCCGCAGCTTGGTCGAGCAGTGCCCGTGCCGGCGTCACTACGGGAATGCCATCCCGCTTGGTCACGTCCTCGGCCGTCAGCTTTACCCGATGGACGCGCACGCCGGGGCGACGACGGCCCCCGCCTCGCGGGATCGATACGTGGGCCGGGTGCACACCGTGCTGGGGTCGAATGCCCCACAGCGCGGTCGCGCTGGCGTGGCTGAGCACTGCTTCATCTCCGCAGCTCAACGCGGCCGCCATCCACCGCCCCTCGCGCGAGAGCTGCGGGCGCCCGACGGCGTAGACGCCGCGCCCGACCGGGTGCAGGCGCGCGATGGCCACCCGGTGCTTGATCGCGGCCGGGCTCAGGCCGGCGGCCAGGAGTTGCGGCCGTGTGACCACTCCGTGCTGGTGGTTCGAGAGCCGCCAGAGGAGCTTCGATGAAGGATGAGCAGTTGTGGTCGCCATGACCACCACAAGGGCTCAGGGACCAGATCTCGCCCCCCGTGACGGCCCCCGGGCACCGGGTAGGTTCAGGCCAGACCCGGAACCGCTAGGAGAGCCATGGCCATCGCCACCCAGGAGCAGCAGGTAGTCGACGACGTTCCCAAGCAGCTCTACATCGCGGGCGAGTGGCGAGACGCAGCGGGCGGGGAGACGATCGACGTGGAGGACCCCGCCACCGGCGAGGTGCTGTGCCAGGTGGCCGACGCCACGCCCGAGGACGCCCAGGCGGCGCTCGGTGCCGCCCACGAGAAGCAGGCGGAGTGGGCCGCGACCGCGCCCAACGAGCGCAGCGAGATCCTGCATTCCGCCTTCGAGGCCCTGAACGACCAGGCCGGCGAGCTCGCGCTGCTGATGACGCTGGAGATGGGCAAGACGCTCGCGGAGTCCAAGGGCGAGATCGCCTACGCCTCGGAGTTCTTTCGCTGGTACGCGGGCGAGGCGCTGCGCGTCGAGGGTCAGTACAAGGTCGCCGGCAACGGCGCCGGGCGCGTGCTGACCATGCGCCAGCCCGTCGGCCCGTGCGTGATGATCACCCCCTGGAACTTCCCGATGGCCATGGGCACGCGCAAGATCGGCCCCGCGATCGCCGCGGGCTGCACGATGGTGGTCAAGCCGGCGCAGCTCACGCCGCTGTCGATGCTGGCGCTGGCCAAGGTGCTGGAGGAAGCCGGCCTCCCGGGCGGCGTCCTCAACGTGATCACCGCCTCCTCGAGCGGCTCGACTATGGGACCACTGATCGAGGATCCCCGCGCGCGCAAGCTCTCCTTCACCGGCTCCACCGAGGTCGGTCAGTCGCTGATCGAGCAGTCGGCCAAGCGGGTGCTGAAGGTGTCGATGGAGCTCGGCGGCAACGCGCCGTTCCTGGTCTTCGAGGACGCCGACCTCGAGGCCGCGGTGGACGGAGCGATGATCGCCAAGATGCGCAACATCGGCGAGGCGTGCACTTCGGCCAACCGCTTCCACGTCGCCGCCCCTGTCGCCGGGGAGTTCGCCTCCAGGCTCGCCGAGCGAATGGGCGCGATGAAGGTCGGGCGCGGCACCGAGGACGACTCGGAGGTCGGGCCGCTGATCGACGACGACCAGCGCGGCAAGGTGGCAGAGCTGGTGGACGACGCCGTGGACCGCGGCGCCAAGGCAATAGTGGGCGGCAAGGGCGTCGACGGACCCGGGTACTTCTACGAGCCCACGGTCCTCGCCGACGTGACGCCCGACGCCCGCCTGCTCAAGGAGGAGATCTTCGGGCCGGTGGCGCCGGTGATCGCGTTCGACTCCGAGGACGACGCGATCCACGCGGCCAACGACACGGAGTTCGGCCTGGTCGCCTACGTCTACACCAAGGACCTGAAGCGGGCCTTCCGCGTCTGCGAGGCGCTGGACTCGGGGATGATCGGCCTAAACCAGGGCCTTGTCTCCAACGCCGGCGCGCCGTTCGGCGGAGTCAAGCAGTCGGGCGTGGGACGCGAAGGGGGCAACGAGGGAATCGACGAGTACCTCGAGGTCAAGTACGTCGCCGTGAACATGGACTAGAGGGAGAGCCCGATGACCAGCAACACCACCGACAAGCCCGCCCACGCCGGCGGCAGCTTCGACATCGCCGGCAAGACCGTCCACCGCCTCGGCTACGGCACGATGCAGCTGACCGGCGACGGCGTCTGGGGCGAGCCCGGCGATCGCGACGAGGCGATCCGGGTGCTGCGGCGCGCCGTCGAGCTGGGCGTCGACTTCTTCGACACCGCCGACTCCTACGGCCCCTACGTGGCCGAGGAGCTGCTGCGCGAGGCGCTGCACCCCTACGAGGAGCAGATTCTGATCGCCACCAAGGCCGGTCTTCTGCGCACCGGACCGGGGGAGTGGCACCCCTGCGGTCGGCCCGAGTACCTGCGCCAGGAGTGCGAGATGAGCCTGCGGCGCCTGGGGGTGGAGCGGATCGACCTCTTCCAGCTGCACCGAATCGACTCCGGGGTGGACCGCGACGAGCAGTTCGGGCTGCTCAGGGAGCTAAAGGACGAGGGCAAGATCGCAGCCGCCGGCCTCTCCGAGGTGTCGGTGGAGGAGATCGAGGCTGCCCGCGAGGTGGTCGAGGTGGCCACCGTCCAGAACCTCTACAACCTGACCAACAGCAAGTCCCAGGACGTGCTCGAGCACTGCGAGCGCGAAGGGATCGGATTCGTCCCCTGGTTTCCGATCGCCAGCGGTGCGCTGGCCAAGCAGGGCGGCCCCGTCGACGAGGTGGTCAAGGCTACGGGTGCGGAGCCCTCCCAGGTGGCGCTGGCCTGGCTGCTGCGCAGCTCGCCGGTGACGCTCCCGATCCCGGGCACGTCGAGCGTCGAGCATCTCGAGTCCAACTGTCGGGCCGCGACGCTCGAGCTCTCCGACGATCAGGTGGAGGAGCTGACCAAGGCGGCCGGATAGCCTCGTCGCCTTGAGCGAGCACTCCGACGCCCGTCCCGATCCCCAGGTCTTCGTCCTCTTCGGGGCCACGGGCGACCTGGCGGCTCGCAAGCTCTTCCCCGGCCTGTACCGACTGGGCAGCGAGGGGCTGATGCCCGAGGATTTCCGGATCATCGGCTCCGGTCGCCATTCGCCCGGGACCGACGACGAGTTCCGCGACCACGTCAGGGAGGCGATCGGCGAGCACGGTGATGGGGACGAGCTCGACGCGAGCACGCTCGACGACTTCGTCGGCCGCATCTCGTTCACGGTGTCCAGCGCGGACGACGGCAAGGACCTGGCCGCGGCCGTCGAGCAGGCGGAGAAGGACCTGGGCGAGCGGGCCCGGCGGCTGGTCTACCTGTCGGTCCCGCCCGGCGCGATGCAGGACATGATCGGCATGCTCGGCGAGTCCGGGATCGCCGACGGAGCCCGGCTGATCGTGGAGAAGCCCTTCGGCCGTGACCTGGAGTCGGCCAAGGAGCTGAACGCGACGCTCCACCAGGTGGTGGATGAGGACCAGGTCTTTCGCATCGACCACTTCCTGGGCAAGGAGGCGGCGCAGAACATCCTGGTCCTGCGCTTCGCCAACGGCCTCTTCGAGCCCGCGTGGAACCGCGAGCACATCGCCTACGTCCAGATCGACGTGCCCGAGGACCTGGGCATCGAGGGGCGCGCGGGCTTCTACGAGTCCACGGGGGCGATGCGGGACATGATCTCCACCCACCTGTTCCAGCTGCTGGGCTTCGTGGCGCTGGAGCCCCCGGTGCACCTGGACGCCGACTCGCTGCACGTGGAGCGCAAGAAGGTGTTCGACGCCGTGGCCCCCGTCCAGGCCGACCGCGTGGTCTTCGGCCAGTACGAGGGCTACCGCGACGAGCAGGACGTGGACTCCGGCTCGGACATCGAGACCTTCGTGGCCATGGAGGTGCGGTTGAACACCTGGCGCTGGTCGCACGTGCCGTTCTTCCTGCGCACGGGAAAGGCGATGGCCCAGTCGCGGCGCACGATCACCGTCGGCTTTCGCGAGCCCCCGCTGCACATGTTCGCCACGGCCGCCGGATCCGACGGCGACGTCCCCAACGAGCTGGTCTTCGAGCTCAGCGACGATCCCGAGGTCACTATCGACGTGCGCGCCAAGCAGCCCGGGCCGGCGCTGGAGATCAGTGACGCCAGGTGGCGGCTCGACTTCTCCGAGGCCTTCGGCGGGCACGACGCCCTCGAGGCCTACGAACGCCTCCTCCACGACGTCATGCAGGGCGACCACACCCTGTTCACGCGCGCCGACGAGGTCGAACGGCTATGGGAGCTGTGCGACCCGGTCCTGGCGAGCCGCCCCGAGCTGCACCCCTACGAACAGGGCTCGTGGGGCCCCAAGGCGGCGTTGGAGCTCACGGGCCGGCGCGGCTGGCGCCTGCCCGACCACGAGTGAGAACCGGGCTCCGCGTCCGGCTCAGCCGGCCGCCGACCCCCGCGCCATCTTGCGCAGATCCAGCGCTTCGTCCAGCGTGGCCTCGTCCACGCCCTTCTCCAGCGCCACCTCGCGGATCGTGCGCTGGGAGGCCACCGCCTCCTTGACGATCTCGGTGGCGCGGTCGTAGCCGATATGGGGGTTCAGCGCGGTGGCGATCGCCGGCGTGGACTCCGCGTGGCGGGTCAGGTTCTCGACGTTCGCCTGAAGGCCGGCCACGCACTTCTCGTTCAGCAGCGTGGCCGCGCTGGCCAGGATGGTGATCGAGCCGAGAACGTTGCGGGCGATCACGGGCACGCGCACGTTGAGCTCGAAGTTGCCCTGGGTGCCGGCGACGGTGACCGCGGCGTCGTTTCCGATCACCTGGGCGGCCACCTGCAGCACCACCTCGGGAATCACCGGGTTGACCTTCCCGGGCATGATCGACGAGCCCTTCTGCAGCTCGGGCAGCGCGATCTCCCCCAGGCCGGCGCGCGGGCCCGAGCCCATGATCACCAGGTCGTTGGCGATCTTGGTCAGCGACACCGCCACCACCTTCAGGGCGCCCGAGAGCTCCACCAGGGCGTCGCGGTTGCCCTGTGCCTCGAACGGGTCGGCCGGACCTTCGACGTCCACGCCCGTGGCCTCGCGCAGCTTGGCCCGCACGCCCTCGGCGAAGTCCGGGTGGGTGTTCAGCCCGGTGCCGGTGGCGGTGCCGCCCAGCGGGATCTGCGAGGCGCGGGGGAGAGCGTCGCCCACCCGATCGCCGCCCAGGCGGACCTGCGCCGCGTAGCCGGCGAGCTCCTGGCCCAGGGTCACGGGCACCGCGTCCATCATGTGGGTGCGTCCGGCCTTGACCACGTCGGCGAGCTCCTCGGCCCTGGCCCCGAAGGCGGCGCTCAAGCCCTGCAGGGCGGGGATCAGCGTGTGCTGCGCCTCGGCCACGGCGGCCAGGTGGACCGCCGAGGGGAAGACGTCGTTGGAGGACTGGCCCATGTTCACGTGGTCGTTTGGGTGCGCGTCCTCCCCGGCCAGGTTGGCGATCACCTCGTTCGCGTTCATGTTCGTGGATGTGCCCGAGCCGGTCTGGAAGACGTCGATCGGGAACTGGTCGTCGTGCTCGCCGGCGGCCACCTCGTCCCCCGCCGCGGCGATCTTCTCGGCGATCGCGGAGTCGAGCAGGCCGAGCTCGGCGTTGGTGCGGGCGGCGGCCGCCTTCACGTGTCCGAGCATGCGCACCACGGGGGTGGGCACGCGCTCGCCCGAGACCGGGAAGTTGTCCACTGCCTTGCTCGTCTCCGAGCCCCACAACTGCTGCGAAACCGCCATTCGGGCCTTTCCGATCGCTGGAGCCCTAGGCTATCGCCGCGGCAAGCTATCCCCCTCGCCGGCCCGCCCGCTCTCCGCGCCGAAACGCGGCGGAGCCCTTGTCGGCCCGCGTGGCCTCGTTGTCCAGGCGACGCACCATCTCGGAGGCGGGCCCCTGGTCGCTCGACGCTCCCCGGTGGGCGGCGCCGATCAGGTAGCCCAGCCGCAGCGCTTCGCGCCCCCGGGGGTCCTTCTCGGCGGCGGTGGCCAGCGTGGAGGCGGCATCGAGGTAGCCGATCCCCACGTCGCGCAGGTCGCCCCCGTCGCCCGCGTCGCGCAGGCAGGACGAGAGCGGCGTGCCGTCGAGGGAGACCGGGGACGGCGCCTGGCGCAGGGCTCGCAACACCGGCCCCGATCCCTCCCGGCAGGCCGGGCTGAGCACGGCGGGCTCCTCCCGGCCGCACCCCAAGAGCCCCAGCAGGAGGGCCGTGGCACACAGCACGGACAGGGCGGACAGGGCGGGGAGCCGCACACCGCGATCGTAAAGGCCCGAGGCGTCGAGTTATTCACAACCTGAGCCCGCCATCCGGGCGCCGCCGTAGCATCGCGCCGCGATGAGCCCTCTGGAGGTCGGCGACCCCCTCGCCCACCGCGCGCTGCAGGCGCTGCTGCGGGCCGAGACCTCGGTCAGGCGCGTGCTGGCCACCGACCTCGAGCGCGAGGGCGTCTCGGCCGCCGGCTTCTCGGCGCTGGTGATCCTCACGACCGCGGGCGGTTCGCTGGAGCTGCGCACCATGCGCCGCCGCCTGGACTGGTCGAAGGCCAACGCGACCGAGGTGACGGTCACGCTCGAGGCGCGCGGCCTGGTGCGACGGCGACGGCTGGATCGCGACCGGCGCAGCTGCGCGGTCGACCTCACGCCGGCCGGGCGCGACCTGGTCGATCGCCTGTTCCCGGGTCACGCCGAGCGCGTGAGCAGCGCCTTCTCCTCGCTGGACGAGGAGGAGAAGCGCTCGCTGGCCTTCATCTGCCGCAAGCTGGCTGCGTAGCCGGGGCTACATAGACTGGTGGGTTCCGCCAATGGCCCGCTACGCCCCCGTCGACTCCCGGCAGTCCTTTCCCGCGCTCGAGCAGGGAATCCTCGCGCGCTGGCGCGAGCGCGACGTGTTCGGCGAGTCCGTGCGCCGCCGCGAGGGCGCCAAGCCCTACGTCTTCTACGAGGGTCCACCCACGGCCAACGGGCGGCCCGGCTCCCACCACGTGCTCTCGCGCGTGTTCAAGGACGTGTTCCCGCGCTACCGGACGATGCGCGGCCAGCTCGTGCACCGCAAGGGCGGGTGGGACTGCCACGGCCTGCCGGTGGAGCTGGAGGTCGAGAAACAGCTCGGCTTTAAGTCCAAGGAGGACATCGAGCGCTACGGCGTGGCCGAGTTCAACGCCCGCTGCCGCGCCTCGGTGCTCACGTACATCGACGAGTGGCATGCGCTGACCGAGCGGATCGGCTTCTGGATCGACACCGACGACGCCTACTACACGCTCGATGACGACTACATCGAGTCCGTGTGGTGGGGGCTCAAGCAGGTGTGGGAGGCCGGCCTGCTGTACGAGGGTCACAAGGTGGTCCCCTACTGCCCGCGCTGTGGCACGGCGCTCTCCTCGCACGAGGTGGCCCTGGGCTACAAGGACGTGATCGACCCCAGCGCGTACGTGCGCTTCCCCGTGCGCGGGGAGCCCGGGGTGTCGTTGCTGGGCTGGACCACCACGCCGTGGACGCTTCTCTCCAACGCCGCCCTGGCCGTCAACCCCGACGTGACCTACGTGCGCGCCCACGTGGACAGCCATGGGGGCACGGGCGGTGAGCGGCTGATCATGGCCGAGGCGCTGGTGGAGAAGGTCCTGGGCGACGGGGTGGCGACCTCGGACCCCGTGCCCGGCTCCGCGCTGGTCGGCACCGCCTATGAGCCCCCCTTCGACTACGTGACCGACTTCGGCCCAAAGAGCCAGACGGTCCTGCCCGCCGCCTTCGTGACCACCGACGACGGCACCGGAGTCGTGCACACGGCCCTGGCCTTCGGCGAGGACGACTTCCGCCTGGGCGAGGAGCAGGGGCTCACGCTCCAGAACCCCGTCAAGCCCGACGGCACGTTCGACGAGCGCGTGGGCCCGTTTGCCGGGCGCAACGTCAAGGAGACCGATCCCGACATCCTGGACGCGCTGCGCGAGTCGGGCCGGCTGCTGCGAGCCGAGGACTACGAGCACTCCTATCCGCACTGCTGGCGCTGCGAGACCCCGCTGCTCTACTACGCCAAGTCCTCCTGGTACGTGCGCACCACCGCGATCAAGGACCAGCTGCTGGCCTCCAACGAGGCCGTCACCTGGTACCCCGAGCACATCAAGCACGGGCGCTTTGGCAACTGGCTGGAGAACAACGTGGACTGGGCCCTGTCGCGCGAGCGCTACTGGGGCACGCCGCTGCCCATCTGGCGCTCCGAGGACGGCGAGGAGACCATGTGCGTGGGCTCGCGCGATGAGCTGCGCGAGCTGGGCGCCGAGGTGCCCGAGGACCTGCACCGCCCCTACGTCGACGACGCCACCTTCCAGCGCGGCGGCAAGACCTTCCGCCGGGTGCCCGACCTGATCGACGTGTGGTGGGACTCGGGCTCGATGCCCTTTGCCCAGTGGCACGCGCCGTTCGAGAACGAGGAGAAGCTCGAGCAGCGCTTTCCCGCCGACTACATCTGCGAGGCGCTGGACCAGACGCGGGGCTGGTTCTACTCGCTGCTGGCGGTCTCCACGCTGCTCTACGGCCGGGCATCGTTTGAGACGGTGCTCTGCCTCGGCCTGATCCTGGACCCCGAGGGTCAGAAGATGTCGAAGTCGAAGGGAAACGTGGTCAGCCCGTGGGAGGTGCTGGACACCCACGGGGCGGACGCCTTCCGCTGGTACTACTTCACGTCCAAGCAGCCATGGGACGGCTACCGCTTCTCGGTCGAGACCGTCGGCGAGTCGGTGCGCCAGTTCCTCAAGACGCTGTGGAACGTGTACGGGTTCTTCGTGCTGTACGCGAACGTGAACGACGTCGAGCCGGCCGGGCTGGACTCCGTGGACAAGGATGCGAGCGATTCGGCATCCGTGCCAAATCCCTCCCTCACCGATCTCGACCGCTGGGCGCTCTCGCGGCTGCAGTCGGTGTCCGAGACGGCCATCGACCGCCTGGACGACTACGACACCACCGGTGCGGGCCGGGCGATCCAGGCCTATGTGGACGACCTGTCGAACTGGTACGTGCGCCGCTCGCGCCGCCGCTTCTGGGACGGCGACCCCGCCGCCTTCGCCACCCTGCGGGAGTGCCTGCTGGGCGTGGCCAAGCTGGTGGCGCCGCTGACGCCGTTCGTGGCCGACGCGGTGTACTCCAATCTGGACGGTGCGGAGCCCTCGGTGCACCTGTGCGACTACCCCTCGCCCGACCCGGCCCGGCGTGACGAGCGGCTGGAGCTCCAGATGGGGGTGGCGCGCGAAGCCGTCGGCCTCGGGCGCGAGGCCCGCGCGCACGGACGGCTGAAGGTGCGTCAGCCGCTGCGCGAGGCGGTGGTGGTCGCCGCCGGCGACGAGCGTGAGGCGATCGAGCGGTTCGAGGGCGTGGTGCGCGAGGAGCTGAACGTCAAGTCGGTGCGCTACGCCACCGACGCCGACGAGCTGGGTCGCTTCGAGCTGAAGCCCAACTACCGGGCGCTCGGGCCGCGCTTTGGCAAGCACATGCCCCAGGTGGCCGCCGCGGTAGGGGGCCTGGATGCCGTAAGGGCAGCCCGGACGCTGCGCGAGGGCGGCGAGGTGCACGTGAACGTCGACGGCCACGAGCATGCACTGGGCGCCGACGACGTGCAGATGGTGCTGCAGCCGCTCGAGGGCTACCAGGTGGAGCGCTCGGGAACGCACGCCGTGGCACTGGACACCGTGCTCGACGACGAGCTGCGCCTGGAGGGCCTGGCCCGCGAGGTGGTCCACGCGGTGCAGAACGCGCGCAAGGAGGCCGGCCTGGACGTGGAGGACCGCATCGCGTTGGCCCTGGGCGGCGACGCCGGCTTGCTCGAGGCCGTGCGCGCCCACGAGGGCTATGTGACGGGCGAGACGCTGGCCACATCGCTGCAGCTGATGCGGGCGGGCGAGAAGGCGTCCGTGCCTTCTCACGAGACGACGGGCGACGGAGCCGATGCCGCCGCCCGCGCTGACATCGAGGGCCGTGAGTTGCGGATCACCGTGGTCCGGGCCTAGATCGCGCCGGACCTTCCGTATCCGCCTTTCATCAGGCGGACGATCGCCTCTTCGGGGGTGAGGAGCAGGTTGCGCGCCACGCGCACCATCGTCAGCTCGGAGTCGGTGATCGGCCGCTCCACGCCCTCGCTTCCCAGCAGCTCGCCGGGAGCGACGTCGAAGTACCTTGCGATGAGGATGTAGGAGAAGAGGGGCGGACTGGCCCACCCGCGCTCCAGGCGGGAGACGAAGCTCGAGCTGTAGGGCCTGCCGTCGGCACGCTGGATCTCCTGTGCCAGCCGGGCGATGCTCATCTCGCGCTGAAGCCGCATCGCGCGGACCCGCCGCCCGACCACCATGCCCCACTCGAGCCGATACCGGGTGCCCCAGTTCGGGCCGGCCTGCTCATTGCCGAAGAAGGCGAGAGGAACGCGCACAACCCCACAAGTCCCCCCGCGGCCACTTCTCGCCCCCCCCAAGCCTCGGGAGGACACGACGGTGATGCTCCCAGAGTGACTGGGGGTTTTCAGAAATTCCCGGTCACGGCATGCCACGTCCGATCATCCCGGGGCACAGACTTTCTGAAAACCGTCACCGGTCCGGAGAGGGGACCCAGTGTCCGGCCGTCTGGAGGGCGCCCGCTCGTCGGCAACGCGGACGCCGAACGAACGAAGGAAGCCGATGTCCCGGCGGGGATCGGCCCTCCTTGAGGCCCTCCTTGAAAAGCACTTCCTCGACGGCCCGTCCGGGCCATCCGGGTCAGGCCGTGAGTGCCGGCTCGATCTCCTGGATCAGCCGGTTCTTGGGCAGGGCGCCCACGATCTGATGTGCCACCTCGCCGTTCTTGAACAGCAGCAGCGTCGGTATCGACATGACGTTGTAGCTGGCCGCCGTCTGCGGGTTGTCGTCGACGTTGAGCTTTACGACGCGGAGGTCGTCACGCTCGCCGGCGAGCTCCTCTAGGTGGGGGCCCACCACCCGGCACGGTCCACACCACGGCGCCCAGAAGTCCACGAGAACGGGTTCGGCGCTCTCGATCACCTCGGCCTGGAAGCTGTTGTCGGAAACTTCGCTGACTGCTCCTGCCATCTGAGACTCCTTCGTCGATGGTGCCGGCTGGCTAATGCTTTACAAAGTATAGCGTCGATCAGGTCCGCCTCGCGCGCCCCCGCCCCAGGCTCCGAAGCCGCAACGCCGGGACCTTCCAGAAGGCCTCGACGGCGATCCGCGCCGACATCTTGGAGGCGCCCACGCGCCGGTCGCGAAAGACGATCGGCACCTCCTGTACGCGAAAGCCTGCCTGCACGGCGCGGTAGGTCACCTCGATCTGGAACCCGTACCCATCCGTGCCCACCTGCGACAGGTCGAGGTGCTCCAGGACCGAGCGGCGAAAGCACTTGAAGCCACCGGTCAGGTCGTGCACGGGGATCCCCAGGATCAGCATTGCGTACAGCGAGCCGCCGCGGCTGACCATCCGCCGTCCCCACCCCCAGTCGGTCACCCCGCCCCCGGGCACGTAGCGCGAGCCCAGGACCAGGTCGGCCTCCCGCGCGGCGGCGATCAGGCGCGGCAGGTCCGCCGGGTCGTGGGAGAAGTCGGAGTCCATCTCCATGAGCAGGTCGGCGCCCTGCGCGAGCGCGTGCTGGAAGCCCGCCACATAGGCCGGGCCGATCCCCTGCTTGTAGGCCCGGTGCAGGACCCCGACCTCAGAGTGCTCGGTGCAGAGTCGGTCGGCGATCCGGCCCGTGCCGTCCGGCGAGTTGTCGTCGACCACCAGCACATGGTGCTCGAGCCCGCTCCCGGCCAGCTGGGGCAACGCGGCGCGCACGACATTCTCGAGGTTCTCCGCCTCGTTATAGGTAGGTAGGACGAGCCACGCTCCCGACATCGGCGCGTACCCTAATCCGCGTCCCGTGACGATGAAGAACTCCGAGATCGCCGCAGCCTTCGACGAGCTCGCCAACCTGTACGAGCTCGACGGAGCGGTGGTCTATCGCGTGCTCGCCTACCGCAACGCGGCCAAGGCGATCCGGGAGGCCGGCGCCTCGGTGGCCGAGATGGCCGCGCAGGGAAGGGCGGCCGAGCTGCCCGGGGTGGGCAAGACGATCGCCGAGAAGATCGATGCGCTGATCGGCGAAGGGGCGATCCCGTCCGCGGTCAAGCTGCGCGCCAGGATCCCCACCGGCCTCGTGCAGGTCACGCGGATCCCGGGCCTTGGCCCCAAGCGGGCGCGCCTGCTGCACCAGGAGCTGGGCATCGAGTCGCTAGACGATTTGCGGCGGGCCGCCGAGCAGGAGCGCCTGCGCGGCGTGCCCGGCTTCGGTCCCAAGGCGGAGGAGAACGTGCTCGCCGCGCTGGCCGCCGGGGCCGACGGAGAGGAAAGACCACGCACGCTGCTGTCCAAGGCGCTGGTGATCGGCGAGGAGATGGTGGACGGCCTGCGCGAGCATCCCTCGGCGATCAGGGTCGAGCTCGCGGGCAGCGCCCGGCGGTGGGCCGAGACCTGCAAGGACCTCGACATCGTCGCCTGCGCAAGTGATCCCGAGGCGCTGCTCGAGGCCTTCGCCGCGTTGCCCGCCGTCGATGAGGTCAGTCGCTCGGGCACGGCCGGAGCCAAGGCGATCACCCACCAGGGCATCCCCGTCGACCTGCGCATCGTGCCCGAGGCGAGCTTCGGCAACCTGCTCCAGCACTTCACCGGCTCGGGTCGCCACAACGAGGCGCTGCGCACAGCGGCGGTCAAGCAGGGCGTCCACGTGAGCGAGTACGGCGTCGCCGTGGATACGACCGGCGCCACCCACGCGTGCGCGACGGAGGCGGAGGTCTACGAGCTGCTGGGGATGGACTGCATCGAGCCCGAGCTGCGTGAGGATCGCGGCGAGCTCGCGGCGGCCCGTCGGAGGAGCCTCCCCGATCTCATCGAGCTGGCAGACATCCGCGGCGACCTCCACTCCCACAGCGTGGCCTCGGACGGCCGGGCGACGATCCCCGAGATGGCCGAGGCCGCGCGCGAGCGCGGGTACGGGTACTTCGCCGTGACCGACCACTCGGCCACCCACGGATTTGGCAACCACGTGACGCCCGAGGAGCTCGAGCGCCAGATCGAACGCGTGGCGAGGGCGAATCAGCAGCTCGACGGGATCACCGTGCTCGCCGGTACAGAGACCAACGTGCTTCCCGACGGGTCGGTCGACTACGAGGACGAGCTCCTCGAGCGGCTCGACTGGGTCGTGGCCAGCGTGCACACCTCCTTCCGGATGTCGGAGAAGGAGATGACGGCACGGGTCGTGGCCGCCCTGGAGAACCCGCACATAGACGTCCTGGGCCACCCCACGGGGCGCCTGATCGGCCGGCGCGAGGGCTACGCGGTGGACATCGACAAGGTGATCGCGGCCGCGGCCCGGACCGGCAGCTTCCTGGAGATAAACGCCAACCCCAACCGCCGCGACCTCGACGAGGTGTATGCGCGCGAGGCAGCCCGGGCGGGGGTCAAGCTCGTCATCGACTCCGACGCGCACAGTCCCGAGACGCTGGCCAACATGCGCTACGGGGTCGCGACCGCGCGGCGGGCCTGGCTGACCGCCGACGACGTGGCCAACACCCGCGAGTGGGAAGAGTTGAAGAAGCTGCGAAAGCGCGGCTAGGACGCCCCGGCGGGCTCGATCTTGCGCGCCCACGGGGTCCGGATCAGCTTGGGCGCCCCGAACGGGGAGCTCTTGTCCATGTGGAAGCGCACCCCGTCGCGGTCCTCGATCGCCTGCACGGCCGAGGCCTGGCGGCGCCAGGTGAGCGCCACGCCCAGGGCGTAGCCCGCGGCGACGGCCGCCGGCTGGGGCAACAGGAACGCGATCCCCCCGGTCACGACCGTGCCTATGCCCAGGGGCCACAGCCTGGTGAAGATCACCGAGCCCGGCTCGACCTCGGGCAGGGTGTTCGTGGCGCGCGCCGAGGCCAGCAGGCGCTCGATGCCGGCACGGGGCGCCATCCGCCTCCCCAGCCACCCGCCGGCTCCGGCCGCGACCGTCCACCACGACACCGCGAAGACCAGCGCTGCGATGTCCTCATGGGCGTTGGCGCCCGCGATGGCCACCACACCGAGGGCGGTGGCCGCGCCGGCGAACAGCAGCACCGACGTGCGGAGGAAGTCGACGAACCTCACTCGGCCAGCGCGGATAGGACCGCGGTGAAGCCGGCGACCCCGTCGACCACGAGGTCGGCACGATCGACGATCGCCTCAGGCCCCTCGTCCGAGCGCACCCCGACCCGGACCGCCGACTCGAGCTCGCCGGTCTCCAGGAGCGAGTCCAGGACGTCGAAGGCGTCGAGGTCGGTGACGTCGTCACCCCCGTAGAGGGCGCTGCGTACCCGTCCTCCCTCGACCAGCGACCTGACCCCCGCCCCCTTGTCCACGTGCACGGGCGGGCGGACCTCGAGCACCTTGCGCCCCCAGTGGATGGCCAGGGCCTGGTCCTCGGCCTGCCCGGCCACGCCCGACAGCCACGCCTGCGCCGACCGCTCGTCCGGGGCGCCGCGCCAGTGGAAGGCCTTGATCGGTCCCTTGTCCTCCACGCGGATTCGCAGCCGCTTGAGCTCGCGGTCGTCCTGGCACTTGCTCACGAACGCGCCGACGGTGTCCTGCCAGGAGGCAAAGGCGTCGACTACCCGGGGGCGTTTCTCGCCGGCCTCCATCACCTCGGCGCCGTGAGAGCCCACGTAGGCGATGGCGCCCACGCCGACCAGGCGACGCGCCTCGGCCACCGAACGCCCCGACACGCAGGCGACGAGCCCGTAGCGGCGACCCAGGCGCCCGAGCAGGCGAGAGACCTCGTCGCGGACGTGGGAGTCCTCCGGGCGGTCGACGATCGGCGCGATCGTGCCGTCGATGTCGCAGAAGATGGCGGCGCGGGAGGGCTCGTCGGTAAGCGGACGCAGGATCTCCGCAAGCTCCTCGTCGGTTGGCGCGGGCACCCGACGTAGTATGCCCGCCGATGGCAGACCGCTCTCGGTGCGGTGCTCCCCCGGTCGATGACCGGGCTGCGCTTCTCCCGCCCCAGCTCCTCCGGCTGGCCGTGATCGCTACGGCCGCGGGTGCCTTCAGCGCGCTCTTCGGCGTGGGGGGCGGGACGCTCATCGTTCCGCTGCTGGTGCTCTGGATGGGCTACGGCGAGCGCGAGGCGACCGGCACCTCGCTCGCGGCGATCGTGGGGATCGCCGCAGTGGGGGCCGTCGCCCACGGGCTGTACGGCAACGTCCACCTGCTCGAGGGCCTGCTGATCGGCGTGCCCGCCGTGGGCGGTGTGATCGCCGGCACGGCTCTGCAGCAGCGTGTGCCCGAGCGGGCGGTCTCCGCCGTGTTCGCGGCGCTCCTGGTCGCCTCGGCCGTGGTGCTGGTCGTGTGATGGAGGCCGCCGACGTGATCGGAGCCGTGTCGATCGGCGTCGCGGGCGGCATGCTCGCCGGCCTGGTCGGGGTGGGCGGGGGCGTGCTCTTCGTCCCCGGCCTGGTGGTCTTCCTCGGCCTGGCCCAGATCGATGCCGGGGCGACCTCACTGGTGGCGGTCGTGCTGGTGGGGGCTGTGGGCGGTTGGCGCCAGCGGAGCTACGGCAACCTGCGACTGCGAGACGGCGTGGCGCTGGCGCTCTTCTCGCCGGTGGGAGTGGTGGCGGGAGTGCTGGTGGCCCACGCCGTCGGGGAAAGAGTGCTCGAGCTCTCCTTCGCGGCGGTGCAGCTGGTGATGGCCGCTCAGCTGGTGCGGCGCATCGCCTCGGCCGATCGCCCCTCCGAGGCTTCGAGCGGGTAGCCTCGGGCGCGTTGACCATCTTGGAGGTGGACACGCAGGATCGCGAGGGCGGAGTTCAGCTGACGCTTAGGGGCGAGCTCGACCTTTCGACGATCGAGAAGGTCGAGCAGGAGCTCTCCCGCGTCGAGGCGGACGGCCACGAGCTGATCGTGCTCGACCTGAGCGGTCTGACCTTCCTCGACTCGACGGGCCTGAGGACCATCGTGACCGCCGACCAGAGGGCCCGCCGGGCCGGACGCCGGGTCGTGGTGTGCAGGGGTCCGGACACCGTGCACCGCGTCTTCACCATCACGCGCCTCGACGAGCGGCTCGAGATGGTCGAGGACGCCGACTCCATCTAGCTGGGCTCGACCCCGATTAGGCGTAGTCTTGGCCGATGGCCGCGGACCCCTTTACCCGACCCGAGATCGCTCTGCTGCTGGCGCGGGGCGAGGAGGCCGGCTGCATCAACCTCTCCGAGCTGGACGAGCAGTCCTCGGCCCTCGACCTGTCCGACGAGGATCTCGAGACGCTGCACGAGCGGATCGACGCCAAGGGCATCGTGCTGACCGACGACTGCGGTCGCCACGGCGTGGCCGACACCCACTTCAGGCTCGAGGATCTCAACGGCACCACGACCGATGCGCTGCAGCTCTTCCTGAACGAGCTCCGCCGCTACCCACTGCTCGACAAGCTCGAGGAGATAGAGCTGGCCAAGCGGATAGAGCAGGGCGACCTCGAGGCCAAGGAGCGGATGATCAACTCCAACCTGCGGCTGGTGGTCTCCATCGCCAAGAAGTACCAGGGTCAGGAGCTGTCGCTGCTCGATCTGATCCAGGAGGGCATCTTCGGCCTGATCCGGGCGAGCGAGAAGTTCGACTACCGCAAGGGCTTCAAGTTCTCCACCTACGCCACTTTCTGGATCCGCCAGGCAATCCAGCGGGGGCTGGCCAACAAGGCGCGGACGATCCGGATCCCCGTGCACATCGGTCAGCGCGAGCGCAAGATCGTGCGCGCCGAGCGCGAGCTGGGCGCCCGGCTCGGCCGCGATCCCAGCGACCTGGAGATCGCCAAGGAGGCCGAGCTGCCCGAGGAGCAGGTCGAGGAGGTTCGCGCCGCGGCACGCACGGTCACCAGCCTGGACCGCGCCGTGGGCGAGGACGGTGACACCGCCTTCGGTGACCTGCTCCCCAGCGACGGGCCCGAGATGGAGGAGGAGATCCAGGTCAGCCTGGCCCAGGAGACTCTGCGGCGGACCGTCGGCGACCTGCCCGAGCCCGAGCGCAGCGTGATCCGCCTGCGCTACGGAATCGACGGCGAGGAGCCAAAGGCGCTGCGCGAGACCGGGCGACGCCTGGAGCTGTCGGCCGAGCGCGTGCGCCAGCTGGAGTTGCGGGCGCTCGAGCGCCTGTCCTCGCACCGCGAGATCGACGCACTGCGCGACGCGGCATGAGCGCCGCGCGGAAGAAGATCATCGCGGTGGCGGCCGAGCCGATCTCGGCCGACGTGCTGCGCGAGGCCGTGGGCAGGCAGCAGGCGCAGGACGCCGAGGTCCTGGTCGTGGCGCCCGCGCTGAACAGCAAGATCCGCTTCTGGGTCTCCGATCCCGATCCGGCGATTCGCCGGGCACAGGAGGTGGCGGAGGAGAGCGCCGAGCGGATGGTCGAGGAGGGCATGGACGCGGTCGGCGACACGGGCGAGGGCGACGCGATCCAGGCGATCGAGGACGCACTCGTGACCTTCGACGCCGACGCGATAGTGCTCTGCACGCACTCGGGCGGCGAGAGGAACTGGCAGGAGGACGGCGTGGTCGATGAGGCGCGCGAGCGCTTCGCAGACCGCGATGTGTCGCACTTCGAGTTCGAGGATTTAACCGACTGATTGATACCCTCGACTGATTCGGCCCTGCCGAATCGGGATACCCTCGACTGATTCGGCATCCTTGCCGAATCAGTAGACGGCCTTAGGCCACCCGCTCGTCCACGCTCTTCACCGGGGCCGACAGCGGCGGCATCGGCACCGACGGCGTGCGCACCACCCCGGCGGCCGCCACCAGCAGCTGGAGGCCCGGAGGGAAGTTCGCCGGCCGGCCATCCTCGGCGCCCGCGGCGACGGACTCCTCGCGCAGCTCGAGCAGGCGTAGGACCGTCGCGCAGGCCTCGGCCTGCTGGGCGTCCGAGCCCACCTCGCAGGCCAGCTTGATCAGCGTCAGCGCCTCGTCGGGCTCCTGCCGGGCCAGGAGCTGGCCGATCGCTGCGACGGTGAAGGTGTGTACCCGGTCCAGCAGCGGATCGAGCTCGAGCGACTCGCGCGTGGGCGGGCCGCCGTCGGCCAGGTCCTCGCCGGCCAGGATCCGCTCCATCTGACCACCGAAGGCCAGCCGGATCTGCTCGGGGGTCAGACCGGCCTGCAGCGCGAGCCGCAGGTTCAGGGAGGCGGCGAACCCGGGTGTGCCGTAGGGGGCGTCGCTGGCGAAAACCACCTGTCCGGGAGGGACCATCGACCACAGCGCGAACAGGTCGCTGGCCGACCACCACGAGGTGTCGAAGAGCAAGTTGGGCAGGCCGGCGGCGGCCTTCCAGATCCACGCCAGGTCGCAGATCCCGGCGTGGGCCAGGATCAGTCGCAGGCCGGGGTGGCGCTCGCACAGAGCCACTGCGTGGCGACCCAGGGCCGGGATCCCGCGCCCGGCGTGCACCAGGACCGGCAGCCGGCGCTCGTCGGCCAGGGCGAAGACCTCGGCCAGGGCGGGGGTGTCCAGGCCGAAGGCCTCGGCGCGGGGGTGCAGCTTGATGCCCGCAGCTCCGGCCGCCAGGCTTCGCTGCGCCTCGGCCAGGGGCTCGGCCGACGGGTCCAGCCGGGCCAGTGGGACCAGGCGCCCGTCCGACTCGCGCGACGCCTCGATGACCATGTCGTTGGCGGCTTCGTAGCCCTCCGGCTCGTGCATGGGAAAGACGACTCCGCGGGCGTCCACGTTGGCCAGCGTGTCGGCCAGTTGGCGTAGGTTGCAGGAGAAGCCGTCGGGGTCGTTGCTTCCCAGGTGGGTGTGCACGTCGACGATGTGGAGGTCGGAGACCTGATCGCGCAGGGCGGCGACCCAAGCGCCCGTGACCTCGTCCAGGAACACCCGGCCAGACTAGACCGAGCGCAGCTGCTCCCGGGAGCAGCGACAGCCGGACGCCTCCCAGGGCGACCGCGACCCCGCGCGCCGCACCCTCACGACAGACCGTGCTCCAGCGCCCCCTTCACGGCCGCATCCACCGCGTTGAGCCGCGCCAGCGCCATCGCCTCGGCCGACGCGAAGCGCCGCCCGGGCAGGGGATCGGGGCCGTGATGGCCCAGGACGCAGTGGCACAGGGCCAGCGTGCGGGCGCGGGGAAGGCCGTCGAGGCGCCCCGCCCGCTCGATCACCATCTGCTGGCCGAGCTGGAGGTGACCGAGCAGCGCTCCCTCCTCGCTCAGGGAGATCTCGGCGCCGTAGTCGAACTCCCGCGTCTTGCCGATGTCGTGCAGGATCGCCGCGCCGAGCAGCAGGTCCGAGTCCAGCCGCGGGTGCAGGATGCACGCCTCCTGGGCCAGGGTGGCCACCGCCACCGTGTGCTCGATCAGCCCGCCGAGGTAGGCGTGATGTCCACCCCGTGTGCAGGGCGCCCGCCGGAAGGCTTCGCGGAACTCGTCGTCGCCCAGAAAGGAGGCGACGAGCCGCGCCAGCACCGGGTCGTGCACCTCGCGGGCCAGGTGCTCCAGAAAGCCGTCGAGCTCCTCGAGGTCGCGGTAGGCGATCGGCAGGAAGACGGCCGGGTCGAGCCCGTCCTCGCGCGCGATCGACCGGACCTCGACCTGAAGCTCGTCGCGGAAGCGGTCCACCTTGCCCGCGACCCGAACGAGGTCGCCGCGCTCGAAGCGCCCGGCCAAGAAGTCGGCGTCGCGGAAAGCGCGGGCGGGGATCGAGCCCGTACGGTCGCGCAGCTCGAGCGCCAGGTAGACCGACCCCGAGCGGGCGGTCAGGCGGTCCTTGCGCGCGCAGGCGAACACGGCGTCGACCTCGGTGCCCGCACGCAGCGAGGCGACGGTGGGGCGGTCTTCGGCGACGGTCGGCATGGGCCCGATTCTGGGCTCCTGGGCGGACGACCCAGCGGTAGGCCACCGGAGTCCGAGACGGACTCGTCTACCGTGAGCGGGATGTCAGATCTGATCTGGAGTGCCCGACCCGTGCTGCGGCGCCCCGTACTGGTTGCGGCCTTCCGGGGCTGGAACGATGCCGGCGACGCGGCCACGGCCGCCACCGAGTTCATTCAGGACCGCTTCGAGCACGTCGAGGTGGCCAGCATCGATCCCGACGAGTTCCTCGACTTCACCAGCGTCAGGCCCGACGTCCGCCTGGTCGAGGGCCACATGCGCGAGATCGAGTGGCCGAGCACCACGATCACCGCCGCGGAGCTCCCCGGCTCCGAGCGCGATCTGGCCGTGCTCCAGGGCGTCGAGCCCTCCCTGCGCTGGCGCCGCTACTGCGACGCGGTGGTCGAGGCCGCGCGCGAGCTCAACGCCGGGATGGTGATCACGCTCGGCTCCCTTCTGGCCGACGTGCCCCACTCGCGTGCGGTGTCGATCAGCGGCATCTGCTCCGAGGAGGAGATGGTCGACCGCCTGGGCTTCGAGCACACAAGCTACGAAGGCCCGACGGGCATCGTCGGCGTGCTCCAGCACGCGTGCGCCAGCGCGGGCCTGCAGTCCCTCAGCCTGTGGGCGTCGGTGCCCCACTACGTGGCGGCCACGCCCAACCCCAAGGTGGCCCTCGCGCTGGTCCGCGCGTTCGAGGGCGCGGCCGGCGTGATCATCGACGCGAGCGAGCTGGAGGAGGCCGCGGAGGACTACGAGCGCCAGGTCAGCGCCGCGGTGGCCTCGGACCCCGAGGTCAAGGCGTTCGTCGAGCGTCTGGAGACCGCGATGGACGAGGTGACCGAGGACGCCGACGAGCCGACCAACCTGCCCTCCGCCGACGCGATCGCCAGCGACTTCCAGAAGTTCCTGCGCCAGAAGGGTCCCGAGGGCGATTAGGAATTGCGCCGGGGGACTCGCGTCCCCCGGAACCCCCGCGCCGCGCTGACCCTACGTCCACCGGTGCCGGGTCATCGCTCGGCGGCGGGGCAGATGATCCGGTAGTCACAGAACGAGCAGATCTCTGTGGTGGGAGTGGGCTGGAACTCCTGGCGCAGGATGCCCGATCCGATCTTCTCGATCGCCCCGCGCACCCGCTCCAGCTCCTCCTCGGAGTGTGCGACCGGCACCTTCTCGCCGGTCATCACGTACATGTAGCTCTGGGCCGAGGTCTCCACGCCCCACGACTCGCGCGCGCCCATCTGGTAGACGGACAGCTGGATGTCCTGACGCAGGTCCTCAGCGCTCTTGGCCTTGCCGGTCTTGTAGTCGATCAGCTCGTACGTGCCGTCGGGCAGCCTGTCCACCCGGTCCACCCGGCCGCGCAGCAGATGAGGGCCCAGCTGGAAGGAGAACGAGCGTTCGAACCACGCGGGCTCTCCCTCCTGGTCTCGGACGCGTTCCCAATAGCGGTCCAGGGCGCTCAGCGCCCGCTCGCGAAACTGGAGCTCGTCGTCGGTGTCGCCGAAGCCCCCGCGCCGCCACGAGGACTCGAACAGCTCGAACAGATCCTCGCGGGCCGGAGCCGAGGACTGGTGGAAGCGCTCCAGCACCTGGTGCAGCACGATCCCGAAGCGCTGGTGGATCGTCGGCTCCTGGGGGATGCGAAAGACCCGCGCGAACTTGTACTTGAGCGGGCACAGGCGGTAGGTCTCGATGTCGGAGGCCGACAGCATCACGCCGTCCCCGCGGCGGGGGATGAAGGGATCGAGCGACGGCTCCACCCCGGCCGTGGACGCCACAGGCCGCTGGGCGGCGTCGCGACCCGCATCGCGCAGCCACCCATCGAGCGTGCTGGCCTCGAGCATCTCGCGCTGGGTGAAGCTGGCGCCCTGGGCCAGCAGCGCGTTCACCTCCGACAGCGCCTGGTCGGGCTCCTGCCCGGAGGCGCTCCGGTCGATCAGCGCGGCGACCTTGACCAGCTCGAGGAACCGCGCCACGGCGTGGTCCACGTCCACCGCCGCGTCCAGGCGCATCTCGCCCAGGCGCCCGCCAACCTGCGCGACGGTGTCCAGCAGCTCGTCGCGCATGGTGCGAAAGGCGGAGTGCAGTCCCTCGGCGGGGCCGAACAGCTCCTCCTCGATCGGCTCCTCGGGCAGGGCCAGGGCGGCCCGGGCGTCCTGCACGGCGGGGGCCGCACCGGCGGGGCGCCCGTCGGTGGGCTCAGAGAACGACAGGACGAGGCCCTCCCGGGCCCGGGTGGACGCCACGTGGACCAGGCGCCGGGCGCGGCCCGGGGCGTCGTCGTCGGCCCCGCGGTGCTTGACCAGCTCGGAAGGGACGTCGGGCTCGCGCCGCGAGCCACCCCGGTCCAGATGCTCCGGGGACAGGCCGAGCACGAAGGCGTGGTCGAACTCCCGCCCGCGCGAGGCCTCGATGTCGAGCACCTGCACCGCCTTCTCGCGCGGGGGCGCGGGCACTTCGTCCCACTCCAGGCCGGAGTCGGCCACGGCGCGCAGGTAGCGCGTGAAGTCGCGCGGCGTGGAGTTGGGCTCGCGGCGCATGAAGGAGGTGGCGAGGTCGGGCAACGCGGCGATGTTGCGCAGCCGCTCCACGGTGTCGGCCTGGGTGGCGAACACCTGCTGGCGGCGGATGCCCACTCGCTCGATCAGCCGCAGCACGAAGGCGTCGGGGCGCCGGTCCTCGAACGCCGCCGCTGCGGGGCGATACAGGCGAAGGAACACCTGCGCGCGGTCGCGGCCCTCCGGGGTCAGCTGCGGACCCTCCAGGGCGGCACCGACGGCGGCGGGCATGTCGAGCTTTCGCCGGCGGGCCAACTGCGTCAACCGGGCGATGTCCACCGAGTGCAGGCCCACCGGCGGCCGGGCCAGAGCCCGGACCGCCGCGCCGGAGTCGGAAGGATCGGCCAGCAGCCGCAGCCAGGCGAGCACGTCACGCACCTCGGCCCGCTGGAAGTAGGCGGCCGAGCCGTGCAGCCTGAAGGGCAGCGCCCGCTCCTCGAGCGCCGAGCAGACCACGGCGCCCTCGCGGGCGGCGGAGTCGAGCAGTACGGCGATCCGCGCAGGATCCGTGCCGCCGGTCACCAGCCGGGCGACTTCGGCGGCCACGGCCTGGGCCTGGGCCCGGTCCGAGGCGCAGCGCCAGAAGCGCACCTCGCCGCCCTCGCGGACGGGCGAGTCGTCCGGGGCGGTCCCATGTCCTGGGGCCGTCTCGGTTCCCGGGGGCGTCTCGGTCCCCAGAGCCGCGCGGGCGGCGGTCATCATCCGCTCCGGGCAGCGAAGGCTGTGGCCCAGGTCCACCGCGACCGCGTCGGGAAAGGCGCGCAGGAAGTCGTCCAGGTTCCTCCCGGCCCTCGCGGGTCCGATCGCCTGGGCGGGGTCGCCGGTCACCGTCACCTCGCGCACCTCCTCGCACAGCAGCGCGAGCACCGCCGCCCGGGCGAAGTTCGCGTCCTGGTAGTCGTCCACCAGCACCGCGTCGAGTCCGGCGGCCACGCGGCTGCGCACGTGGGGGCGCTGGTGCAGCAGCCGGAACACCCGCAGCACCAGGTCGCCCGTGTCCAGCGCGCCGCGGTTGGCCAGCAGTCGCTCGTGATCCGCGTAGAGGTGGGCGAACTCGAGCTCCCGCGAGGCGCTCGTGCGAGCGGCGTCGTCGCCCGACTCGGCGCGGGTCGCGCGGTCGGCGGCGTGGCGGATCAGCTCGTCGGGCGAGACCATCTCCTCTTTCAGACGGTCTATTCGCGACACGAACCCGGCCAGCAGCGGTGCTGGGTTGCCCCTGATCTCGTGCTGGCGCAGGCTCAGCTCGCCCAGCGACTCCAGAAGCAGCGCGACCCGCTCGGCGGGGGCCACGGGCACGAAGTCGGGGTCGAGGCCGGCCTCGGAGGCCTCGGCGCGCAGCACCCGGGCACAGAACGAGCCGAAGGTGTCCACACCGAGCTCGTCGTAGGGCGGCGGGATCAGCTCGAGCAGCTCCAGGCGCATGCTCGCGGCGGCATCGGGCGAGGCCGCGAGCACGAGCACCCGGGCCGCGGCCGCCCCCCGTCCCACCAGCGCCGCGAAGCGGTGCTCGAGGACTGTGGTCCGGCCCGAGCCGGCCGCCCCCGTGACCAGCAGCGGACCCCCCTGGTGGTCGACTGCCGCGTGTTGCGAGCGGGTCAGTCCATCGGCGAGGTCGAGCATTGCGCCCAGGATAAGCCTGGGTCGACCGATCCAGGACAAGAGCCGGGGAGGGCCCGGCATCGTGCCGGTCCCTCCCCGTGTGCCTTTCGACGGGGCGGCGTCGTGCCGCCCCGGTTAGGTCGAAGGCTTCCTCCGCTGCCCGCCCCGGCAGCGGAGAAACTGGTCAGCCGCTCTGGCCGAAGGTGGTGGTGTAGGTCGCCGCGGCGCTCGACCCGGAGGTGGGGGCGCGGGAAGCCACGCCGATGCCGATCTCGCGGAAGCGGCGGGTCAGGATGTTTCGACGGTGCCCGGAGCTGTGCATCCAGGCGTCGACGATGCTGCGCGGGGTGCTGCGGCTGCCCGATCCCCGGGCCAGGTTCTCGCCGACCATCCAGGATCGCGCGCCCTTGAGGTAGCCGGTCCGGCGGATGCGATCGCCCGGCGTGCTGCCCCTGCGGGAGGTGTGGGCGAAGTAGCGCCGGCGGACCATGTCCTTGGTGTGCCCGCGGGCGGCAGTCGAGAGGCGACCATTGATCCGCAGCGGGCGCAGGCCGCGCGAGGTGCGCTCGCGGTTGAGCAGATAGACGGTGCTGGCGGCCAGGGCCCGCGGGGAGACCTCGTCCGACCGGGCGTTGCAGGGCCCGCATGCTTCCACGGGCTTTACGCCGGGGTTGAGCTGGTTCAGGTCTATGGGCGCCACCCCGGGCAGCTTGAGGTCGATTGGAGGAAGCGGGCCGAGCGGTGAAGAAGCGGCCGCGGGGGCGGCCATGACTGCGCAGGCGAGCACGGCGGCAAGAGCGGGGAGGAGTGTGCGGCCGCGAGGAAGGTTATTCATACCCCTTCTGTCGTCACCCACCGGTCTGGCGTGCCTCTGTGCGCTGCTGACTGGACGAATGGCGGATGCCCGCGCGGGGCACAATGGGAGCGATGACCGACCCGCTTCGCACCTATCGCGCCAAGCGGGATCTCCAGAGCACGCCCGAGCCCGACGGCCGAGCCAACGAGGCGGCCGCCGGCGAGGGAATCAAGCGCTTCGTCATCCAGCAGCACCACGCATCACACCTCCACTGGGACCTGCGCCTCGAGCACGACGGGGTGCTGGCCTCGTGGGCGCTCCCCAAGGGCGTCCCCGCGCACCCCGACGAGAACCGGCTGGCCGTGCGGACCGAGGATCACCCGCTCGAGTACCTGGACTTCCACGGTGAGATCCCCGCGGGCTCGTACGGGGGAGGGACCATGGAGATCTGGGACTCCGGCACCTACGAGGCCGAGAAGCTCCGCGACGAGGAGGTGATCGTCCACCTGCACGGCGAGCGGGTGCAGGGGCGCTACTCGCTCTTCCACACTCGCGGGCGCGACTGGATGATCCACCGGATGGACCCGCCCGCCCCCGGGGTGGAGCCCATGCCTCAAGAGCTGCGGCCGATGCTGGCCAAGCTGGGCCCGCTGCCGCGCGACGACGAGCAGTGGGGCTTCGAGGTCAAGTGGGACGGGGTGCGGGCGATCGCCTACGTGGACGCCGGCCACCTGGAGCTGACGGGCCGCAACGGCAGCGACTTCACTCCCCGCTACCCGGAGATCCGGGAGATGGCGCTTGCCCTGGGATCGCGCCGGCTGGTGCTGGACGGCGAGGTGGTGGCCTTCGACGCGGCGGGAAGACCCAGCTTCGAGCGCCTGCAGTCGCGCATGCACCTGGCCTCGGACTCCCAGGTCAGGAGGCGGATGAAGGACCTGCCCGTGGCCTACGTGGCCTTCGACCTGCTGTGGCTGGAGGGCCGCTCAACCCTCTCGCTGCCCTACCGCGACCGCCGGCGGCTGCTGGAGGGCCTGGAGCTCGAGGGCCCGAGCTGGCGCACCCCGGCCTATCGCGAGGGCGACGGCAAGGCGCTGCTTCAGGCCAGTGCCCAGCAGCGGCTGGAGGGCGTCGTGGCCAAGCGCCTGGACGCGCCGTACGAGCCGGGACGCCGATCGAGTTGCTGGCTGAAGATCAAGAACCGGCCCTCCCAGGACGTGGTGGTCGGCGGCTGGCTGCCCGGCGAGGGCGGACGGTCCAAGACGCTGGGGGCGCTGTGCGTGGGCGTGTACGACGAGCCTGGGGGCGAGCTGCAGTACGCCGGCCGGGTGGGCTCGGGCTTCACCCAGGCCACACTGGCCTCCACACTGTCCCTGCTGGAGCCGCTGCGCCGCGACGGGTCGCCGTTCGCGGGTCGCCAGCCCCCGAGGCAGACGATCTTCGTGGAGCCGCGGCTGGTGGCCCACGTGGAGCTTGCGGAGTGGACGCGCGCGGGCACGCTGCGGGCGCCGTCGTTCAAGGGGCTGCGCGACGACGTCGAGCCGAGCGAGGTCGTGCGCGAGGCGTGAGGACCCCGGTGCGGTGCACGCCCGACCGACGGTGGGCCTGCGCTGCGCCCGCACGGCTTCTTGCCGAGGTGTTGCCCGGCCCCGAGTCCGGGTACCTTGTCTGACCTATGGCGCGTGCCATCTGGAGCGGGGCGATCTCCTTCGGCCTCGTGAATATCCCCGTGAAGCTGTACAGCGCCGTCTCGCGCAAGACGGTTCGCTTCAACCAGCTCGATGGGCGCGACAACTCGCGCATCCAGCAGAAGCGGGTGAACCCGGACACCGGCGACGAGGTCCCCTACGACCAGCTGGTCAAGGGCTACGAGCTGAGCCCCGACCGCTACGTGGTGATCGAGCCCGCCGAGCTCGATGCGCTGCAGCCCGAGAAGACGCGCACGATCGACATCGAGGACTTCGTCGACCTGCACGAGATCGACCCGATCTACTACGACCACCCCTACTACCTGGCGCCGGGGCAGGGAGCGGACAAGGCCTACTCGCTGCTCTACTCGGCGATGGAGGCCTCCGACAAGGTCGGCATCGCGCGCGTGGTCATCCGCTCCAAGGAGCAGCTCGTCGCCATCCGCGCACACGAGAGCGTGCTGACCATGGAGACCATGCTGTTCTCCGACGAGGTGGTCCCGCCCGCAGAGCTCGGCGAGCTGCCCGACGACAAGAAGACCAAGGCCTCCAAGAAGGAGGTCGACATGGCCCAGCAGCTGATCGACTCCCTGACCACGGAGTTCGATCCCTCCAAGTACCGCGACGAGTACCGCGACGCCGTGCTGGAGATGATCGAGCGAAAGGCCGAGGGCCACTCGGTCGCGGTCGAGGCCCCCGAGCCCAGCAAGCCCGACGAGGTCCCCGACCTCATGGCCGCGCTCGAGGCCTCGATCTCCTCCTCCAAGCGCCAGAGCAGCGGCGGGTCGCGCTCGGGCTCCGGGTCCAAGTCGTCCAACGGATCCAAGTCGGCGTCCAAGTCGGCGTCGAACGGCTCGAAGTCGAAGTCCAAGGGCGACCCGAAGTCCAAGGGCGCCGCGAAGTCCAAGAGCAGCGCGAAGTCCAAGAGCAGCGCGAAGAAGTAGGTGGCCCCCGCCAAGCCGGTCGAGGTAGAGGTCGAGGGCCGGCGCCTCCGGCTGTCCAACCTGGACAAGGTCCTCTATCCCGAGGTGGGGTTCACCAAGGGCCAGGTCATCGACTACTACACGCGCGCCGCGCCCTGGCTGCTGCCCCACCTGCGCGGGCGGGCGCTCACCCTGAAGCGCTACCCCAACGGGGTCGAGGGCGGGCACTTCTACGAGAAGCAGAAGCCCTCCCATGCGCCGGAGTGGGTCTCCTCGCAGCGCATCTCGGCGGGCGACAAGCGGATCGACTTCGTCCTGTGCGACGACCTGCCCACGCTCGTGTGGCTGGCCAACCTCGCCGACCTGGAGCTGCACCCCTCGCTGGCGCTGGCCGAAGACCCCGATTCGCCCACGGTGATGGCCTTCGACCTCGACCCGGGCGCGCCCGCCGCCCTGGCCGAGTGCTGCCGGGTGGCATTGATGCTGCGTGACGTGCTGGACCAGCTGGGGCTCGAGTGCCACGTAAAGACTTCGGGCTCGAAGGGCATGCAGATCTACGTGCCGCTGAGCTCCGGCGTGACCTACCACGACACCAAGCCATTCGCCCACGGACTCGCGCGGGTGCTGGAGGCCCGGGAGCCGGACCTGGTCGTCTCGGTGATGAAGAAGGAGCTGCGCCGCGGGAAGGTCTTCATCGACTGGAGCCAGAACGACCGGCACAAGACGACGGTCGGGCCCTACTCGCTCCGGGCCGTGACCGGGCCGTCGGTGTCGACTCCGCTGGCCTGGCCGGAGGTCGAGCGGGCGGTGGAGCAGGGCCACGCCGACGACCTGGTCTTCGAGGCCGGCGACGTCCTGGACCGCCTGGCCGAGCACGGCGATCCTTTCGCCCCGGTGGTGGAGAGGCGCCAGGAGCTCCCCGACCTGTCGCGGGCGCAATAGCGTCAGCCCCACGATGGTCGATTGGGGCATGGCCCGCCGGACAGCCCGTCTCGCCGCCCGGTCAGACGAAGTGCCCGACCTGGGGCTCGACGTGGCCGCGCTGGCCCGGGAGCTCCAGGGGCCGGTGATCGAGCACACCGGACTGGTACCCGAGGGGCCCGTGCCGGCGGCCGAGGCGATCTCGCGTGCCGACTGGGCCGAGGCCAACGTGTCGGCCCTCTCCCGCCTGCTCGACCCGGTCGCCGCCCGCCTGGAGGACAGGTTCGCCGCCGCGGGCCCGCTTGCGGGTGCCCTGCGCACCGGCGCCGGGGTGACGCTGGCCGCCGAAGTGGGGCTTCTCACCGGCTACCTGGCCCGGCACGTGCTCGGGCAGTACGAGGTCTCGCTCCTGACCCGCGAGACCACCCCCCGGCTGCTGCTGGTGGCTTTGAACCTGGATGAGGCCAGCCTGGCGCTCGGTGTGGACCGCGAGAGCTTCCTGCGCTGGGTGACCATCCACGAGCTGGTGCACGCGCTCCAGTTCGGGGGTGTGCCCTGGCTGCGCGATCACCTGGGCGCGCTCTTGGGCGAATACCTGGACACCCTCGACGTAAAGATCACCAGTGGGCCAGGGGGGCCCACGCCGTCTCTGCCCAACCCGGCCGACCTGGTGGCGCGCTTTCGCAAGAGCGGCCTGGCCGGACTGGTCCAGACGCGCCGCCAGCGTGCGATCCTCGAACGGTTGCAGGTGACGATGGCGGTCGTCGAGGGACACGCCGAGCACGTGATGGACGCGCTGGCGCCGGAGCTGGTCCCCGAGCACGAGGGCCTGCGGGCGGCGATGGAGCACCGGCGCGACAGCCGCTCGGCGCCTCAGCGCGTGCTCATGCGCCTGCTGGGGATGGAGATGAAGATGCGCCAGTACCGCGAGGGCAAGGCCTTCTGCGACGCCGTGGCGGCCGCGGGCGGCGCCGCCCTTCTGCGGACCGTGTGGGATGCCCCCGAGGCCTTGCCCGACGCCTCGGAGCTGGCTCACCCGGAGCGCTGGATCGCCCGCCGCAGCGCCGCTGCTGCCTAGCGATCCCGCTCTGCCAAGCGATTTCGCCGCCGCCCGGGCGTAACTGCCCGTCGTTCGAGGTTTACGTACAGGTGTTCGGTGGTATACAACTACTGAGCTTAGTTATAATAAGCTCGATTACCCGGTGAAGGAAAGAAGGCAACACATGGCAGAGCAGACCCCCACACAGCGCAAGG
>Ga0208612_1000183_pt1 | contig 32425 bp, 39 predicted proteins | sample AntDryMetagUQ889_FD_188089 | JGI IMG/M metagenome (GOLD analysis project Ga0208612, IMG submission 188089) | Polar desert microbial communities from Antarctic Dry Valleys - UQ889 (SPAdes) | ecosystem: Environmental > Terrestrial > Soil > Desert | place: Antarctic Dry Valleys | collected 2008-12-31 | reverse complement strand
GTCCGGACGCGGTTGCTCGAGCCATGCAGCTGGCTCGCCGCTCGGGATCCACGACCATTCTCAATCCTGCCCCCGCCCGGACGGTCGCGCCCGACGTACTGGCCTGTGTCGATATCCTCACGCCGAACGCGACCGAGGCTCGCATCATGCTCGGCTTCCATCCCGCGACGCCGATCCACCCCCGCACGCTCGCCCAAGGACTGCTGGGGCTTGGCGTCGGCACTGTTGTCCTCACGCTTGGCGCTGACGGGGTGTTCATGGCGAGCCGCGAGGGCGAGCAGCAGATCGCGGCGGTGGCTCCGCCCCGGATCGTGGACACCACGGGGGCTGGTGATGCATTCACCGGAACGCTCGCAGCCATGCTGGCGAGCGACATGACGCTGAACGATGCCGTGCGGGCATCGACGGCGGCCGGAGCCCTGGCCTGTACCGTCCTGGGCGTCATACCCGCACTGCCGGACCTGGCGGCTCTCCAGGCAGGCGGCTTCATTGCCGCGAACCTATAGTCACTGGCTCTCGGAGGAGAAACGCAATGTCACGTACACCGCAAATACTGGCGATACTCTCGATCGCCTTCAGCCTGGTCTTAAGCGCATGCAGCGGAACCACGGCGAGCCCGTCAGCGAGCGCGGCAGCGAGTTCAGCAGCAAGCCCGTCGGCGGATGCTGGAGTCGACTTCTCCTTCGCGCTCGTCACGCCGAATCCGCGAGGCGACCGCTCGTTCATCGACGCCTCCGCCGCTGGAGCGGAACGGGCGATCGCAGAGCTGGGCGTTGAAGGCTCGATCATCGAAGCGGACGGCGTCTCCGAGCAGGAGGCAGCCATCCGCGGCGCCATCTCACAGGACCACGACCTGGTGCTGGCCCTGGCTCCCGAACCGGACATCATTTCCAAGCTCGCGGCCGAGTTCCCGGATCAGCGCTTCGGGGTACCGTCGGACCTTTTCCTCGAGGAGCTGCCCGACAACGTCGCGGCGTTCCAGATCAACGTTCACGAGGTCAGCTACCTCGTCGGGATCATCGCCGGCATGATGAGTGAGACCAAGGTCGTTGGAGCGGTCGTCGGAGGCGACGCGCCGGGGCTCAACCAGTTCTCGTGGGCGTACAAGCAGGGCGTCCTCGAAGCCTGTCCGGACTGCGAGGTGCTGGTGAGCTACCTCGGCTTCGACTTCGCCAACCCGACGCTCGGCAAGGAGACCGCTCTTGCCCTCTACGACCGCGGCGCGGACATCCTGTTCCAGGTGGCCGGGCGATCCGGCGAAGGTGTGATCTCGGCCGCCGAAGAGAGCGGCAACTTCGCCATCGGCGTGGACGCCAACCAGGATGATGTCGCGCCCGGGACCATCATCGTGTCGGCAATGAAGAGAGTCGACCAGTCAACGTTCTTGCTGATCGAGTCGACGCTCGAGGGCAACTACGAGAGCGGATTCAGGGTCATTGGCATGGCCGATGGCGCAACGGCCCTGTCCTGGGACGAGGGCTCAACCACCTTCAAGGAGAACGGTCCCGACGTGATGACCGCCAAGCTCGCCGATGCCCGGGCGGCAGTGGACGAAGCCCGCGCACAGATTCTCGACGGGTCGCTCGAGGTATGCGACGCCCTGAACCCGACCGACGTGTGTGACGGTCTCTCCGAGTAGCCCAGGCGTGCGGGGCGGCGGAAGACATCGCCCCGCACGCGTAACCGGGGCCATGGACCCATGCCTGAGCTGAGTCCGGCGGCCGGGGACCACGCAATCGACATGCGTGGAATCACGAAGTACTTCGCCGAGACCCACGTCCTTGCGGACGATGACGTCTCACTGACCGTGAAGTCGGGTGAGGTCCACGCACTTGTCGGCGAGAACGGCGCGGGCAAGACGACGCTCATGAACATCCTGTTCGGTCTCCAGCAGCCGGATGCCGGCGAGATCCATGTCTTCGGGAACCTGGCGCGGATTCGGAGCGCCGAAGACGCGCTGGCCCTCGGAATCGGGATGGTGCATCAGCACTTCAAGCTGATTGATTCGTTCACCGTCGCCCAGAACGTCCTCCTCGGCAGCGAGCCCACTCGAGCGGGCTGGCTCCGCCCAGACGCCGAACAGCAGATCGTGAGTGCCCTCTCGGATGAATTCGGCCTGCCGATCGACCCGAATGCTCGTGTCAGTGACCTGCCGGTCGGGCTTCAGCAGCGCCTGGAGATCCTGAAGGCGCTCCACCACGATGCTCGCGTGCTCATCCTGGACGAACCCACGGCGGTGCTCACTCCGCAGGAGGCCCGCTCGCTCCTCGATGTCCTCCGCGGGCTGGCGGCGCGGGGCCGATCGGTGATCCTGATCACCCACAAGCTGCTCGAAGTGATCGACTCGGCCGATCGCATCAGCGTGATGCGACAGGGCCGTCTCATAACGACGGTACCGGCGTCGAGCGTCACCGCGTCCGAGCTGGCCGAGCTCATGGTCGGCCGGAGCGTCGCCCTCTCGTTCGAGCGACGGCCCGGCGCGGCGGCCGACGAGGTACTGCACGTCGAGGAGTTGACCGTCGTGGCGCCGGACGGCACCGTCCAGGTTGACGAAGTATCGCTGACCGTGCATCGCGGGGAGGTGGTGGGCATTGCCGGTGTCAGCGGGAACGGACAGGACGCGCTTGTCGACGCGATCACCGGCCTGGCGCATCCCGAATCGGGCTCGGTCAGATTGGAGGGCCGTGACGTCACCGATCGGCCGGTGCATGAGCGGCGCGCCGCAGGCATGGCCCACATCCCGGAGGACCGCCTGACGGTCGGGCTGAATCGCGCCACGACGCTTGACGAGAACGTTCTCGTCTCGCACTACCGCGAGCGCGGGTTCGCTCGGTGGGGAGTCCTGCGCATGGGTCCGATTCGTCGCCTCGCGGAATGGGTGCGTGACACGTTCGCCATAGCGGCCGCGCAGCCCGGCGAGGGCATCGCGACACTCTCCGGCGGGAACCTCCAGAAGATCGTGCTGGGGCGCGAGCTGTCCGGCTCGCCCAGCTGCATCATCGCCAATCAGCCAACCCGCGGCCTCGATGTTGGCAGTATCGAGTTCGTGCATCGCACGCTGCTCGACGCACGGGACAACGGGGCGGCCGTGCTGCTCGTGTCGGCCGAGATCGACGAAGTGCGCGCTTTGAGCGACCGCATCGTGGTGCTCTACCGCGGCAGGATCGCGGGAGAACTGACGCCCGATGAGGCGACCGACGACCTGCTGGGGCTCCTCATGGCTGGCGGGGCGAGAGCTGAAGAGACGCCGTCATGACGCAACGCATTCGGGTCCAGGCGCGCCGGCGACTCGTAAATGTGCTGCTCGTTCCCGTTCTGGCAATCGCGTCCGGGCTTGTCGTGGCCAGCCTGTTCATCCTCCTCACACCGACCCCACCACTCGAGGCCTACGGAATCATGTTCACCGCGGGCTTCGGCTGCGAGGAGATCGGCCGATGCGCACTCCTGACCACGCTCGAGCGATCCACCCCGCTGGTGCTGACCGGTCTCTCGGCGGTCGTCGCGTTTCGCTCGGGAATGTTCAGCATCGGCCAGGAGGGTCAGTTCGTCGTCGGAGCGACGCTGGCGGCCTGGATCGGCTACACGCTGCCCCTGCCTCCGGTGCTCCATCCGGTCTTCATCCTGGTGCTCGCCGTCATCGGTGGCGGCGCATACGGCTTCATTCCAGCGATCCTGAAGGTCAAGCTGGCGGTCAACGAGATCATCAGCACCATCATCCTGAACAGCCTGGCCGTCCTGTTCATGACGTACCTCGTCAACTTCCCGATGCGGGCCGATGCGGGATCGACCGCCCGCTCACCGCTGATCGCCGAGAGCGCCGTACTGCCGTCCTTTTTGCCAGGCTCCCAGTGGGGCGTCGGCTGGGTCCTGGCTGTCGGCGCCGTTGTCGGCGTGCTCTTTCTGCTATGGCGCACCGTTGCCGGGTACGAGCAGCGCATGGCCGGCCAGGCACCGGCATTCGCGCGCTACGGAGGCGTCCAGTCCGGCAGAGCGGCCATCCGGGGCATGATCATCAGCGGCGGCCTCGCCGGGCTCGCCGGCGGGATCGAAGTGCTCGGGGTGAGCCACCAGATCGTTCCGGGCTTCTCATCGGGCCTTGGGTTCGACGGCGTCCTGGTGGCAATTCTGGGGCTGGTGCATCCGATCGGCGTCTTCTTCGTGGCGATCCTGTTCGCCGGGATTCGCCTGGGTGCCCAGCTGGGACTGCAGGTCTCGGCCCAGATCCCGCGCGAGCTGGGCGGCGGGATCCTGGCGCTCATCATCCTCTTCGTGTCGGCGCAGAACCTGTACGTCGACCTCATCGACCGTGTCCGCAACCGCTTCAGTCGCCGTGGCACGACGACCGATGATTGAGTTCACCATCGACACCTTCGTCGTCGAGATGCTCCGCAGCGGGATCCGCCTGGCGACGCCGATCATCCTCGCCGCCATCGGCGCCGCCCTGTGCCATCGCGCGGGCGTGCTGAACTTCGCGATCGAGGGAAAGATGCTGTTCGGCGCATTCTTTGGAATCGTCGCAGCATTCTGGCTCGGCAATAGCTACCTGGGCGTCGCGGCCGCGCTCATCGGCGGCGGCATCATCGGTGCCCTGTTCGCCCTCTTCTACCTTCGCTACCGGGTCGACCTCATCATCCTGGCGCTGGCCATCAATCTGTTCATCTCGGCGATGACCGTCTTCTTCCTGCGCGTGTCCTTCGGAGCGTTCGGGTCGTGGACGGACCCGAGCATCGAGCAGTTGCCCGACATCCATCTGCCGCTCATCGAATCGATCCCCGTGCTCGGTCGCCTCTTGAGCGGGCATAACCTCGTGATCTACCTGTCCTGGGTAGCGGCGATAGCGGCCTGGCTCGTCCTGTTCCGAACGAAGTTCGGCAGGCACATCCGCGCTGTCGGGGAGAACCCCGAGGCGGCCGAATCGGTTGGGATCAACGCGGCTCGGGTGAAGCTGTTCGTGCTCGTGACGAGCGGGAGCCTGGCAGCAGCTGCGGGAGCCTTTCTGTCGGTCGGGCACCTCACCCTGTTCACCAGCGACATGAGCAACGGCCGCGGTTGGCTGGGTATCACCGCCGCGCTCTTCGGTCTGAACAACCCGATCTTCGTATTCCTCGCCGGCCTCTTCTTCGGAGTCGCCGATGCACTCGCCGTGCGTCTACCGACCGTCACCCACATCCCGCCCAGCCTGATCCAGTTCCTGCCCAACCTGTCCGCCCTGCTGGCGCTGGTGCTGGTCGGGCTGCGTGGGCCGATCCGGACGCGACTCGCACGTCGTCGGCGCCGAGGCCGGCGCGGTGCGGGTGCCGGCATCGAATCCCTGCCGCCCACGGGACCGCCGGCCACGCCAACCATCAGCTGAGGAGATGACGTGAACAAGCAGATCGACCCGTGGACACGCGTGCGCACGCGCCATGACGTTCCCGCCGACGAGCTCATCTCGGCGCTGCAGAAGGAGATACGACGTGGAAACGTCGAGAACGCCGCCGTCATCGCGTACGAGATGGTGTCGACCAGCCCCGAGCTCGAGCGCAAGCTCTGGGATCGGCTGATGACGATCTCGTTCGAGGACGTCGGCCTCGGCGAACCGAATGCACCGGCGGTGACCGATGCACTGGAGCGGAGCACGGGCCGCTTCGCTTACGGCGAAGGTGACCGCGAGCTCGCCGCGATTCACGCCGTCCGCTACCTTGCCACGCGCGTGAAGGAGCGCGGATCCGACGAGCTGCTCACCTGGGTCCGCCGGGGCGTGGAGGAGGGCTCGGTGAGGCCGGAGATTCCCGATTACGCGATCGACATGCACACGGCGCGTGGCGCGGCACAGGGTCGAGGCCCGCGACACTTCTACACCGATGGCGCGCGGGTAGCGCCCGAGGTCGAGGGACGGGACACGACCTACCGGGATCGTCTGATGGCCGACCTGGGGGACGACTGAGCGATTCTGTCGGCTCAGCGCAGGGCGAGCAGTACCAGGTCACGCAATCGGTCGCCGTCCACCCGCTCGATGAGCCGGACTATCGCCTCGCCGCTCGAGGTGTCGCGGAGCGCCACCGTCTGCCCGCGCGTATGCGCTCCCGCAAGCTCGACACGGATCTGGCACGTGCGCTCCTCTAGGACGATGTCCGGCTCGAGCGTCACCGCCATGGCCAGTGGGTCGGGTACGAAGAGGTCGTCAACGCCAAGGAAGTCACGGACATACCGGCTCGCATGTGCGCTGATCTCGCGCACGAACGTGGCCGCGGGCGTGTTCGCAGCCCGAACGCTGAGCAGGTCCGACGGAAGAGGATGCGCCAGAGTCGCCTCCCAAGTCACCAGCGTGACCTCTGACCAGGCGTCAAAGACGACCGACGCGGCCTCCGGATCGGCGTGAACGTTGAATTCGGCGACCGCGCTGCTGTTGCCGGTCGCCCGCACCGCACCGCCCATCACGACGATGCGTCGCACCCGCTTCGGCAGCTTGGGATCGAGGCGGGTGGCCAGCGCCACGTTGGTCAGCGGTCCGAGGCACACGAGCGTCAACTCGCCGGGGTGCGCACGGGTGAGCTCGACGATGGCGTTGGCGCCATGCTCGTCGCGTGCCTGGCGGTCGCTGCCGGAACGCCCGCAATCACCCAGTCCATCGCTGCCGTGCACCTCAGCCGCCTCGATCCGTCGGCCGACGAGTGGCCCGTCCGCTCCGGCGAATATGGGGACGTCAGCACCAGCAACATCGAGGACGGCGCAGGCATTACGGGTCGTGTGCTCAATTCCAACGTTTCCGGCGACCGTTGTGATCGCCTCGACCGTCGTCGACGGGTGCGCCAGCGCCATCAAGATGGCCTGCGCGTCGTCAACTCCAGGATCCGTATCGATGATCAGGCGCAGTCGCGTGTCCATGCCGGCCAAGCGTACCGCCGGTGGTTGCGTTCGCGTGAGGTCATCCGTGATGTAGTCGATGACGTGGTCGGCGCCGATCGACCGGACCATCTCCACGTTCCAGGTGCTGCACACGCCGGTCACCTCGGCGCCAAGCGGCGTTCCCCGTCAACGCGTATCCCAACCTGGCCGCATTCATCACCGAGCACGCCATGAAGCCCGGCTACGACCACGCGAACGAGTGCGAGTGAGGGCTCGACGTCATCCTGGGGGCCTCGTTGGAATCGGCCTAGAGCGCGACGTACCATTCCCCCGGTGAAAGAGACCGACCACACCTGGGAGCTCTACTACCCGCGTGGCGCCGCCACCGGGCTGCCGTTTGCGCGCGCCCGGATCGAGCCTGCCGACGTGCTCTGGGTGCACTCCGCACCCGGGGCGCTGGCGGTGACGGTCCGGCAGGGCGATGACCGAGTGATCGCGCGTGGCGAGCCGCTGGAGCGCACGACCGATCGCTTCCCGATGACACGCCTGTCGATGCATGGCGATGCGATCGCGCGCGAGGATCGCTGGCCGACCGCCGACGACATCGGCGCGCTCGTGATCCTGCCCGGTGGCGAGGTGGGGACGCTGAAGGCGTGGTCGAACGCCGATGACGGCAGCGAGTGGCGCTGGAGCGTAGAGTTTTACAACCACAGCTGAGTTGGGCGCACCGCTTGCTCATGTGGCAGACATGCGCAAGATCAGCGGACTGGTGGGAATCTCGGTCATCGACGTCAAGGACGGCACAAAGCTCGGCGAGGTCGAGGAGGTGGTCGTGTCACCGGACGACCTGCGCGTGCTCGGCTTCGTGGTCGGCTCCGGCCGCTTCCTGGGCCACGAGGAGCGAATCGTCGAGTCGGCCGACGTGCGTTCCATCGGCAGTGACGCCATCACCGTCGACGGACAGGACGCCTCTCACACCTCCGAGGCATCGACCGAGGAGTTCCGTACGGCGCGTTCGGGTAACCGCCGTCTCGAGGGCAAGAAGGTCATCACCGAGAGTGGAACCGTCCTTGGCACGGTGAGCGACGCAGTCATGGACGAGAGCGGCATGCAGCTCGCCGCGCTCCTCATCGGCGGCGGCATCCTGCAGTCGGTTGAGAGCCTGCCCATCAAGCGCGTCGCGTCGGTCGGCCCGGACGTCATCGTCGCCCGCGAGGCGTAAACCGCCGGTGGGCGATCATGCGCTCACCGATGACCGAGACCCCCGCTACTCCGACCCTGAGCTTCCGAGAGGGCGCCACCACGGCGCTGCCACTGGCTGTCGCCGTGGGCCTGTTCGGCGTCTCGTTCGGCGTGCTCTCGGCGTCGGGCGGCGGCATCGGTGCCCTGCCCGCGGTCGTGATGAGCGTGACCACGTTCGCCGGATCCGCCCAGTTCGCGGCGGCGGCGATCGTCGCTGCGGGCGGCCAGCCGATCGCGGCCATCGCGGCGGCATTGATGCTGAACGCGCGCTACGTCCCCATCGGCGTCGGCGTCGCGCGCTTCCTGCCGGGCGGGCCGCTGCGTCGGTTCCTGCTCGCGCAGCTGGTCATCGACGAGTCGTGGGCGATTGCCTCGAAGGGCGACGGCGAGTTCGACGGCCATCGGCTGATCGGCGCCGGAATCCTGCTGTGGCTGGCATGGGTGGGCGGGACGGTCGTCGGCGTCATCGGTGGAGAGGCGCTCGGTGATCCCGCCGTCCTCGGGCTGGATGCCGCGTTTCCGGCCCTGTTTCTGGCGCTGTTGATTCAGCAGCTGCGGTCCCGCTCGGCCGTGGCCGCTGCCATCCTGGGCGGGGCGATCACCCTGGCCTTGACGCCCGTGGCGCCAGTCGGCGTACCGATCATCGCCGCGGCGGCCGCGGCGCTGCTGGGACTGGCCCGTCGATGAGTGATGCGTGGTTGATCGTGGCTGTCGTGGGTATCGGCACCATGCTCATCAAGGCGTCGGGGCCGGTGCTGCTGGGTGGCCGCGTGCTTCCCGCGCGTGCCAGCGCGGTCGTGGCCCTGCTGGCACCGGCGCTGCTCGCCGCCCTGGTTGTCAGCGCGTCGGTCAGCAGCGGGTCGCAGTTGGTGGCGGACGCCAGGCTCGTCGGCGTGGGAGCGGCGGGCGTCTTGATTGCCCTGAGGGCACCCATCCTGGTCGTCGTGATCGTCGCGGCGGCGGCCGCTGCCCTCGCTCGCCTGTGGCTCTCCTGAAGGCGCGAGCCTTAACACAGAGTTGATCGTTCGCTGAGGCTCCATTAAGGCGGCGCCCTCACGCTGGGGACGGCAATGAAGCGAGCAGCCGCCCTTTCAGCCTGCCGCTCACCCGTACTCCCCCACACGGAGGATCGATTGACAGTGAACCAGAATTGGTCGCGATCGCTGCTCGGCATCGGGGTGGTGCTGACGCTGGTCCTCGCAGCCTGCCAGAGCAACCCGAGCGGCAGCGGGGCAGACCCCGGCGCGTCCGGCGGCGGTGATTCGGGCGGCGAGATCTTCGTCTCGGGCTCGTCCACCGTGGAGCCGATCAGCAACGCGGTCGCGGAGGCGTACGCGGCGGACAACCCCGGCTTCCAGTACGTGGTCGAGGGTCCCGGGACCGGCGACGGCTTCGCGCTCTTCTGCAACGGCGAGACAGACATCGCCGACGCCTCGCGCGCGATCGGCGACGAAGAGGTCGCGACCTGCGGCGACAACGGCGTCGAGTACGTGGAGCTGCTTGTGGCCTACGACGGCCTTTCGGTCATCACCTCGGAGGAGAACGAGCTCAGCTGCCTGAGCTTCCTGGATCTGTACGCGCTGCTCGGCCCGGAGTCGGAGGGATTCACCAACTGGACCGACGCCAACGACCTGGCCGCGGAGCTGGAGGCGGAGTTCGGTGACGAGTTCGGCGCCATGAACGCGCCATACCCTGACGCGTCGCTCGACGTCACCGCCCCGGGCGAGGAGTCCGGGACGTACGACAGCTTCGTGGAGATCGTATTCGGCGACATCTCGGAGGCGCGCGCCGAGTCGGGAGCGATCACCGAGGACCAGGTGGAGACCTCACGCATCGACTACCAGGCATCGCCCAACGACAACGTGATCGTCGAGAACATCGCGGGCAGCCCCGGATCACTGGGCTGGGTGGGGCTGGCCTTCGCCTCGGAAGCCGAGGGCGTCAAGTCGCTCGACGTGGACGGCGGAGGCGGCTGCGTGGCCGCGTCGGACGAGACGGTCGCCGACGAGTCCTACCCGATCAGCCGGCCGCTCTTCATCTACCCGAGCCTTGCGGCGGTGGACGAGGACCTGGAGCTGGCGCCGTTCGTCGACTTCTACGTCTCCGCCGAGGGGCTGGCCCTTGCCGGCGAAGTGGGATACGTCGTCCTCACCGAGGAGCAGGGCGGGGCCACCCGCGCGGCGTGGGAAGGCCGATAACGCTCTGATCGCACGAATAGTGGGCCGGGTGGGTGGCGGACACCCATCCGGCCTTCTCCGTCCGCCCCCGCCGCGTAAGGTACCCAGCTACCGATGACCGCCGTTCCGGCCCAGCCGCCACCCCGCCTCAGCGTCGCCGATCTGCGCGGCAGCGCGGGTCGCCGCCGCCGCGAGCTGGCTGTCCGCAGCTTCTTCCTGGCCGCAGCATCCATCTCGATCCTGATCAGCTTTCTGATCATCGCCTCGCTGGCGGGTGAGGCATTCAACTTCATCACGCAGGTCGACCTCGCCCTGCTCTTCGAGCGCGGGTGGTTCCCGCGTCGGGACCTGTACAGCATTCAGACCATCGTCGGGGGCACGCTGGTCGTGGCCGGCATCGGCATGCTGGTGGCGACGCCGCTCGGGCTGGGCGCCGCGATCTACCTCTCGGAGTACGCCTCGCCGCGCGTGCGGAGGACCGTGAAGCCGATCCTCGAGATCCTGGCCGGCATTCCGAGCGTCGTCCTCGGCTACTTCGCCCTCCAGGTGCTCAGTCCCACCCTGGTCGACGCCGCCTGTCCGGGCGCGACGAACCCCTCGAACATCGCCGCCGCCGGCATCGGCGTCGGCATCCTCATCACCCCGCTCGTGGCCTCGGTGGCCGAGGACGCCATGTATGCCGTGCCGCGGTCGCTCCGTGAGGCAGCCTACGGGCTCGGCGCTCGAAAGCGGACGACGAGCCTGAGGATCGTGCTGCCCGCGGCGATCAGCGGGATCGTCGCGGCGCTCATCCTTGGCCTGTCGCGCGGCATCGGCGAGACCATGGTCGTGTCGATCGCAGCGGGGGCGACCGGAGGCTCGCTGTTCACGCTCAACCCGTGCGAGCCGGGGCAAACGATGACGGCCGCCATGACGGCCCTCGCCACCGGCTCCGACCAGGTGCGCGGGGCGAGCCTCGCCTTCCCGAGCCTGTTCTTCGTCGGGCTGCTTCTGTTCGTCTTCACGCTCACGCTGAACCTGTTCGCCGATCGCTTCGTGCGGCGCGTGAGGATCAGCTACTGATGGCCGTCAGCACGCCGCGGGCGCAGGCGCTGAGTGGGGCCGAGGTCGTACGTCGCTCGCTCGAGGGCGGACGCACCGACTGGCGCAGCATCGGCTTCGAGAGCCTCCTGGTCGGGCTTCTGGTGCTGACGCTGGGGATCCTCGCGTGGCTGCTGGTCGTGGTCTTCGTGAACGGCATCCCCGTGCTCGCCGAGCGAGGAACCGACTTCCTGACCTCGCCACTCGCCGCCCGCCCAGCGGAGGCGGGCGTCGGACAGGCCATCACCGGCTCGCTGTGGCTCATGGCGTTCGTGGTGGTCTTGAGCTTCCCGCTCGGCATCGGGGCGGCCGTGTACCTCGAGGAGTACGCCCGCGACACGTGGTTCACGCGGCTCATCAACACCGTGGTGCGGAACCTCGCCGGGGTGCCATCCATCGTCTATGGGCTGCTCGGCCTCGCCGTCTTCGTCGTGGCGCTCGGCGACATCCTGGGTCCGGGATCGACGTCGGGACGCAGCCTCCTCGCCGGCGGCCTGACGATGGCAATCCTCGTGCTGCCGATCGTGATCATCACCAGCGGCGAGGCGTTGCGCGCGGTGCCCGGTTCCATTCGCGAGGCCGCATTCGGGGTCGGCGCCACGCGCTGGGAGGTCGTGCGCAGCCACGTGCTGCCCTACGCCGCGCCCGGGATCTTCACGGGCACCATCCTGTCGATGGCCCGCGCCTTCGGCGAGACGGCGCCGCTGATCCTGGTGGGGGCGGTCATCGGCGGCTTCAACGTGGAGTACGACAGCTTCATCGGCATCCTGCAGGGCCGATACACCGCTCTACCCACCACCGTCTACGACTGGGCGCGCAAGCCACCCTCGTTCAGCGGCAACGTCTATGCCGCGATCGTGGTGCTGATCGTGGTGCTTCTCCTGGTCAACGCGCTGGCGATCTACCTGCGGAACCGATTCGAGCGGCGGTGGTAGGCGACGTGACGACTCGCGATCCGGCGGAAGGGGTGACAATGCGGGTGATGACAACGCAACCCGAGCTCGACGAGGCCGAGCAGATCGCGCCCGCCGACTCCGCGGCATCGGCCGGACTCACGTTCGACGAGGCCGACGTCGTCTTCGAGCTCGAGAACGTCTCGTGCTTCTACGGCTCGTTCCGGGCGGTGCGCGACATCTCGCTCCAGGTGCCGAAGAACAAGGTCACCGCGATCATCGGGCCATCAGGCTGCGGCAAGAGCACGCTGCTGCGCAGCTTCAACCGCATGAACGACCTCGTGGACATCGCGCACATCGAAGGTCGAATCCTCTATCACGGCGTCGACCTCTACGCCGAAGGGGTGGACGCGGTCGAGGTCAGGCGCCGCATCGGCATGGTCTTCCAGAAGCCGAATCCGTTCCCCAAGAGCATCTACGACAACGTCGCATTCGGGCCGCGCGTGGCGGGTTACAAGGGGAGCATGGACGAGCTCGTGGAGCGCTCCCTTCGGCGCGCCGCGATCTGGGAGGAGGTCAAGGACAAGCTTCGAGAGCCCGGCACCACCCTGTCGGGCGGACAGCAGCAGCGTCTGTGCATCGCTCGCGCCATCGCAGTCGAGCCGGACGTGATCCTGATGGACGAGCCGTGCTCGGCGCTCGACCCGATCGCCACGCTGAAGATCGAGGACCTCATGCGTGAGCTCAAGGAGAACTACACGATCGTCATCGTCACCCACAACATGCAGCAGGCGGCACGGGCGAGCGACTACACGGCGTTCCTGACGATGGGCGAGGACCGCGCTGGATACCTCGTCGAGATGGCCTCCACGCAGCAGATCTTCACGCGGCCCGCGAACCGCGTGACCGAGGATTACATCACGGGCCGGTTCGGGTGAGCGGCTGAGGAGCGATAGACCATGGAGCGAGCACTCGAACCCGGCGGCCAGGCGGACGAAGGCGGCCAGCCCGCGCGGCCCCGCGCGGCCTTCGACCGGACCCTGGAAGCGGTGCGCGACGACGTGCTGCGCCTCGGCGCGCTCGTGGAGGATGCCATCGAGCGCGCCGGACGGGCGCTCATGGAGCGTGACCCGGACCTCGCGGATCGGGTTCGGTGGGACGATGCGAACGTCAACGAGCTGCAGCGCCAGATCAACACGGAGATCACCACCACCATCGCCACGCAGGCCCCGGTGGCGCGCGACATCCGCGAGCTGCTGGCGCTGTACCACGCAGCCGCCGAGCTGGAGCGCATGGGCGACTACGCCACGAACATCGCCAAGCTCGCCCAGCAGCTGGCCTCGGAACCTGAGACGCCGATGCTTCGCCAGATCCCGCTCATGGAGCAGCTCTGCCGCGAGCAGCTGCGCGCGGCGATGCGCGCGCTGGTCGACATCGACGAGGTGGCGGCGCGGGCGGTATGCGCTCGCGACGACGAGATCGACCACCTCTACAGCAGCGTCTACGACGACACCATGGCGCTCATGACCGTGGCGCCGGACCGGGTGCGGCAGGCGACGCACATGCTCTTCGCCGCGCACCACATGGAGCGGCTCGGTGACCGGGTCACGAACATCGGCGAGGACGTCGTCTACCTCGCGACCGGCCAGGTCGAGGACCTCAACCCCTAGGAGGAACCGATGCGTAGACGTCTCCTTCTGGTCGAGGACGACCCGACCCTGCGCCAGGCGCTCATCTTCAACCTCAGCCGCGAGGGGTACGAGGTCACCGCCGCGGCCGACGGCGAGGCCGCGCTCGAAGCGGCGCGCAACGAGCGGCTCGACCTCGTCCTGCTGGACGTGATGCTCCCCGGCATGAGCGGCGTGGAGGTGCTGCGGGTCCTGAGGCGCGAGGGCGTCACGACGCCGGTCATCATCCTGTCAGCCAAGGGCGACGAAATCGACCGGGTGGTGGGCCTCAAGATCGGGGCGGACGACTACGTCTCGAAGCCATTCAGCCGTCCCGAGCTGCTGGCACGCATCGAGGCGGTCCTGCGCCGGCAGCGACGCGAGGGGACGGAGGACGGGGAGCAGCGCGAGCGGCTCGAGTTCGGGAAGGTCGCCATTGACGTCACGCGTCGCGAGGTGACGGTGGATGGGCAGTCGGTGCACCTGACCACCAAGGAGTTCGACCTGCTGGCGCACATGGCAGGATCGCCGGGCCGCATCTTCACGCGCGACCAATTGCTGGCGCGCATCTGGGGGTATGACTACCTCGGTGACGGAAGGACTGTGGACGTGCACGTCAGCTGGCTGCGCGGGAAGCTGCGCCTCGCGGAAGGGCACAACTACTTCCGAACCGTTCGCGGCGTGGGGTACGCGTTCGCGCCGCGAGTGGCGTGACGGACCCGACCAGCGGCGACGCCTTCGAGGCGCTGCTTGCCCGCGGTGGCGGCGATCTGCTCATCGTCGTCGACGATCGGCTGCGCATCGTCCGCGCCGGGCCCGAGGCAGCCGACCTCGCCGAGCGGCCGGAGGGAACGCTGGCCGGCATGAGCATGATCGCGGCCTTCGGGTCCGCATCGCTCGACGCCGTTGCGCGGCAGGCGCTCGTGGCGGGTGAAGCGGTGAACGGCGAGGCGGATCTCGGCAGACTGGGCACCCGCCAGTTCGCGGTCGACGCCGTCCCGCTTCCCGGCGGTGGGCTCGTCCTGTCACTCCACGACATCACGGCGCTGCGGCGCATCGAGCGGGTCCGACGCGACTTCGTGGCGAACACCAGCCACGAGCTGCGAACGCCGCTGGCGTCCATAAAGCTGCTGGCCGAGACCCTCTCGTCGGGCGCCGTCGAGGACGCGCCGACCGAGCACGACTTCGCCACGCAGATCGAGCGCGAGGCCGACCACCTCGCCCAGCTGGTGGACGAGCTGCTCGACCTGTCGATGATCGAATCCGGCGAGACCCGGCTGACCATCGAGCAGCTCGACCCGGGCACGGTGGTCGGCGAATGCATCGAGCGCATCGGCCCCGTGGCCGAACGGCGGGGCATCCGACTGACGCGCGGTCCCGCGCCCGACGACTCCGCTGCTCGCGCCGCCGCCGACGCCGAGCGGCTGGGTCAGGCGCTGCTGAACCTCGCCCACAACGCGGTGAAGTACAGCCACCCCGGTGGCGAGGTCCGCATCGGCTGGGAGACGGCCGGCGAGATGATCCGCTTCCTGGTGGCAGACGACGGCATCGGCGTGCCCGAGGCGCACCACGCGCGAATCTTCGAGCGCTTCTACAAGGTGGATCGGTCGCGGGCTCGCTCACGGGAGCCCGGCGAACAGCTCAGCGGAAGCGCCGGCCTCGGCCTTGCGATCGTCCGTCACATTGCGGAGGCGCACCGCGGATCGGTCGGCCTCACCTCGATGGAGAGCGTCGGTTCGACGTTCTGGATCGAGGTGCCTCGCGCCGGGGACACCCCCACCTGATCACGGTTGCGCCGCCTCGTCGCGCAGGCCACGCACCATGCCGGCACGGCCGTCGCCGGGAGCCAGCTCGAGAAATCTGTTGAAAGCCTCGACGGCGGCTTCTGAATCCCCCTCGCCGCGCAGGGCGATGAGGCCCTCGAAGAAGGCCACCTCGATCGGATCGGCCGCGGGCAGGCGCGAATACGAGTCGAGGGCGGCGCGGGCGTTCGGATAGTCGCCCGCCCGGAGGTAGGCGGTGACGGTGCGCTCGTAGGCGTCCGCGCGGTCCGGATCGATCTCGATCAGCAGCCGGAGGGCGACCGCGGCACGCACCAGGTCGTCCTGCGTGGAGCCGGCGAGGTACGCATCCGCCAGGTCTGAGAGCGCTTCGCCGTCGGTCGTGTCGGCGCCGAACCGGTGCAGCAGCGTCTCTATCTGGCCCTGGCGGGCCGCCTCGGCCTCACGCGCCGCGGCGAGCCGCTCGTTGACGACGGTCTGATTGGCCAGCCCCGTCCCGGGCACCGTGGCGCCGACGAGCAGCGCGAGCGCGACGACGGCAGCGATCCCGGAGCCGATGACGCGGGAGCGAGAGCCCCCGCGCTCGGGCCGGGGTTCCTGGGGCTCGACCTCCTCCAGCCCAGCTCGGGTGGCGGCCGCGCGCCCCTCCGCCTCGACCAGCTGCGCGGCGTAGGTGGCGTCGTCGAGGGAGCCAGCGCGTCGGTCGAGCTCGACGTCACGCAGCGCCTCGAGCGCCACCCGGTGACGGAGCGCGGCCGCGTCATGGGCCTCGTCCGCGGGCGGGCGGGCGCCGTCGCGCCACAGCGGAGCCAGCACCAGGGCGCCGGCGAGACCCAGGCCGAGCAGGAGGAGGAGCGGCTCAGGCATCGAGCGCCTCCGCCTCGTCGTGCAGGCGGTGGCGAAGCACCTCGTCAGGGCGCGCCGCGGGGGGCGCGGGAGGCCGGCGGCGGGCGAGCCAGACGATCATCCCCGCGCCCGCGACGACAACCACCGCCAACGGTACGACCCAGACGACCGGGGATGACGGCGCGAGCAGGATCCACTCCCCGTAGCGCGCGACGAAGTGGGCCCGCACCTCGTCGGGCGACGCCCCGGCCGCGAGCTGCTCGTCGATCTGGCGCCTGATCTCGGCGGCCGGCAGCGTGGGTGAATCGGCGACCGACAGCCCTTGGCAGTCCGGGCAGCGAAGCTCCCGCGCGATGGCATCGGCGCGCTCGGCGCTCGTGGGCTCCGGCGCCTGCGCCGCCACGATCACCCCGACGGAGACGGCCGCGAGCAGCGCCACCGCCGCCGCGGGAGCGATCCAGCGGCTCATCGGCTCGCCGCCCCGAGGATCGCGCCCAGGCGATCCGCCATGAGCTCATCGGTGAGCGGACCGAACTGCTTGTCTCGGACGATGCCATCGGCGTCCACGAAGAACGTCTCGGGAGGACCGGTGACGCCGTACTCGATGGCGAGGCGACCGCCATCGTCGATGACGTGGGGATAGCCGGCATCGCCGTAGTGCGCGAGGAACCCTTCGGCATCGGCCGGTGCGTCCTGGTAGAGGACGCCGATCATGAGCAGGTCGTCGCCGTGGCGGTCGTGTGCCGATGCGAGCACCGGGTGCTCGTCGACGCATGCCGGTATGCACCAGCTTGCCCAGAAGTTGAGGACGTACGGGCGTCCGGCGAGGTCGGCGCTCGAGAGAGCCTCTCCGTCGAGCGTGGTGAGCGTCCAGTCCGGGGCCGGCTTCCCGATCAGGGGAGACGCGACCTCCCGCGGATCGCGACCGAAACCGGTGAAGAGGAGCCAGCCGAGGGGCACCACGAGAAGCGGCACCAGCAGCCAGCGCAGCCCTTTCGGTGTCATCGGGTCACGCCCGCTCGACCGATGGCGTCGTCGGCTTCGGCTCCACCGCTCGCCGCACCTGCGGCGCCAGGACCGGCACCGCGCGCCGCGCCGGCCAGATCGCGAACGTCGAGCCGATACCGATGATCGCCCCACCGATCCAGATCCAGACCACGAGGGGATTAACGAACAGGTGAAGCGTCACGGCGCCGGTGGCGGCATCCGACGCCAGCAGCGTCACGTACAGGTCCTCGCCCAGCGTTGTGCGCACCGCGGGCGTGGCGATGGCGGCCGCGGAGTTTGGGTAGTCGCGCAGCGCCGTCGCCAGCTCACCGCCCTGCGGGCCGGAGACCGAGAGCTCGGCGCGGGTCTCGATCACCCGCGGGTCGTCACGCAGCGGTTCCACCACCAGGCGCTCGAGACGAAGCTCATATGCGCCGATGCGCACCACCTCGCCCGGCACCACCGTCGCCGTCACGTCGCTCGATAGGCCCGACGAGATGGCGACCGCGACCGCCATGACGAGCACGCCGAAGTGGACGGTATAGCCGCCGTAACGACGTCGGTTGCGGGTCGCCAGCCGCCAGGCGGCCGTCGGGGCGGCCTCGCCGCGCCGTCGCGAGCGCGCTCGCGCTCCACGCAGAAACTCGTCGCCGAGGATGGTCGCCACCAGCGCCGCCAGCGCCAGCGTGAGCAGCGAGGCGACGTCGCGGAGCCCGAGCGCGAAGGCCAGCACGGCCACGACGCCGGCCACCAGCACGGGCGCGGCGAATCGCTCGCGCAGCGTCGTCCAGGAGGCGGCGCCCCACGGGAGGGCGGGGCCCACGCCCATCAGGAACAGGAGCGCCAGGAAGATCGGCGCGTTGACCGCGTTGAACCAGGGCGCGCCCACGCTGATCGTGTCCCCCGAGGTCGCCTGCACGAGCAGCGGCAGCAGCGTGCCGAACAGGACCGCGAAGGTGAGCCCCAGGAACAGCACGTTGTTGAACAGAAAGGCCGACTCCCGGCTGAGCAGTGCCGAGGGCCTGCCACCCCCGACCAGGTCGGGGATCCGCCACACGAGGAGCGTGAGCGCCCCGCCGAGGGCAACCAGGATGGCCGCCAGGAACCAGGGGCCGATCGCCGACTGCGTGAAGGAGTGAACGCTGGCCACGACGCCGGAACGGGTGAGGAACGTGCCGACCAGCGTCAGCACGAACGTCGCGATCACCAGGGCCGATGTCCAGATGCGCAGGCCGCCACGCCGCTCGGCGACCATGGAGGAGTGGACGAAGGCGGTGGCCGTCAACCACGGCAGAAGCGCGGCGTTCTCCACCGGGTCCCAGGCCCAGTACCCGCCCCAGCCGAGCACCTCGTAGCTCCACCACGCGCCCGCCACGATGCCGAGCGTCAGGAAGATCCACGGGATGAGCGTCCAGCGCCGCACGATGCGCAGCCACTCATCGTCGAGCCGCCGGGTGACGAGCGCCGCCACGCCGAAGGCGAACGGCACGGCGAGCCCGGTGTAGCCCAGGTACAGCAGCGGCGGATGGAGGGCCATGAACGGGTGGTTCTGAAGCAGCGCGTTGGGGCCCAGGCCCTCGGCCGCGACCGGGCTGGTCAGCGTGAATGGGTTGCCGGGCCAGGTCATGACGGCGAAGAAGAACAGGTTGACGGTCGCCAGCGTCGCGCCGGCCCACGGCATCAGCGCCCGATGACGGTCGCGGAGCCGGTGAAGCACGAGCGCCGCCCACCCGGTGGCGAGCAACGTCCAGAACAGGATCGATCCCTCCAGCGCGGCCCACAGGCTGATGGCGCTGATGAATGGCGGCGTGGTGGTGGCGTTGTTCTCGGCCACGTACAGGACGCTGAAGTCGTGGCTCAGCAGCGAGATCACCATGGCGACGCAGCCGGCGAATGCGGCGAGGAACGAGCCGATGACGGCCTGTCGCGCGCTCTCGGCCAAGCGCCGGTCGGCTCCACGCGCAGCGAGGACGTAGGCCACCACCGCGTACAGGGACAGGCCGAGGCCGATGAGGACGGCCACGTGGCCCAGGGTGGGGATCATTCGTCGGGGTCGAACGCGCGGTCCGACGGCAGCGTGCCGGGGGCGGGAGCCTCGTAGTTCTCGTCGTGCTTGACGATGACCTGCGTCGCCTCGAACACGCCGTCGGCGCCCAGCGATCCCTCGACCACCGCGCCGCTCCCCTCGCGGAACGAGCGCGTGGGCGCCACGGTCGAATGCACCGGGATGTCCGACGTGCCGTCGGTCAGCGTGAAGCGAAGGTCCGTGGCCGGTCCCGAGACGCTGCCCGTCGCAACCTGGCCGCCGAGGCGGACCGTCTCACCGATGGCGGCGTCGCCCCGCTCGAGCAGCTCGGTCGGCGTGAGGTAGTACAGCAGCGCGTTCCCGATGCTGCTGAACGCGAGGAAGCCGATCACGACGAGAACGACCGCCACCAGCACCGCGATCCCCCACGGGCGGCGGCGCGGCGGCAGCATCGGCTCCGGGGGTGAGGCGACGGTCATGGCGCCCGGTCGTCGCGGCCCACCGCGCGCAGTCGCCGCCACAGGTTCAGCGTGTACAGCGCCAACCCCCCGACGATGACGCCGTAGGCCGCGATCACGAAGCCCGCGTCGGTCATCGAGCGGCCGCCAGGAGCTCGACGCGGACGCGCTCCTGACGGGCGAGCTCTGCGCGCGCGAGCTGGTAGCGGCGGATCATGAGGTAGGCCCATGCCAGCGTGAAGGCGCCCAGCATGCCGAGCAGGGTGCCGACGAACGCCATCGGCGCCGCCGGATCCAGCACCCGGTCCGGCGAGGCGATGGTCGCGGTCTGGTGCAGGCCGCGCCACCACTCGACGCTGAAGTGGACGATCGGGATGTCCACCGCGGCCACCACCCCGACGATCGCGGCGCGCGTCGCCCGGCGCTCGGGGTCATCGGTCAGGCGCCGCAGCAGAAGGTAGCCGACGTAGAGCGCCAGCAGCAGCGCGGTGGTGGTGAGGCGCGGGTCCTCCCACTGCCAGAAGACGCCCCACACGGGCCGGCCCCACATCATCCCGCCCCAGATGGCGAAGGCGGTGAACATGACGCCGATCTCGGCCCCGGCCAGGGCCACGGCGTCGTATCGGAGGTCTCGCTTCCACAGCCACGCGATGCCGCCGAGCGCCGTCACGCCGAACGACAGGTAGGCCAGCCAGGCCGATGCGACATGCGGGTACATGATCCGCTGCGCATCGCCCTGGTTGAGGTCGGCCGGCACCACGGCCAGCGCCACGAACGTGGCCGCGGCGACGGCGAGGAGGGCCGCAACGCCCAGGACTCGGGTCTTCATCAATCGTCCAGCAGGAAGCCGTAGGTCGCCAGACCCGCCACGATCATCACCACGTCGAAGGCGACCATGAGCTGGAGCCACGCGGCGAGCTCACCGAACGGATCGCCCGCGAGCGCAGCCGAGGTGGCCTTCACCGCGCCGAGCAGCAGCGGGGCGAGCACGGGCAGCATGAGCAGCGGCAGCATCACCTCGCGCGCCCGCAGCCGCACGGTGACGCCCGCGTAGAACGTCCCGACTGCGGCCACCCCCAGCGCGCCGAGGATCACGGTCGCCAGCAGCGGAGGCCACGCGGCCGCGATGTCAACGGCGAAGAGCACGCCCACGGCGCCGAGCACCAGGAGGCCCAGCAGCAGCATCGCGCCGAAGCCCGCCAGCGCCTTGCCCGCGTAGATCGCGCGCCGTGCCACCGGGTAAAGCGCCAGCTGTTCGAGCGCGCCGTCATCGGTCTCGAGCAGGTGCAGGCGGTTCACCGCGAGGATCCCCGCGAACATCACGGCCAGCCACAGGAGCCCTGGCGCCGCGGCGGCCAGTCGCGCCGCGTCAGGGCCGAGCGCGAACCCGAACAGGAGCAGTACGACGGCGGCGAAGAAGAGCGTGCTGACGGTCGCGTGCCGCCCACGAAGCTCTGCCAGCGCGTCCTTGCGCGCGATGGCCAGCGCCACTCGCGCCTCCGCCCGCAGGGCGCTCACGAAGCCGCCTCCCTAGACGGGGCGGAGCCCACGGGCACAGTCGGGGGGAGCCTCGTCACGCCGCGGCCCTCGACTCCGGCAACGATGCCTCGCTCGAGCACGACGCGCCTGTCCAGGAACGGTTCGAGGCGCTCGAGGGCGTGCGATGCGACGAGCACGGTGACGCCAACCTCGCGCCACGCGCCGAGCAGCTGATCCACGAGCCCGAGGCCATCGGCGTCGAGCGCGGCATACGGCTCGTCGAGCAGCACGAGCGATGCGTTTCCGAGCAGGATGCGTCCGAGCGCGACGCGCTTGCGCATTCCCGCGGAGAAGTCGCCCACCCGGTCCGAAGCGCGGGCCGAGAGCCCCACGTCGCTGAGCGCCCGCTCCACGCGTTGCGAGGCGTCTGGAGTTCCGAGCATGGACGCCGCGAAGCGCAGGTTCTCGCGCGCGGTGAGATCGTCGTACAGCCCGGTCGCGTGCGACAGGTAGGCCACCCGCCCGCGCACCAGGTCCGCCTCGCGGTCGACATCCAGCCCGTCCACCGAGGCGCGGCCATAGGACGGTCGAATGGCGGTGGCCAGGATTCGCAGCAGCGTCGTCTTGCCGGCCCCATTGGCACCGAGCAGGGCGACCGTCTGCCCGGCATCGATGCGCAGCGACACGCCGACGAGTGCCGGGCTACCCGCGAAGAGCCGCGAGAGATCGGTCGTCACGACGGCTGGCGGTCGCGAATCGGGTGCCCCGAGGGAGCGGGGCGACACGTAGATCGTGGTCTGCGGCATGCTCGTCTGCGGAGCGGAATCGTGGGACATCGCACTATGCGGGCGCCACCGGGGAGCGTCAAATGCCACCGGCCGACCGTGATGTACGCCGTAACTGCCGGCGTATCAGGGAGACTCACACGAAGCCGACTCGCCATCCGGCGGGGGCCAAGCACCATTCGAGGGAGCCATTCCGAATGAACCGATACCGAACGATCCCACTCCTCGCCGTCATCGCGGCGCTGGTCGTGGTGCTTGCCGCGTGCAGCAGCGGCGCATCACCGAGCGCATCGGCGTCGGCCGAGGCCGCCGAGCAGAGCGCCGCCGAAGACGAGCCGGAGGTGCGCATCGTCGCGTCCAACTTCGAGCCGGGGGACCTCACCGTCAGCGTGGGCACCGAGGTCGTCTTCATCAACGACGACGGGTTCGGGCATACGATCACCGAGGGGACCGATGGCGACGTCGTGGACGACCCGATCGTCGACGAGGAGATTGACGGCGGCGGTGGCGAGGTTCGCGTCACCTTCGACGAGGAGGGCACCTTCGACATCACGTGCGAGATCCACCCGTCGATGCAGATGACGGTCACCGTCAAGGGCTGATCGATCGGTTGATGCCCTCTGGGGGCGGTGCTAGGGTTCGCGTCCTGATGGACGCCGGCCTCTCGAGCACCTCCCCCGCGGCGCCTCGTTCGCGCGCCGCACGACGAGCCGAGGCGCTGCGCGCCGAATGCGCCGCGACCGAGGCACTGACCGTGCTCGGGCACAAGTGGGTGCTGCGCATCATCCGGCAGCTGGGCGCCGGCACGCAGCGCTTCTGCGAGCTCCAGGACGCGCTGGGCGGCGCGAACTCCGCGACGCTCTCCCAGCGCCTCAAGCTCCTCGAGGACGAGGGCCTCGTCCAGCGCCGCGCCATCAGCGCCATGCCGCCGTGGGTCGAGTACTCGCTCACGCCCAAGGGCAGCGACCTGCGCGGCGCAATCGCCGGCGTCGACGGCTGGGCCGAGCGCTGGGCGGTACGGCAGTGAGCCACCCGGTGATCGAGGAGGCCCCTGCCGCCCACGGCGACGCACTGAACCTGCTCCGTGCCGAGATCGCCGAGGCGTCGGATCCGGCGGAGGCTGCCCAACGTGCCGTCGAGGTACTCCACGACCGCTTCCCCCACTACGACTGGCTGGGCATCTACTGGGTCGACGGAGCCGACCTCGTGCTCGGCCCGTGGGTCGGCCCCGAGGCGACGGAGCACACGCGCATCCCGATCGGTACGGGGATCTGCGGGGCGGCGGCGGCATCCGGCCAGACCGAGATCATCGCCGACGTGGACGCGGACCCGAGGTACCTCGCCTGCTTCGCCAGCACGAAGAGCGAGATCGTGGTGCCGATCTTCGCCGACGGCAGCGTGGTCGGAGAGATCGACATCGACGGATCGGATGCGAACGCCTTCGACGAGACCGATGGTCGCTTCCTCGAGGAGGTCGCAGCGCTCCTGGCACCCCTGCGGCCGCGCGCGTAACCGAATCCGTACGGCATCGGTGAGATGTCTGACGGCCCCGGCCTCTTCGAGAAGGTGTACGACGCGCACGTCCTCGGCGTGTATCGCTTCATCTACGCCCGCGTCGGCAATCATCCGGACGCTTGCCATGACGCGAGCTTCGACCTCGCCGGCCGGCTCGCGAACGGCCGTGCGGCATGGAGGGCGGATGGCGCCTATCGCGGCGACGCGCGGGCCTACCCCGTGGAGCTCCCGGACCTCGTGCGTCCGCGCATCAACGTGGAGGACGGCGTCATCTTCGTGTGGACGGCGCAGGCCTGAGCCGCGGTCTCCCGCTCAGAACACGATCTCGAACAGGTAGCCGATGACGTACGGGATGGCCAGGATGATCAGGATCAGCGCCAGCACCATCCCCGCGTAGAGGAAGAGCGAGAGGTCCGGCGGTTCGGGTCGCTCGGGCGGTGGCGTAAGGCGGCGCGGCAGGTGGCTGGGTCGGCGCGGCTTGCGGTGCTCGTAACGGCGAGGCTGCGAGATGTCGGGGAGGCGAAAGCGGGTCTCCGACACGGCTAGCCGTAGACCTCCGGGTTTATGGGCGTGGGCAGGCGCTCGCCGCGCACGCCGGAGAGCAGGTTTGCCGCGGCCATCGCCGCCATCTTCCCACGGGTGACGCGGCTGGCGGACGCGATGTGCGGCACGACGATGCAGTTCGGCAGTGCCACCAGCGGATGGTCGGAGGAAAGCGGCTCCGGGTCGGTGACGTCGAGCCCCGCGGCGAAGATCTCGCCACCGCGCAGCGCTGACTCAAGGGCGTCGGGATCCACGACCGGGCCGCGCGAGGTGTTGACGAGCACGGCCGTCGGCTTCATGGCGCGCAGCGCATCGGCGTCGATCAGGTGGTGAGTCTCGTCGGTCAGGTTGACGTGCAGGCTGATGAAGTCGGACTCGCTGAGCAGCTCGTCCATCTCGACGCGGCGTGCCCCGAGCTCCGCCTCGTCCTCCGCCGTTGCGGGGTGGACGTCCTGGTAGAGGATGCGCATCCCGAACCCGCGCGCGCGACGCGCCATCTCGCGGCCGATGCGCCCAAAGCCCACGATGCCGAGCGTTGCGCCGTGGACGTCCACGCCCATCAGCAACATCGGCCCCCACGTCAGCCAGCGGCCATCGCGGACGTGGTCGACGCCCTCCGGGATCCGACGCGCGGCCGACATGAGCAGCGCGAAGGCGAGGTCGGCGGTCGTCTCGGTAAGCACGCCCGGCGTGTTGCCGGCGGGAATGCGGCGGCGCGTGCAGGCCTCCACGTCGATGTTGTCGAAGCCGACCGCGAAGTTGCTCACCACCTTCAGCTGCGCCCCGGCCGCATCCAGCAGCTCGTCGTCGACGGCGTCGGTGAGCAGCGACAGCAGCCCGTCCACCCCGGCCACGCGGCGCAGCAGCTCGTCGCGGGGCGGCGGCAGCTCCTCGGTCCACAGGTCGACCTCGCAGGCCTCGCGAACCGGATCGAGGCCCTCATCGGGAATGACGCGGGTGACGAAGACGCGGGGCTTCGTCACGACGCGGCGGCGGTGACGAGCTCGCCGGTGCGCTCGAGCTTGGCGAGCGACTCGCCGATGCGCTCCACGGCCCGCGAGATGTTCTCCCGCGAGTTCGCGTAGCTGAAGCGCACGTACCCCTCGCCGTGCTCACCGAATGCGGTTCCCGCCAGGCCACAGACTCCGGCGTCGTAGAGGAGGTGGTCGGCCACCTCGCTGCTCGACCGTCCGAAGGAGGAGAGGTTCGGAAAGGCGTAGAACGCGCCGTGCGGCATGAGGCAGCGCACGCCCGGGATGGCGTTCAGCCCATCAACTATGAGTGTGCGGCGCGCGATGAACTCGGCGCGCATCGCATCGGCGTCGTCCTGCGGCCCGGTGAGCGCCTGGACCGCGCCCGCCTGCGCAAAGGCGTTCGTGCAGGAGACGCTGTTGATGACGAGCGTGCTGAACGCCGGCGCCAGGGACTCCGGAACGACCCCATATCCCAGCCGCCATCCGGTCATGGCGAACGTCTTCGAGAACCCGTCGAGCGTGATGGTGCGCTCGGCCATGCCCGGCAGCGTCGCGATCGACAGCGGCTCGTCGGAGTATTGGAGCCGTGCATAGATCTCATCGGCCAGGACGACCAGGTCATGCTCGAGCGCAAGCTCCGCCAGGCGACGGATGTCGTCGCCAATGAGGATGGACCCGGTCGGGTTGTGGGGCGAGTTGAGGACCAGCATCCGCGTCCGCGGCGTGATGAGCGAGGCGACCTCATCGACGTCCATGCGGAAGTCGTTCTCCTCGCGCAGCGGCGCCGCCACCGGCGTCCCGCCCACGTAGCGGGCCATGCTCTCGTAAATCGGGAAGCCGGGATTCGGGTAGATGACCTCGTCGCCGTCGTCGACCAGGGCGAGCATGGCGTAGAACATGATCGGCTTTGCGCCGGGCGTCACGATCACCTGGTCGGGCGTCGCGTCGATCCCCTTCCAGCGCCGCACGTCGTTCGCGATCGCCTCGCGGAGCGCGGGTATCCCCGCCGCGGGCGTGTAGTGCGTCGCACCCTCGTCGAGCAGGGCGCGCGAGGCCGCCTCGGAGATGTGGCGTGGAGTGTCAAAATCGGGCTCGCCGAGCTCGAGGTGGATGACGTCCCGGCCGGTGGCCTCCAGCGCCCGTGCGCGTGCTGCCGCCTCGAAGGCGGTCTCGGTCCCGATGCGCTCCATACGCCTCGCAAGTCTCACGCTGATCGTCCTCCTCAGACTCGTGCAAGTGTACCGACGCGGCGAGGGCCGTTCCGACCGCAGGGTTGCTATACTTTCTGAAGCGACTTCCATACCGATGCGCCGCCCGCGGCGCGCCAGGAGAGCGATTCACCCATGACCATGTCCGAAACCCCCCGTGAGCCGATCTCGATGACCGGCGGAGCGCCGACCGACGAGATGCTCGTCACCGTCACCGACACCGCTTCGCGCAAGGTTCTCGAGCTCCGCGCTCGAGAGGGCAAGGCCGATGCCCGCCTTCGCCTGTTCGTCAAGGCCGGCGGATGCTCCGGCTTCAGCTATGGCCTCGCCTTCGATGACAAGATCAACGATGGTGACAGGGTCGAGGACCACGCCGGCGTGCCGATCGTGATCGATCAGTTCAGCCAGCAGCACGTCGTCGGCGCCGAGATCGACTACGTCGACTCGCTGATGGGCTCCGGGTTCGCCATCAACAACCCGAACGCCGTCAGCAGCTGTTCGTGCGGCTCGTCCTTCAACACCGATGGCGCGCCCGCCAAGGCCGGGGGCTGCGCCCACTAGCAGACCCCACCCACGCGACCCGAAGCCCCGGCCACACACCGGGGCTTTTCCCTAACCGGGTTCAATCGCAGCCCGGCAGGTCCTCGGCCGTCGCCCGATAGACGACCGTGTGGCCGTTGGCGGTGGCCTCGATCATCGGCTCCGGATCGGTCTGGAGGAGGATCGACAGGTCGATGGACTCTCCGCGTACCGCGGGCTGCCACTCGGGCGGGACGAGGTCGGGCGCGCCGGCCGGAACATCGGTCCGCCAGGCGATGCCGTTCACATGCCCGAGCCATTCGATCCCGCAGTGAACGGTGAGCCGATACAGCGCTGGAAAGCCCGGCTCGACCACCGCCCCAGACTGGTTGATGAATGGCTCGGGCAGCGATGGATCGCCGTGCACGTCAGCGGGCCCCGCCACGCTGCCGGGCTGCGAGAGATCGACATCGACCAGGGTTCGCTCCTCGGGCACGCCGCGCGGCGGGTCATCGGCGCCGAGCTGGATGGCGAACGGCCCCGATGGCAGCTTCGCGCGCTCGAGGGCGACGAGGTAGGCGCGCGGATTGGCGTCGTCCGTGCAGACTGACGGCGCATCGACCAGCACGATCTCGGCGTGGACGAGCGCGCGTTCGGCATCGACCACTGCGTCGTCCAGCCGCAGGTTCGGGCAGCTGGAGCCAAACACGGCGCCGAACCAGATGACGACCTCGGATTGGAAGTCGACCACGGGGGGATCGCCCGATAGACCGATGTCGGCCCAGAGCCGCTCGTATGACGCCTGGTCGGTGGCGATCCCCGTGCGATAGGGCTGACCGATACCCTGCTCATCGGCCAGCAGGCGCCAGCCGTCACCCTGATGCGGTTGGGGTCCCTCGGCCGGCATGTCTGCCGGATCGGTGCCCTCGATGCAGATCGGCTCGCCCGCAAAGCGCTCCTCGATGGCCGCGATCCGCTCCTCCTTCAGGACACCGACACCGATGCTCACCACGCCCTGCGTCACCGAAATCCCCGAGCTGACCGGAAACAGCGGATTGAGCTCTTCGCCGATCCGGCGCTGGAGCCCCTCCAGCTCGGCCATGGTCCAGTCGACCTCGACCGCCACCACGCCGACGTCCGGGAAGCGTTGCTCGAGCTCCACCTGGCGCACTTCGGCGTCGACGCTGAAGGCAAGCGTGACCCAGCCGAGGTGATCCCGATCAATCCAGAGCTCCTCGAATCCGGGCTGGCTCGCGGCCCAGGCGCGGAGCTCCTCCGTGGGCTGCTCGTTGGCGACGTAGATCGGCGAGTCCCGGTACCACTCCGCCGGGGCGCTGATGCGCTCGACCGTGTCGCAGGCCGGAATGAAGGAGTTCGCGACCGGGGCACTGGGCTCCGCGGGGGCGGGTGCGCCCGATTGACCGGGTGCTCGGATGACTGCACTGCAGGCGCTCGCGAGCAGCGCTACAGAGCACATCGTCGCGACGAACGGAAGCCGCATCGCATCTCCCCGAATCCACCTCGTGCCGATTAGACGCTGGCAGGTCGTCGTGCAGTTCCCCCCAGCAGCAGGGCCGGGGCGTCGGCTCGGGGGAGGAGCCCGAGCATCTTCCTACTCGCCAGAGCCGTCGTCGTCGAAGACGGACGCGCCGGCGCTGACGGTTCGGCGCTCGTCACCACCGAGTGACGCCGGCAGCGGACGCGGCACCGCCACCGGCGACACGTGGCGCTGCACGAGCTCGCGCGTTCCCGCGACACCGAGCTCGTCGAAGAGCAGGCCGAACTTCGCACGCAGGTTCGCCCCGACCTGCGCCGCCGCGTCGGATGGCAGCGTCCAGAGCTCGCGCTTGAACGCGCCGATCGCCTTCTTCCGCGTCTTGTAGAGGAACTGCTCGTCGGTCTCGCCGGGCTTGCGCTCGTCGGCGGCGTTCGCGACGCACCACTCCATCATCTCGGCGCGCAGGTCGGCCGGCAGCCCGCCGTCGTCGTACAGGATGTTCTGGAACCCGGTGGCGAGGTGGATCTCGGCCGTCCCGTTCTGCGCGAAATGGTTGAACGCCTCGTCGGGAAGCGTTGACGCGCCGTGCTGCACGCAGCCGGCGAGCCCGTACTCGTCGCGGGCCACCGTCGAGAGGCGGCGCAGCGTGTCGAAGTCGATCTTCACCTCGGCGATGCTGCCGTCCGCCATCGGCACACCCCCGTGGCTGGTGCCGGTCTGCACGCTGACCTTGCTGATCCCGTCGAGGCCCTCGCCCAGCGCCGCGTGGTAGCCGTCGAGGTATGCGCGAAGCTCTTCCTCGGTCGAGTTCGCCTTGCCGACCTCCCCGATCTCGCCCCCGATGCTCACCGTGACCCCGCTTGGCTGGAGCTCCCGGATGAGGCGGGTGAGCTCGGCGGTATTCTCCGCATTCACCCGCTGCTGATCGGGCACGGTGTTCTGCGACAGGTCGACGAGCGTCGAGCTGTCGATGTCGATGTTCAGGAAACCCGCCGCGACCGCCTCCCGGGTGAGGTCGCGGAGGCCCTCGAGCTCCGCTGCGGCATCCGACGCCCACTTCGTGGCGTTGAACTGGAAGTGGTCGCCCTGGAGAAAGACCGGCGTCCGCCACCCCTCGCGCATGGCGGCTGCCAGGATCACCGCGGTGTACTCGTCCGGCCGCTGGTCGGTGTAGGCCATTTCGCTCTTGGCGATCTCGAAGATGACCGTGGCGGCATCGCGCTCGAGCGCCGCCGCGAATGCCTGGCGGGCGGTCAGGTACGTGGCGGCACGCACGTTGATCGCCGGGACCGTGAAGCGCGTGGCGTCCACCTCGCCGCGTCCGCGGGCGACGTACAGCGCGTGGATGGAGGCAGAGCCGCAGCCGATGGCCTGCGACGCGCACCAGATCACCCAGCGAGTGGCCTCGCGGACGCGCGCATCGGCGTGGAAGACCGCGTCGAAGACGAGCTCGTCCAGGAGCTCCTCGCGGAAGCGCCGCTCGTCGAGGAGGTCCACGCCGTCGGCGCCGATGACCGCCACTCCCTCGAGGCGAGACCGCAGGTCGGCAGCGGATGTGAGCGTCATCCGACCATGCTACCGAAGGGCTGAGGCGAGCGTGAACGCCAGCATCGGCGTGATGGGCAGGCCCAGGGCCGCGGCAATGAGATACCAGTCGCGGGCCGCCCGCGGGTCGGCCACGCCGCGATAGACGAGGCCCCCGGTCCACCAGCGCACCGCGGTCAGGCCGCCGACGTAGAGGACCGCGGCGAGGCCGACGACGCCGATGACGAAGGGGCGCACGCGGTCACAGTCACCGAACGCCAGGGGACCGCCGGGAGGGCAGGCGGATGTCAGCTCGAGAAGGATGAGGGCTCCGGCGACTGCCGCGACGAGCGCCGACCACGCCAGGTGGGCCGCCAGCGTCAGCGGCGCGCCAGTGCGTTGCTGTGCGCCCTCGCCTCGGCGGCGTCACTGCGCGTGATGCGCCGGTACTCCAGGTACAGGTAGACGCAGCCCGCCGCACCGAGGCCCGCGACGAGCATGCCGAAGGCGATCGCCTGGAGCGGGAAGGGGTTCTGGTTCACCTTGGGGAAGAAGGTCCCGCCGGCCAGGTTGAAGGCGAGCAGCGGGATGAGGATGAGAACCACGAACAGGTAGTTGAGCATCACGAAGATGCGGATGAACGACCAGCCGAAGCCACGCCGCCCGCGGGCCGCCTGGATGGCGACGGCCATCACGATGAGCAGCGCAAAGTTGCCGCCGCCGACCGCGGCGGTGATGAGGAAGCCCAGGTCCTCGCTGAAGCGAAGGAACGGGATGACGTTCGTGACGGCGTAGTAGACGTAGTTCGGGATGTAGGTGAGTAGGAAGTAGATGAAGAGGAACATCGGGACGCCCTTCAGCAGGGCCACCAGCCACGTCTCGTGGCCGTACAGGAACCAGCTCATGAAGTCGTCCGACCAGCCCAGCAGGCGCGTGAACGATCCGCGCGAGCGGTACGTCGGGTAGGAGGTCATCGGCTCACTCCAGCGTTCCGTCCTGCTGCTCGAGAAGGAAGGTGATCAGCGCAGTGAGCTGGCTCTCGGAGAGAGTCCCCTCCGGGTGGGGTGGCATGCCGGTGAACTCCCCATCGTTGTAGTTCGTGGCGGAGTCCCTGATCCACAGCTCCAGGAAGTTGTGGGGATTCTCGTCGTAGTCCTCCTGCATCTGGTCAACCCCGGAGGGAGTCACGAACGGATCCGGGAACTCGGTGATCACCTGCGAGCTGATGGCCTGGATGTTCGGGCCCGAGCCCGTTCCCTCCAGCTCCGGACCGTGGCAGTCCTGGCATCTGGCCGAGACGTAGACCTGCTGGCCGGCCTCGGCGGTGTCGTCGACCTCCTCCGGCTCCTCCTCGGCCGCCTCCTCCGCCCAGCGCTCGACGAGCGACACGACCGCCTCGAGCTGCTGCTCGTTCAGCGGACCGCCGACCTCGTAGCTCCACGCCGGCATCTTCGATCGAACGTTCCCGGACACCACCACGCCGCCATAGCTGACGACGAGATGGACGTAGTTCGAGTTCACGCTCAGCTTCTCGGCGAGCGATGCGGTTCGCAGCGACGGAGCGATGGCCCCATCCGGATCATTGGGTATCGGACCACCCTCGCCGTCTGCGCCGTGGCATCGCGCGCAGCCGGCCGCGCCGGGCTCGGTGTCGCTGTCGGAGTACACGATCTCGCCGACGTGGACGAGCTCCTCCTCGTGCTCGTTGCCCATGCCCTCACGGCGAGGCGCATCGGTCAGCCAGTACACGACCGTGAAGGTGGCCATGATGGTGACCAGGATCACGCCAAGCGTCTTCAGGCGCATCGATCAGGAGCAGTGAGGAATGTCGTCGTTCTGCCGCGTGTCGAAGGTGACCGTCCCGGTCGGCGGGCCCGACAGGATCTCCCGCGTGTCGATGACGTAGACGCCATCGGTGAGGGATACCGCGAAGCTGTCGAGGCCGCGCTCGGCGGGGCCGGCGCGGTGCTCACCCAGGATGGTGTACCTCGAGCCGTGGCACAGGCACTCGAACCACTGGCTCGCACCGCACAGCTGCGGGACCTGGCAGCCAAGGTGCGGGCACTTGCGGTAGAGCGCCAGCACCTCACCGCCGGGGTCGGGAATCGGCTCCGCCGGCGCCCCCTCGGCTTCGACGCGCGCCTTCCCGGCGGGCACGTTCACGAAGAACAGGTTCGCCTGGTTGTAGATGTACGGCAGCCCGAGCGCCCACTCGGGCGACAGGGCGTTCACGTCCTCCGGGGAGCCCAGCGTGATCTGCGCGCCGAGCCCTTCCGTCAGGTTGGGCCACAGGAAAGCGAGAGTGCCCGCAAGAAACTCGAGCGACAGGATGCCGACCCCCACGCCGAGCATGCGCCGCATGAAGCTGCGGCGGGTGATGTCGCCGGTCGGCGGG
>Ga0208612_1000182_pt1 | contig 32686 bp, 40 predicted proteins | sample AntDryMetagUQ889_FD_188089 | JGI IMG/M metagenome (GOLD analysis project Ga0208612, IMG submission 188089) | Polar desert microbial communities from Antarctic Dry Valleys - UQ889 (SPAdes) | ecosystem: Environmental > Terrestrial > Soil > Desert | place: Antarctic Dry Valleys | collected 2008-12-31 | reverse complement strand
GATGGATTTCGGCGGCGAGATCTACATCCGCCAGGAGGGCGGCGGCATGTTACTCGGCACATACGAGCAGGCCTGCGTCCCCTGGTCGCCGAGGGAGACGCCCTGGGACTTCGGAGCCCAGCTGCTCAAACCGGACCTCGACCGGATCACGCCCGAGCTGGAGGTCGCCTTCCGCCACTACCCCGCGATGGCCACCGTCGGCATCAAGCGGGTCATCAACGGGCCATTCACTTTCGCGCCCGACGGCAACCCACTCGTCGGCCCCGTCCCAGGACTCCGCAACTACTGGGTCGCGTGCGGGGTGATGGCCGGTCTCTCCCAGGGAGGCGGGGTCGGCCTGGCGCTCGCGACCTGGATGACCGAGGGTGACCCCGGCATGGATATCTGGGGCATGGACGTCGCCCGCTTTGGCGGCTATGCGACGATCGGCTACACCAACGCCAAGGTCCGCGAGAACTACGCGCGCCGCTTCCGGATCATCTTTCCCAACGAGGAGCTTCCGGCTGCCCGGCCGCTGCACACGACACCGATCTACGACCGCCTCACCGCCGCGAACGCGGTGTGGGGCGCCGCCTACGGCCTCGAGCATGCGCTGTGGTTTCAGACAGCGGGACAGGAACCGGTGGAGGACGTCACGTTCCGCCGTTCCAACGCCTGGGGCCAGGTTGCGGCGGAATGCACCGCCGTCCGCGAGCGTGTCGGGCTCATCGAGACGTCGAACTTCGGGAAGTATCACGTGACCGGACCCGGCGCCGCCACGTGGCTCTCGAGCCTGCTCACGAATCGGATGCCGGCCGTCGGTCGGATAGTGCTGACGGCGATGCTCAACCCACAGGGCCGGATCCTCGGCGAGTTCACGGTAGCCCGCGCCGGCGAGCACGAATTCTTCCTGTTCGGTTCGCATGCTGCCGAGTCCCATCACCGGCGCTGGTTCATCGAGCATCTGCCGAGCGACGGAAGCGTCTCGTTCCGCGTGCTCGGCCTGAGCCTGGTGGGTCTGGCGCTGGCCGGACCTCTCGCGCGCGACGTCCTGCAGAAGGTTACCGACACCGACCTCGAGACGGCAACCTTCAGGTTCATGGACTTCCGGCCGATGGACATCGGCATGGTCCCCGCTCGTGTCGGCCGCCTCAGCTACTCCGGGGAGCTCGGCTACGAGCTGTGGGTCGCACCCGAGCACCAGCGAGCCCTCTTCGATCTGTTAGTTGACGCCGGTGCCGACTCCGGCATCCGCCTGTTCGGGTTCCGGGCGCTGATGTCGTTGCGGCTCGAGAAGAGCTACGGCACGTGGTTCCGTGACTACCGGCCCATCTACACAGCGCTCGAGGCCGGCCTCACGAGCTACATCAAGCTCGACCACGAGTTCATCGGTCGAGCGGCCCACGAAGAGGAGCTGGCGGCGGGTCCCGGCCGGCGGCTCGTCACCCTGGTCGTCGACCCCGACCCCGATGACCCCGCGGACGCCATCGGCGACGAGCCCATCTGGTACGACGACCGGGTGGTCGGCTGGGTCACGTCCGGGGGGTATGCCCACTACAGCAAGGCCTCCCTGGCGCTCGGATACGTCCCGACCCATTTGACTGAACCCCCTTCGAATGGCCATTTCGAGATCGAGATCATTGGTCGGCGACGCCCCGCTCGTCTGCAGCTGACGCCGGTCTTCGATCCCGAGGGGCGGCGGATGCGCCAGTGACCGGAGCGGTCCGAATCGTCGTCGATGGTCACCCGATTCCGTATGAAGCGGGCGATTCTGTCGCCGTCGCGGTCCTGCGCTCCGGCGAGCATCCCCATCACGGAGGCACGGTCTGCCTGGCCGGGGACTGTGGCAACTGCGTGGCCGAGGTCGACGGCGTCACGTACGTGCGGACCTGCCAGACGCCGGCTCGCCCGGGGCTCGTGGTCCGGCGGCATCCAGTGGTCGGCGCGCCGCAGCTGCAGGTTCCGCCGCAGGTCGACCTCACCCATCCCCCACTGGCGCCGCGCATCCCCGTCCACCGCGCAGAGGCCGATGTCGTCGTGATCGGCGCGGGCGACAGCGGGACTGCGGCGGCGACGAAGGCCCGGCGACAGGGACGAAGAGTCACCGTCCTCGACGCGGGTGACGGGATGGAGGTCGTCGCCATCTACGCCGGGCCGACGGTCATCGTGCGTACCCCCGACGGCATGCTTCACATTCACGCCCGAGACGTGGTCGTCGCGACTGGGGCGGCCGAGCTCCAGCCGGTATGCCCGGGGAACTCGCTGGTCGGCCTGGTCACCGCTCGTGCCGCTCAGCAGCTGCACACGGCCGGCGTGGATCTCGGCGTCGCCGTCGCCATCGGGTCAGCACCGAGCGGCGTGCCGTGCACGCCCGTGCCGGGCAGGCTGCTCCGCATCGAAGGCGATGGCACGGTGTCGGGGGTCGTCACCGCGGACGACGACGGGAAGGGCGGTGAGCGGACCACGCCATGCACGACGGTCATCCTCGGGCTCGGGCGCGCGGCGCGCGACGGCCTCTCGCGCATGGCGAAGGACTTGCCGGTCACGGTCGTCGGACCGGCCGCCGAGGCGTTCCCGCTCCCTGCGTGCCCGACCGCGGGCACGGTCTGTCCGTGCTCCAGCGTGAGCGTCGACGATCTGGAGAGTGTCTGGAGTCGAGGGTTCCGGGAGCTCGAGCTGGTCAAGCGCGCCAGCCTCGCCGGGACCGGGACCTGTCAGGGGAGTGTCTGCCTGCCCTACGTCCGGGCCTTCATCGCCCAGCGAGCGGGTGGGATCCCGGACCCGTTCACCGCGCGCCCGGCATCCCGCCAGATCACGCTTGCCGAAGCCGCCGCCGGCGTGCATGTCGATGCGTTCCGCCGTACGCCGCTCCACGACGAGCACATCGCCATGGGCGCGCGCATGGATCGCTTCGGGGGCTGGTGGCGTCCGTGGCACTACGGCGACCATGTCGCCGAGTACTGGGCGGTGCGCGAGGCCGTATCGCTCGGTGATGTGAGCACGCTCGGGAAGCTCGTGGTCTCGGGGGCCGATGCGGTCGAGCTCCTGGAGCGGCTCTATCCCGCGCGCGTCGCGGACATCCGGGTCGGCCGTTCGCGCTATGCCCTGTTGCTCAACGAGCGGGGGCACCTCATCGACGACGGAATGATCTGCCGGGAGGCGGAGTCGCGCTTCGTGCTCACGTTCACCTCTGCGGGCGCCGAGAACGCGGAGATGTGGGTGCGCGACTGGGTCGAGACGTGGGGCCTCCGCGTCCACGTGATGGACCGAACGATGTCGCTCGCCGCGATCAACGTCACCGGTCCGCTCGCCGGCCAGCTGCTGGAGCGGGTCGGGCTCGCCACGCAGCCGCGGTTCCTGCAGCACGTCCACGGCGAGGTCGCCGGGGTGCCGTGCCATGTGATGCGGCTGAGCTTCACCGGTGAGGTGTCCTTCGAGCTGCACCACTCCGTCGACCGCTCGGTCGAGCTGTGGCGGGCGCTGATGTCGCACGGTCGGGATCTGGGCATCGCACCCCACGGCCTCCAGGCGTTGCAGGGACTCCGCCTGGAGAAGGGCAACGTGATCGTGGGCATGGACTCGGAGCTCGACTCGACGCCCCGGCGGCTCGGGATGGATTGGGCCGTGAAGATGGAAAAAGCCGACTTCCTCGGTCGCAGCGCTCTGGCCCGTACGGCAGAGCTCGCCGATGACCGCCGGCTGGTGGGGCTGACGATGCCGGGCAACGCGCCGACCGAGGGCAGCCCGATCTGGTCCGAGGGGGAGGTCGTTGGGCACGTCGCCTCGAGCTTCACCTCGCCGGTCCTCGGCCACGCCGTGATGCTCGGCTGGTTGAAGCGCGCGCCGTTCCCCGACCGCGTCGAGGTGGACGGCCGATCGGCGTCCGTCGTCCGACCGCCCTTCTACGACCCGGATGGCATCCGTGCCCGCGCTTGAGGCACTCCCAGGCCTGAGGGTCGTAGCTTCGCCCGAGGCGCTCGATGCCGTTGCGTGGGACGAGCGGGCCGTCGTGCTCCGCTTTGCCCCGGATGACGCGTTCGCCATCGGCGTCACGGGCATCGATATCACCGACGAACATGCGATCGTCGCCGAGGAAACCGGGTTCGTGGGCGCGTGGCTGACCGTGGACGAGTTCACCGAGCACGTCATTCCGCACGTCGAGTGGCCGCTGCCCGACGCTCGGCCGGCGCTCGGCCAGGGGTTCATCGCAGGCGTGCCCGCCAAGCTCTGGCTCACCGGCGATCGCGCACTGCTGATCTGCGCCGCTTCCTACGCACACGAGCTCGCCGAACGCCTGAGATGAACGAATTCGTCGAACGGCAGCTCACGCTCCAGTGGCACGAGCCGAAGCGCTCGTACGACGTCGTGATCATCGGGGGCGGCGGCCACGGCCTCGCCACCGCCTACTACCTGGCGGCCCGTCACGGCATCGCGAATGTGGCCGTGATCGAATCCAGGTACATCGGTTCGGGCAACTCGGGTCGCAACACGGCGATCATTCGCGCCAACTACGGCATCCCTGAAGCGGTGCGCTTTTACCAGCACAGTGTCGATCTCTACCGGACCCTCGAGGACGAGCTGGGCTGCTGGTTCATGCACAGCACGAAGGGCCTCATCTGGCTTGCGCATACCGAGACTGCGATGAGAGCCGAACGGGCCCGCTGCCTGTTGAACGCCTCCTGTGGCGTGGAGACGGTCATGATCACACCGCAGGAGGCCAGTGACCTGTGCCCGCAGCTGGATCTCTCGGGCGGCGGCCGATACCCGGTGCTGGGGGCCTCATACCATCCCGGCGCAGCAACGGCTCGCCACGACCGGGTCGTGTGGGCCTACGCACAGGGGGCGATGCGCCACGGCGTCCACGTGCTGCAGAACACGGAAGTCACCGGGCTGCTGCGCGATGGGGCTCGAGTGACGGGGGTCGAGACGTCAGCGGGCCCCATCTCCGCAGGCGTGGTGCTGAGCGCGGTAGGGGGCAACGTGTCGACGATGGCGGCATTCGCCGACGTGAGGCTGCCGATTCGCACCCATCCGCTGCAGGCGTTCGTCACGAACGACTATGGGCAGGCCTTTGGCCCGATCCTCAGCGACACGGAGTTGCTGTGCTACGTGTCGCAGACCGCCCGCGGCGAGATCGTGATCGGGGCCGAGTACGACCGTCAGCCGAGCTACTCGCTGCAGGCCTCCTTCAGCTTTCTCCAGAGCTGCGCCGCCAAGGCCATCCACCTGCTTCCGTTCCTGCGCGACCTGCGCATCCTGCGCCAGTGGGCCGGAATCTGCGATATCTCCGCTGACTTCTCGCCGATCATGGGCGAGACGGGCGTGGACGGATTCCTGGTGACCACCGGCTGGGGTACCTGGGGGTTCAAGGCGATCCCCGCCGGCGGTGAGCAGATGGCGGAGCTGATCGCCACCGGACGCACGCCGGCGCTCCTTGGTCCTTTCGGCCTGGACCGATTCGCGAGGGACCACGCCATGGCGGACCAGGGCTCGACGGGAACGCGCTGATGCTGTGGATCACGTGCCCCACGTGCGGGCGCCGCCCCGTGGAGGAGTACGGCTTCGGGGGCGAGCTCCGAGGTGTCCCCGATCGGATCACCGATCAGGCCGAGCGAGATGTCGACTACGCGTGGATGTACGACAACATCCACGGAATCACGAGTGAACGCTGGTTCCACCAGGCCGGCTGCCGCCGCTGGGTCACGCTTCGAAGGAACACCGCCACAGACACGGTCGTCTGACAGGAGCTGGCCCGCCCCCTGCCGCTCAGGCGGGCGGTTCCGCTGAAACCAATAGTTCGCGAGCCGTCAGTACGCACGGTAAGGCGCCGGAGAAGAGGACCAGCAGCGCGGCGCCGGCGGCGACCGGTCCGGGCTCCACGCTCAGGCCGCGCTGGCGCGGTCGGCGGTCGCGTCGGCGCGGGCCACGATCAGCTCGGCCAGGTCGACGTACGGGTTGAAGCCGATCACGTTCGGCGCGTCGGCCACGAAGTTCGACAGGGCGTTGACGTCGTAGAAGTAGGCGGTGCCATCCCGCGTGCTGACGAGGTACTCGACGCCGCCAACGTCCATTCCTGCCGCGGCGACGAGGCGCGTCGCCTGCTCGATCATCTCCGCCGGGGGCTCGTAGGACTCGATCGGCAGGCCGCGGCCCGAGACGCCGTCGGCCATCCCCGGCAGCTCGCAGTAGTCGGCCGGGCACAGGTTGAACGACCCAGGCGTGAGGCGCAGCCGGATGGCGTACAGGAAGCGACCATCGAGGATCTCGATCCGAACGATCGCCTCGCCTTCGGCCGGCACGTGTTCCTGGAGCAGGCCGACCCCGTCGATCCCGAAATCGATTGCCCCTCCGTGCACCGCCGCGCGCAGCTCGGCGGGCGTGGCGAACGAAGTGATGCCGGCGCCGCTGCCGCCGATGTTGGGTTTGACCAAGACCGGGAAGCGCAGGTCGTCCGCCGCGGCGAGCGCCTGCGCGGGCCGGCTCAGCACCCGGGTCGCCGGATGACGGATGCCGAGCCGCGCCATCAGGGAGTACTGCGCCGCCTTGGACAGCTCGTAGCGGAACGCGGTCGCCCCGTTGAGAACCGGTGCGTCGATGGCGTCGAGGTACTCCAGGTAGCGCAGCGTGTGGAAGATCGCCTCGCGCTGGCCGCGCATCCACGCCGACGGACTCATGCGGTTCACGACGAGGCTGTAGGGCACCTCGCGCTCGTCGGGATCGTAGACGTGCTCAGCGGCGTGAAGGGCGACGTACGACACCCCCATCCGGTCGAGCTCGGCGAAGAGCGGCTTGAACCACTCCGGGTGCTCGTAGAGGATCGCGATCGGCTTCATCAGGCGCTTCGAGCCTAGCCGGGCGCTCGCGTTAGCACAAATGCCTCTCGCTCGCGGGATCCGCACCACCCTGCCAGCTCGCCCGAGTGACCGCTGTTGCCAGGCTTACATCCACCGGCACCTCGTGCTCACGACGCTGCGGGGTAGCATGCCCGCTATGACCCTCCCCCGACACCCGTTCGCGCCGATGCGGATGAGCGACGCAGAGCGGGCGGCCGGCTCCGCTCGGTTTCTGGAGGTCATGAGCCGGCGGCGCTCGATCCGAGAGTTCGCAACCACCGAGGTGCCGCGCACGCTCGTGGTCGACGCCATCCGTGCTGCCGCGCTCGCGCCGAGCGGCGCCAACCAGCAGCCGTGGACGTTCGTTCTGATCGGGAATGCACCGGACCTCCGCGCGCGCATCCGGGAGGCCGCCGAGACCGAGGAGCGCGAGGCCTATGAGCATCGGATGAGCCCGGAGTGGCTCGAGGCGCTGCGTCCACTGGGCACCGACTGGCACAAGCCGCACCTGACCGATGCGCCGTGGCTGATCGTCGTCTTCGAGCAGGCCTACGGCCTCCGCGCCGACGGCGGCCGCTCGCGCAAGGTCAAGCACTTCTACGTCCGCGAGTCGGTCGGCATCGCGGTGGGTATCCTGCTAGCCGCCCTCACGCACGCCGGCCTCGCGACGCTGACCCACACGCCCAGCCCGATGGGCTTCCTTGCCGAGATCCTGGACAGGCCCCCGAACGAGCGGCCGTATGTCGTGATTCCGGTCGGTCATCCGGCGGAGGCGGCCACGGTGCCTGCCATCAGCCGCAAGTCGGTCGCAGAGACCCTGGTCGAGATTCCGCCTCCATCGGCTGACGCGGGCACGTGATGGGTGCATCATGGACGCGATGCTGAAGCGATTTCTTGAGCGCCAGTCGGGCCCCGACATGGAACCTCCGAGTGGTCCCCCGCTGACCGAGGCGGACCTCAAGGTCGGACTGTTGCGTGAGGTTGACCTCTTCGCCGGGCTTTCGCCGGCTGAGCTGAAGGAGATCAGCCGGACGCTCCCTATGCAGACCTGCCAGGTCGGCGGCCTGGTCAGCTCACCCGACGATGACGACGAGCGGCTCTACGTGATCAAGCGCGGCCGGGTGCGCCTCTACCGGCTGACGCCCGATGGCAAGCAGCTGACGCTCGAAATCCTGGACAAGGGGCGCATCGTCGGACGCATGGCGTGGTTGGGCCAACAGCTGACCGACGCGTATGCCGAGGCCATCGAGGAGGCGCTGATCTGCAGCTTCACGCCGCGCGAGCTGCAACGCTTGATCGACCGCTTTCCGAGCGTGGGCGTCAACATCATTCGCTATCTGTCCGGCCGGCTGGCGGCATCGGAACGAGAGCGCGAGGTCATGGCCTTCCGATCTGTCGAGCAGCGTCTCGCCGCACGCCTCCTGGAGCTTGCCGAGCGCTTCGGCCAGCCGGAGGACGGCGGAACAGCGATCGACGCCCGCCTGACGCAGCAGGAGCTGGCCGACATGATCGGGACATCCCGGGAGACCCTGGCAACCACCGTCGCGTCGCTCCGCGAGCGCCGGGTGCTCGACATGCACAACCAGCGTGTCGTGATCCTGGATCTGCCGCGAGTTCGCGAGCTGGCCGAGGGTTAGGCCCCCGCTGTCCGCTTCCTTACAGCGGCCCCGCGCCGAACCGGCCACGCTTCGTCCATGGCCGAGCCCATCAGAATCAGCGCGCGACAGTGGCAGCTGCCCGGGCTGCCGATCGCGGATGACCCGATTCCCTTCGTCGACCGACACACCATGCTCGCCGCCGACCGGATCGCGACCGATCGCATCGGCATCAGCCTCCTGCAGATGATGGAGAACGCCGGCCTCCAGCTCGCCGAGCTGACCCGACTGACGCTGGGCGGGGTTGCCGGGCGCAGCATCGTCATTTTGGCGGGAACCGGCAACAACGCCGGCGGCGGAATGGTCGCCGCCCGACGGCTGGCAGGCTGGGGTGCCGATGTGTGCGTGATCTTTGCCCGTCCGTTGCTCCGCCTCCGGCCGGGACCCTGCGCCCAGGTGGAGCCGATGCTCGCCGCAGGGGTGCGCGCCGCGGTCGCTGGCCACGATCTTCCGCACGCGGAGATTGCGGGCGAGGTCATGCGCGCCGATGCGGTCATCGACGCGCTCATCGGGTACAGCCTGGACGGCCCGCCTGACGCCGCCTACGGGCCGCTCATCGGGCTGGCCGGACTCGGCAGCGGTCCGGTCATCAGCCTCGACATTCCCTCCGGCATCGACGCCAGCAGCGGCAAGCGGCCGGGGTCGGCGGTGCATGCCGACGCCACGCTTGCGCTGGCCCTGCCCAAGGCGGGCATGACGCTCGGGGAGGGGCGCCGCTTCTCGGGCGTGGGCTTCCTGGCGGACATCGGCGTGCCGGTCTCGATCTTCACGGAGCTCGGCGTCCCGGCCGGATCCTGGTTCGCCCACGGGCCGCTTGTCCGCCTGGGCTGAGGTCACGGGTGGGCGCCATGCCGGTTGTGGCGCCCTTCACCCAGCACGGTCGGGGTGACGACCAGCGCGAGATCGCGTAGCCGATCGTCACGCCGATGCCGACCACCAGGCTGGTCCACAGCGGATCGTCGAGCGGCCGGCCGAGACGGGCGAGCGCCAGCGCGACCGCCAGGCTGACGAGTGCGCCGGCGCCCGTGACAATCACAGAGGTCATGATCGAGCGCTCGCCTCCGCGACGGAGCAGGATCCCTCCGAGCAGCGCCGGCCCCGCGGGCATCAGGTGAAAGATGAGCCCCGTCGTCATCGCCAGCGCAAACCAACCGGCGCCGGCCGCAGTGACGCCCACCATCGCCATGAAGGTCACCCCACGACGCGAGCCGTCGATCCGGATCATGCGCGCCGGCGCTCGATCACGTCGATTACCAGCGCCGCGGTCCAGGCGAAGTCATCGCTGCCATAGCCGTCTCGTTGTGTTTCCGACATCGTCGCGCCACGAAGACGTAGTCGCTGTAAGGCAGACCACGACCGGCCCATCGGGGCCGCGGCTCAGGCCGTCTTGGCCGGATCCGGCGACAAGGCAACGCTTCTCTCGTCGCCACAGCGCCCGATCAGCTGAGGATGAGTGGCAGATTGACCGTCAGGTCCCAGACACCGACGGCCACCAGTGCGGCGCCCAGGACGAGCTGTAGCGGGCGCTCGTAGCGAACGACGGCGCGCGCCAGCTCGGCTCCGCGAGCCTGGCCGACCGACCCGAGCAGGAAGAGCGGGAGGCCGAACCCGACGCCGAACACCCCGAAGAAGGCGATGCGGCCCAGCGCGTCGCCGATGGTCAGGCTGAAGGCGAAAATGCCGACCAGGAACGGCCCGCTGCACGGGATCGCGATCGGGGCGAACAGCAGCCCGTACAGGAATGCGCCTGCCTGGGGGCCCCGTCCGCCGAGTGCCGCCGCCGAGGGCTGCGGGAGCCGGGCGAACGGGTTGACCCCCGCCAGAAGCAGCAGACCGAGGGTGATGAGCAGGCCGTCGGCGATCGGCAGCACGACACGGCTGAAGTCGCCGAGCGGCACTGCCACCGCGGCGATGGCCAGGCCGATAGCCATCATCCCGGTGACGACGCCCGCCCACACCAGCAGAGCCGCCATGGCCGGTCGCAGTGCCGGGGCGGAGGTGACGCCCACCGCGGGCAGGGTCGCGGCGACTGAAGTGTTCGTGGTCAGATACGCGAGGAACGCCGGGTACAGCGGCAGGATGCACGGAGTGACCGTGGCGCCGATGCCGGCGAACAGCGCACCGACGTAGACCTCCACCGTTCCGCCAGGCTAGCCCGCGAGCTCGCTGACGAGCTCCTCGGCGCTGCGCACGCGGCCGAACTCGAGCGCCCGGATGGTTCCGTCGGCGATGACGAAGGTCGGGGTCGAGGGCGGGTTGGTGACGCCGAAGCCGTACAGATCCGTCAGGAGCTGCACCAGCTCGGCATCGGCCATCGCGAAGCGCCAGTCGAAGCCCTCGCGGTCCGCGTACTCGGCCAGGTCATCGGCATCCTCGTTCGGGTCGACGTCGATCCCGACCGAGTGGAAGTCGGTGATCGCGTGGGCCTGCACGACCTCGCGTTGCTGGCTGAGGCAGGTGGTGCACCAGACCGCCATCGTTTCGAGGAGGACCGGCCGATCCGCGGCCAGTTCGCCCAGCGTGAATCGTTCCCCGCTGGTGACGTCAACCAATTCGTAGGCAAGAAGTGGCCCGGCGTCGGCGGTGGATGGGTCGGCCTCCGCGGGAGCCGCCGAGCATGCGGACAGCACGAACAGTAGGCCGACGGTCGTGGCCAGGAAACGGCGCATGACACTAGGATGGCGGAGCATCAACGGGAGGGCTGTAAGGGCGCTCACGACGCATGCTCCCCGTGCTCGTGCTGGCCGTGCGCTCCGGCATCCTCCTCGCTGACTAGACCGGCTACCCGCGCGAAGGCTGCCTGCATGACTTCGGGCAGGGCCGGGTGGATGTAGATCGAGCGGGCGATGACATCGATCGGCAAGCGGAAGCGCATCAGGTTGACCGCCTCCTGCACGAGCGTGGAGGCGTCGGTGCCGATGACGTGGCAGCCGATGAGCTCCCCTGACTTTGGATCGGCCAGGACCTTGACGAATCCGTCGTGGTCCTCGATCGAGCCGCCGTAGGCCGTGGCGTCGTAGGCGTGCGTCGCCGAGACGTAGGCGATGCCACGCTCCTCGGCCGCCTGCTCGGTGAGGCCCACGCTCCCGATCTGCGGAGAGCCAAAGGTGGCGGCCGGCATGGCGTGGTAGTCGACGGCGGACAGGGAATCGGGGTTGAGCAGGTTGTTGGCCACGTGCGCCGCCTCGAGATTGGCGTTGTGCTTGAGCTGGTAGCGCCCGACGATGTCACCGAGTGCCCAGATCCCGGGCACATCGGTGCGCAGGTACTCGTCCGTCTTTACGAATCCGCGCTCATCGGTGGCCGCGCCGCTCCGCTCGACGGCGAGCCGGTCCGCGTTCGAGACGCGCCCCGTTGCGATCAGGATGGTGTCGCACTCGATCGACTCAGTCGCATCGGCCCCCGGTTCACCCGCCGGGCCGACCTCGACCAGGAGCGCACCGTCACGCCGGGAGACCCGCCGCGCTTCCGACCCGAGGATCACCCGGAAGCGACGAGCATAGACGTCGGTGAAACGGTGAGACACGTCGCGGTCCTCGTCGCGCACCATGGCCGGTCCGCGGGTGACGATGGTCACCTCGGAGCCCAGGCTGCCAAAGACGTGCGCCATCTCGGCGCCGACGAACCCGCCGCCGAGGATGACGAGCCGGCCCGGCAGCTCGGGGATCCGCATGATCGTATCGGTCGTCTCGAAGCCGGATTCAGCCAGCCCCGGAATCGGTGGGACCCCCGGGCGGGTGCCGGCGGCGATGACGATCGTCTCGGCCGAGATCGACGTATCCCCCACCTGGAGCTGCTTGTGCCCGATGAAGCGCGCGCTGCCTTCGAAGACGCGGATGTTCTCGGCGCGCCGGTTGCCCTCCCTGATGGCGGTCGCGTCACGATCGATCTCGGCAAACGTCCGCTCCACGATCGCGGGCCAATCCACCCCCTCGATCCGGGCCCGGATGCCGAAGCGCCCGGAATCGCGGATCGTGCGCGCCACGTCGGCGACGTGTACGAGCATCTTCGACGGGATACATCCCCGGTTGAGACAGGTCCCGCCGAACGGGCCCTCCTCGATGACCGCGACTCGCCATCCTTCCTCGGCTGCCGCCGCCGAGACCTCGAGGCCGGACCCGGTCCCGATGACGATGAGGTCGAACCGCTCCATCAGCCGATCTCCTGTGTCAAACGCCACGCGGTGTTGATCAGGCCGACGTAGTCGCTTACGGACGGTCTCACGCAGCGGGGCCGGTTGCGGCGGGAACGACAGGTGCCGGAAGGGAAGAGTGGTGCATCAGGTGAGGATAGCGATCACTCGGCGCACCACTGTGAGCCGGCTGATAGTCGATGCCCAGGCTCGGTCGCATGGTGAGCGGTGCATTCACCACTTTCGGAGTTCAACTCATGCACCTTCGCAGCGTCATCATCGGCGGGATCGTCGCCAGCCTGGTCATCGGCATGTGGGAGATGGTCGTCGGGGGGACGCGCGTCTGCGTCAGAGGTAGCGGTTGTGCGGGTAGCACCAGGTGAAACCACCGCCGTCGGGGTTGGCGTAGATCACCGGGTGGCCGGTCGAATTGGCGTGAATGCGCGCGTGCCCGCCCTGCGAGTCGCAGCAGCCGACGTGGCCGCACGTCGCGCACAGGCGGATGTTGAAGCCGCTGCCGCACTCTTGGCACTGATTCGCCTGGGCCGCGGGCACCGATGCGGGGAGGTGTTCGCATGGCTCAGCCGAGCCGAACACGTGCTTGAGGATCTGCATGCGCCGCACCATGCGCCCGCCGAAGGCCGGGCCGATGTGAGGCCGCTTACGGCAGCATCGACCGTCCTCGTGGGATCGTGATCGCATGACATCCGGGTTCGCGCGCATGGTCATCGTCGGCGTGACAGGCGCCCTCCTCCTGGCGGCCTGCAGCGGCGAGACGGCGTCACCCCCTGACGACGGCGGTGGCGCGCCATCGCCGCGGAGCGCTCCGCGCGGGACCAGCGAGACATCCGCCTCACCGGAGCTCAGCTCAGAGCTCAGCGTGAGCGCCTCCGGCTGGGCAACCGACTTCAGCCGCTACGAGGTGCCCCTCAACGAGTTTCTCAGCGGCGGGCCCGGCAAGGACGGGATCCCGGCCATCGACGAGCCGAAGTTCCAGCCGATCGCCGAGGTTGACTGGCTCGAGGACCCCGAACCGGTCATAGCCTTCGGCGTGGGCGACGAGTGGCGCGCCTACCCGATCCAGATCCTGATGTGGCACGAGATCGTCAACGACACCGTGGCCGATACGCCGGTGGCTGTCACCTTCTGCCCGCTGTGCCACACCGCCATCGTGTTCGACCGGACCGTGGACGGGCAGGTGCTCGACTTCGGGGTCAGCGGCAACCTGCGCCACTCGGACCTTGTGATGTACGACCGCCTCACCGAGTCGTGGTGGCAGCAGGCCACCGGGCGCGGGATCGTGGGGGCCTACACCGGAACGGCGCTCGAGTTCCTGCCATCCCAGCTCATCAGCTGGCAGCAGTTCCGCGAGCTGCACCCCGATGGGGTGGTCCTGTCACGAGACACCGGTCACATCCGCAGTTACGGATCGAACCCCTATGCGGGGTACGACAAGGTCGACAGCAACCCGTTCCTGCTCGACGACTGGACGCTGATCGACGGTCGCCTCAATCCGAAGGTTCGGATCGTCGGCGTTGTCATCGACGGAGCGGAAGTGGCATACCCCCTCCCGGACCTGGCCGAGGTGGGCATCGTCAACGACACCGTCGGTGGCGAGCCGATCGTCGTGCTGTGGGTCCCGGGCACGGTCTCAGGCCTGGGCGCGCCAACGGTCGCGGGCGGCGAGGAGGTCGGCACGGCGGTCGTGTTCTCACGGCAAGCGGTGGATGGATCCGTGCTGGAGTTCGAGACGGCGGGAGACGCCGGCATGCGTGACACCGTCACCGGTTCGACCTGGACGCTCGACGGCATCGCGATCGATGGGCCGCTGGCCGGCGAGCGCCTGGACCCGATCCCCAACGACCAACCGTTCTGGTTCGCATGGGCGATCTTCCGCCCCGACACGACGATCTGGCAGCCCTGACCGTTCAGCCACGCGCTGCGGCGCAAGCACGAGGAGCAATTCATGAAGATGCCCGGCGTCTCCGACGACGAAATGCGCGCCTGGCTGCCCGGATCGCCGACACCGGATAGTGCGGCCGGCCTGCCTGGCTTCGTGAGCCGCCTGCGACGGTGGCTCGAGCATCTCAGCTGGCGCCGGCCATCGGCCTCACGACCGCCGTCGACCGGCGGGAGGGCGCGTTCCGCGCGGAACGCGCACCTCTCCACGCCATCGTCGTGCACAACGCGAGGCGGCTGGACGATCACCTGAGACGCGCCACGTCACGCGAGGATCTCCGGCCCCGGTGTCAGCTCCCTTACGGCCCGGCGGGCCATGTGCCAGCGAGACTGCCACTCAACGGGTCGTCAGTCGCGCGCTGGGCGAGGAGGAAGCCATGCTTGTTGATCGGTCCTACTCACGCCGCGCCTTCCTGCGCGTCTTCGGACTCGGCGCAGGCGGAGCCATCTTGGCGGCATGCACACCCGGCGGGAGCCGACTGCTGTCGCCCAGCCTCGCGCCATCTCCGACGGGCACGATCACCTCGCCGGTGCCCACCACGAACGACCAGGCGAGCGTCATCGTCGGCGATGTCCTCGACTTCGAGCTGCGAGGGCCGTTCGAGTGGAACGGCGGGTCGGTGACGATGCGCCTGCACGAGGCGTTCGCCCACGGCGAGCCTGCCTGGTTCGTGCGCACCGATGCCAGCGACGCGGCCTTCGCCGAGGCGGAGCAGCTCGTGTTCGTGCCGCTTCTTGCGGCCGCAGGCAGCGTCGATGGCGGCACCGGCGACATCTACCTGTTCGACGAGGGCGCGAGCGATCAGCGGCCGGTCATCAGCTGGACCCCGAACGACGCCGGCTTCACTCCCCTGTTCCGCGTGCACCGCGTGCGCGCGTCCGACGAGGTGCTCGACTCGGTGGAGGCCATTCGAGCTGCCGTGGATGCCGGCCGCATCGAGGTCGAGGACACCGACGTGATCGTGAATTACCCGCTGGTGAAGTGGCCGGGCGGCGAGCTGGCGGTGGATCCCGAGGTCAAGCTGGCGCTGGCCAACGGGCCGCTCCTGGAGGCCCCGGATCTCGACGCCGAGACCGTCGTCTTCAAGCTCCACCAGTGCTACCCCGAGAGCCGCTACATCCTCACCGACACATCGGCGGTGCCGATGGCGCCGATGATGAGCATCGTCGGCTCGCCGGGCACCGAGGGCCTCATCGAGGCCCGCGCGACGAGCAAGATCACCGTCTTTGGCAACGGCATTCCCGGGCCTGGCGCGATGGGCTTCCAGCCGGCAATCTTCCAGGCCAAGGCCGGCGACCCGGCATGGAGCCCCATGTGGGACCACTGGACGGCGGTCTGGAACGACGAGGCCGACGCGACCCTGCTCACCACCCAGGCTGAGCTCGACGCCGCGGAAGCTGACGGACGGCTCACGCTGCACCATGGCACACCGGATACCGGTGGCATGGGGTTCGTCGTCAACTGTCCCAGCCCGATAATCGCCCCGAACGACTTCGAGGTCACCTGACGGTCACGCAAGGCGCTCGCCGGCGCGAACCGGGACGCCGAGCCAGTTGGTCGGCGGCGCGAGCGGACAGCTCCAATGCGAGTCGTAGACGCAGGATGGGTGGTAGGCGTAGTTGAAATCCAGCACGAGTCCGTCGTCATCCGACCCGAGGTCGGCACCCTTGGCCGAATCCCAAACGTAACGCCCGCCGCCGTAGGTCTCGCTGTCGTTCGTCGCGTCTCGGTACGGAATGAAGATGCCACCCGCGTAGTCGTCGAACCAGTACACGTTGAGCCGATGGATCTCGTCCCCAATCTGGAACGCCACCTGACCAATGTGGCGCAACCCCATCGTGCCGCCGCCTGAGCTCGGTAGCGCCCATGCCGACGCGTCACGCTGCGGGGTGAACAGCCCGACGACTGCGGGTGCTCGCCAAACAAGATGTCCTTCTCACGCCGAAAGCGAGCCAGGCGGGTCGCCGGCCGTCAGCAGGGTCAGGCCGGTCAGGGGAGTGAGCAGCGCGAAGAGCGCGAGGCTCGGAATGGCGTACGCCACGTTGCCGTCGCGAACAGCGCGCCGCGCAGCCGGCGGCGACGCCGGACAAGGATGGCGAGGCCAAGCGACACGGCGAAGCCGACGCTCACCGCGATCGAGGTCATGACGAGGTGCTCGCCCGCCCGCGTCAGCAGCTCCGGTAAGGTGCGACGACCCACTCCCAGCGGATGAGCGGCTCGTCAGTCATCGACCGCCCGGCGTCAACCGCCGGAGTCGAGGTGCCGTTGCGAGCCGGGAATGGACAGCGCACCGTGGACCGCCGAGGCACGGACCCGGTCCGGAAGAGCGCGGGCGACCTCGCCGAACGCGGGGTCGATGACGAACCGGTATTCGTCCCACGTTCCGTCACGCTGTGGGTCGTACCGGCGCGGAGCCACATGGCCGGCGCCGAGGGCGATGCTCTTCATCGCAGCCTCGAGTCGCAGGGTGACGCGTTCGAGATCGCGGCGTCCCATGCCCCGGACGTCGACCGGCTCGAGCACAGTGACCGAGGCGCGCTGGCCGAATCGGAGGCGCGGAGCGAAGGGGTGCTCCCAAACGCGGTGCGTGCCGGTGATCACGACCGGCAAGACCGGGATGCCAAGCCCGTGCGCCAGCCGGATCGCCCCGGAGCGAAAGCCGATCTCGATGCCCAGCACCGAGCCCTGCGGAAAGACGACGATGCTTTCGCCGCCTCCCACGGCGCGCGCGGCCGACCGCACCAGCCGGTGTGCCGAGCCTATGGAGCGATCGCCCACGACCAACTGTCGAGTGGCACCCAGGTACCGCCCCACGATCGGCCACGTCAGCAGCTCATCCCGCGCCACGAACCGCAGCCGGAGACCGAGCCGCCACAGGACAAGCGGGTCGGCCAAACCCTCGTGCAGCGCGACGACGACGTACGGTTGGCTCGGACGAATGTGGCCGCGGCCGTGTACCTTGACGCGGAGACCCAGCAGACGACTCGTCGCCATCGCCCAGGATCGCTCGAGGCGGTGATGGACCGGAGCCGGCCCGAAGCGCCCGACGAGCATCATCGGCCACGGCAGCAGCCAGATCAGCGCGACCTGGCCGAGGGCCGCTCGCCACCACTCCCGACGGCCACGCACCGCGAACCAGCCCCCCGGGACGAGACGCGACGCGCTCACGCCGCGTCGGGTCGCCGGAACCGCCTGGTGCGGATCGCCCGCGCCTCAGCCGCCACTTTCAGCGCAGCCAGCTGCCGTCGCATGAAGCGGTCATAGGCCGGCACGGCGATCCACCGAGCGATAAGCGTGCCCACCAGCGCCCGACCGCTGCCGACGACGCCTTCGTAGCGAACCCTCGTGTGGTGGGGATCGACGGCCTCGAAGAACAGGAACTCCTGGACGTGGTCGAGTGGCCCGTCCAGTACCTCGTATTCGATACGGTCTGGCGGATACAGGCGGACGCGTTCGACGAGCACAAGCTCCGTGACAAACGCCGGCGTGCGGTACCGGACGATCAGTTCATCGCCGTCGCGATCGAGCAGCTCGGCGCTGTGCGGCGGCGACCCGGGCAACGTGCCAGTGGTGGCGGACGCCATCTCGAAGACGAGCACCTGCGGCGCGGCAATATCGACCACCAGCGGCCGGAGCGCATGGATCCTCACGACGCTCGACGATACCGCCGGCACCGGCAAGGGCTGTAAGCACGCTCACGCAGGCGCGTCGCTGCCGAGCCGAACTCCACGTCCCCGACCATCCCTCGCGAGCTGGTCCGCGGGCGTGGCCTCTGGCCCAGTGGCGCGGCGACTCATGATCCGGGGAGATCGATGAGGGACGCGATGCGCGGCTCGAGGTCCTCGCGGATCCGACGCAGCACCGCCATCCGATCCGTTGGAGAGGCGACGTCGGGATCCGGCTGAGGCCAGCGCGCGACTCGCCTCGCACCTGGCACGTACGGACAATGACCGCAGCCCTCCTCGCAGACGACGATGAGCAGGTCCGGCGGCTGATCGAGCAGGCTTGAAGTGGCGCGCCGACCCGGGATGAAGTCAATGATCCCCACCTCCCGCAGCACCTCGCGGACCTGATCGACCGAGCCGTTCGGCTCGATGCCGGCCGAGCCGACCTCGAAGCGATCGCCGGCGACCGCGCGCAATAACGCGGCCGCCATCTGGCTACGCGCTCCGTGGGACGGATCGACGAAGAGAACCTGCTGACGGTGAACGTATTCCATGTTGATCCGATGCTGCTGTGACGCACTGAATTGCGATGTGAGCCGCATCACGGCGCCGAGCCGCGTGCGGTACCGCATACCGGATGCGCGGGATTCCCGTGTCATGCGTCCCACCTTGGGTCGATTGAGCACGCTTGAGTCGCTGTGGGAAGCATGACACGGGGCCATAAGGGTGCTTATAAGGGTGCTCATAAGGGTGCTTCAGTTTCGCTTGGCGGACTTAGAGCTCGCTGCGACACTCGCTGAGCCTCCACGAGGTAGTACCACTCCAGACCGGATAGATGAGATACGTGCCGATCCAACCGAGGAACCCGATCCAGATCCATCCAGGTGCGGTCTTCATGTCGTCGACGCCCATGGCGACCCGATCCCCTCGACGGATCAGCACCGATCACCACAGCGGGACGGGACTACAACCGATACGCGCCGGCTTCAGCGGAGGCGGGAGTCTACTGACTGAAAGGGAATCCAGGTCACTCCTTCGTGACCCGATCCCGCCCCCGAGCGGGTCTATGGTGTGTGAACTCCCAGGGGACATCTGTGAAGGACGGACGCATCGAGGCGGTCGCACGAGTCGAAGTAACGTCAATCGCACCCAGATACGCTCGCTCGCCCGATGAGCAAGCGCTTGGTGGCGGGCCCGACCGGGAACGGACCCGCGTTTCAGCGTCGCTCCGACGATCCGTATCCCGATCGCCGGCCGCGACGGCTGGGAGCAGGCGGCTCGGCGGTCGGCGGAGGTCCGGGGGACTACCCGAATGCCGGTCGAACGAAGGGACGTGCTCGGCGGTCTGATCCACGAGTATCGCTGGGCGGCGTGATTCGGATTGTTGAACCCTTCAGGCGCTGCGAACCAAGTCTCGAGCATTCGCAGGATTGCTCAAGTCCCGCACCAGGGCGGCTCGATCGTTGACAGCGCGCCGAGCGATGTCGCGAAGGGTCTGCGAACGGGCGGCCGCGACGATCAGGCCACGAGTCTCCGGCAAGGTAGCGAGGCGGACGAGGCGGGCTAGCCTAGTCGCTGATGGCATTCGGACTATTCCACGGGGCGGATCTGAATCTCGATCTTAGCGCGGCGCTTCTGCGGAGACCTTGAGCCCATGGTTTGGTCCGTTACAGCAACGCGACGAACCGGGCAGCGCGGCGCACACCGACGTCATCCTCGTGGTTGGCCGTGACGTTGCGAAGACCAAAGGGCGGGCCACTATCCGTTGCGACAGGCGTTCCAGGTTGCGAATGCGGGATTAGGATACCCAGAGTCGGCTGTCATCGCCCCGGCACACCGCGGTGCACCTTGACACCCCATTAGTGTGAAAACCTCTGCACGACCCGTCCCCGCGGGGTGCACAATGCGCCCACTGACCCCAGTGCTAGGAGGAACGTTCATGCCAGGAGTCGCTACGAAGTCATTCGACTCACCGGACGAAACGCGGACCCCGCCGAAGACCAAGGTGGACGTCGTGAGGATCGGGAGCTCGATCGCTGCCCGTTTCACCTTCCAACCGGGATGGCGCTGGTCGGAAGCAGTGAAGCCGATAGCCAAGACGGACTCGTGCCAGACCCGCCACGTGGGCGCGATCGTCAGCGGTCAGCTCCACGTCGTGCACAGCGACGGTTCCGAAGGGGACGCCGGACCGGGTGATGCCTACGTCATCGAACCGGGTCACGATGCATGGGTGATGGGCGACGAGCCTGTCGTCGCCTACGAGTTCGAACAAAGCGTCGAGACCTACGCCAAAGGCTGACCGCTGGGCCTCTGAGCCTGCATGCGACGATAGCAATGGCCCCTTCGGTGCTTACCCACCGGTGGGGCCATTCACGTGGAGGCCGCGATGGGCACCAGGTCCACCACATCCCGAGCACCCAAGGCGCTAGGGCTTTTGGTATTGCTGTGGAGGCACCCGATGAGCGACCTTCCGCACGACCACGACCACGACCCCGACGGACCGGATTGCCCGTACTACGAAGCTGGCGTCAAAATGGGCGAACAGCTGGGGGCCGTGTAGACCAAGCCGGAGATCCAGGAGCAATAGGCCCTCGGCTCCAGTCCCGGACCCTCGATCCCGGCGCCCAGTCGCGCGCCAGTCGGTCCGGGCCGACCGGGGCTCCGATACCAACGCCAATACCAATAGGGGCGCACGACGGCGGACAGGCGACCTGAACAGATGGTCGGTTCGTGCGTGAAACCGTTGTCGGCGGACCCCGGCGGACGCTATGGGCAAGCCTGGAGGAACGATGCGCGCCGTCGCTGGAGCGGCGCGCGCCGCGGGTGCAGTCGCGGTCCTTGGGCTGGTTGGCGCCCGAACGATGCGGAAGGGCGATGGCTGATGACCATCGATTCGACGCCGCGCATCCGGTTCCACGATCTCAGGCACACGTTCGCGACGCTTCAGCTGGCGGCCGGCACCAATCCCAAGATCGTGAGCGAGATGCTCGGGCACAAGGAGGTCCATATCACGCTCGATCGGTACTCTCACGCCCTGCCGACGCTTCAGGCCGAGGCGATGGGGCGACTCGATGTGATCCTTGGGCGGACGCAGAAGGCGTAACGGCGAGGCAGGAGCAGCCGCTGCGCGCGATTCGTGGACGATAAGGGTTCAAATAAGGGTTCAGTAGGACCATTTAGAACACTAGAAAGGCCCGATCCGAGCGTGGATCGGGCCTCTTTGTTCTATTTTGGTACCGCATACCGGATTCGCCGCGCTGGTCCGGCTGGCTCCGACTGAGCACGATTGCCCCGGTGGAATCCAGCGATCTCCGTTCCCGTCCGACCGGCTACAGGGTACAGAAAGGGTACGAACATCCGAACCTCCGCATCCGGATAGAGCGTGGGGGCGTTCGTGGGCCTGGGACAACTCAACCACGAGCCCAGTGACCCGGTAGCGCCAGCTGGGTTCAAGCTCGGCGAGAGCTCGAGCCCTCCGCGTTCGACCCTGGCAACCGCTAGCCGGGGCGGTTCATGGAAGGAGACCCAGCTGCTGGTACAAGCCGAACATGTCGACCACGTTCCAGTGTTCAGACATCTTGCCCGCGGTGACCCGGTAGATGTCGATCCCTCGCATCGTGAACTCCCGGCCCGTGGGCTGGAGGCCGAGGAACTCGCCGCGGTGAATGCCGGAATGGCTCCAGCGCGCCACGACGATGTCGCGCTCAGCGACGATGTCGTGCACGGTCCAGTGGGGATCAAACGCGTCGAACAGGTGCGCGACCCGCTGCTTGAGTCCAGCGCGTCCAGGTCCCTGCTTGGGAAAGGCGGCATGGTCGAGATAGTCCTCCGAGACGATCAGGTCCAGGGCCGCCAGGTCCCGGCTATTAAGGATGTCCTCCTTGTAGCGGCGGATGACCGCCTTGTTGGCTTCGATGGTCATCAGACCCTCCGCGCGAAACCGAGGTGCCGCCTGCTAATCGCCGGCGGCCTCGGGCTGGGGGATCAATCCCAGCTGCTGCATCTGCGCCAGCTGGTCGACCACGTGCCAGTGCTCAGCGAGCTTGGCGCCGCGCACCACGTGGATGTCGATCCCAGCGATGCCAAACTCCTTACCCGTGGCTGGAATGCCCATGAAGCCGCCGCTGTCCGTGCCGGCGTTGGTCCAGCGGACCACCACCTTGTCGCCCTCGGCGATGACGTCCTCGATGGTGAAATGCAGCGGGTTGAAGGCGCCGCAAAGTCCCGCTACCCGGGCCTTCAGGTCGGCGAGCCCGTTGCCCTGGCCGGGAAATGGGTCGTGCTCGACGTAATCCTCGACCGCGAGCTCGTCGAGCAGGTCCATCTTGCGCTGGTTGAGAACCTCATCGTAGTAGCGGCGAACGACCGCCTTATTGTCCTGTTCCGACATGACGCTTCCTCTTCGTTACAGTGTTCGTGATGTATCACCTTCGGCGAGTTACCCGCAGATCGCCATGACGTCTTCCCACCGTCCAGCCACCGACTTGCCGCATTGGCGGTGGTAGCGAAGCGACGACCACGCGATATGGAAGCTCAAGCTTGAGCACATCAGCAACCGGTTTTGGCGCCACGGTCAGGAAGCTGCGCGTTGCCGCGAGCTTGACGCAGGCCGAGCTGGCCGAGCAGGCCGGCATCAGCGAACGCACCGTGAGCGACCTTGAGCGAGGGCTGCGAGCCACGGTCTACCCGGCCACCGCACGCCAGCTGGCCGCCTCGCTGGGGGTGAGCAGCTCGGACCTGCCAGCCTTTCTGTCGGAAGCTCGGAGACGAACTGACGGCGCTAGAGAGCCGCGCGATGAGATTGGTGCGATTCCCGGCGCCCACAGAGCCCGCGTCCCGGCCCCACTCACCAGGCTGCTGGGGCGTGAGTCGGAGCTGGCCATCTGCTTGGCCATGGTCCGGGACCCGGATTTGCGCCTGCTCACGCTGGTGGGGCCCGGCGGCATCGGCAAGACGCGCTTGGCGACCGAGGTCGCAACCCTGGTCCAGGATGACTTCCCAGGCGGCGTGTACGTTGTGAGTCTCTCCGCGGTCGACGACCCAGACATGGTGCCGGCGATGATCGCAAGTGCGATCGGGCTGGCGGTCGTGGGTGCCAATTTGCCAGAGGCTGTGGCGCAACGGCTCGGTCAGGGCCAGGCCCTGCTGGTACTGGACACCTTCGAGCACCTTCTTCCGGCGGGCCCGATGATCGGTGAACTGCTTGCGGCCTGCCCCAGCCTCATCGCACTCGTCACCAGCCGGGCGCCGCTGCAGCTGCGTGGAGAGCGCCAGGTTCGCGTGCAGCCGCTGGCCGTGCACGTCGAAACGGACGCGTCGGGCCTGGCGCCGGCGGTAGAGCTTTTCTTGGAGCGCGCCGCCGCCGTGGAGCCCACGTTCAAGATCTCGCCCGATGCCACCGAGATCGTCACCGACATTTGTTCGCGGCTGGACGGCCTGCCCTTGGCGATTGAGCTGGCCGCGGCCAGGGTCAGGCACATGCCGCTCACCACCCTGCGCACGCATCTTGACCACCGCCTCGAGCCCCTGGTCGGAGGTGCCCGTGACCTGCCCGTGCGACAGCAGACGATGCGAGCCACGATGGACTGGAGTTACGCGCTGCTGGGCGCCGCCGAGATGCGGCTGTTCCGCAGCCTGGCGGCCTTTCGTGGCGGTTTCGGGAAGGATGCCGCCGCCGCCATGATCCAGTCCTCGGACTCCCTGGACCCAGCCGACGTGATGCCGCCCCTGAGCGCACTGGTCGATGCCAGCCTGGTGATGTTGGCTCGGGAGCCGTCGGAGGAAGGTCGCTACCGGATGCTCGACGTAACCCGCGACTACGCCGTCGAGCGATCGGTGGCGGCCCGCGAGTTTGACGGCCTGCGGCGCCGCCACGCCGATTTCTTCCTCTCCCTCGCCGAACGCGCCGAGCCGGAGCTGCGCGGGGCGCGGCAGCGAGAATGGTTCGCCCGCCTCCTCGCTGACGAGGGGAATTTCCGTGCGGCGATGACCTGGGCCCTCGAAGCGGGCGAGTTCGACCTGGGGTTGCGGATGGCCGGGGCCCTGTGGATGTTCTGGCGTTGGGCCGGCCTGTTCGCGGAGGGTCGGGCTTGGCTGGACGCGGCCCTCGCCGGCGGTGCCGCCTCGTCTCTCAGGGTCCGCTGTCAGGGCCTGTGGGGCGCTGGATGGCTCGCCTACCACCAGGGCGACTACCGGCGCACGGGCGACGTGGGCGCGCAGATGCTGAGCGAGCTCGGTGAAGGCGGCCACGACCTGCAACGCCGCAACGCGCACACCCTGGTCGGGAATGCGGCCCTCGGCGAAGGTCGTGATAAGGACGCCATCGAAGCGTTGAGCGAAGCCGTCGCTCTCACGCAGTCGCTAGAGGGCACATGGCACCAGGCGACGTCGTTGCTGAACCTGGGCACAGCGCAGATGCATGCTGGCCAGGTGGCGGCGGCGAGGGAGCTCTTCGAGCGCGCGCTGACCATCTATCAGGAGCTCGGTGACCGCCACTTCCTCGCCCGCACGCTGATCCATGTCGGCTACGCGCAGCTTATGGCCTCAGGGCCCGTCACCGCGGCACCCGCGATCGCGCGCGCCATGGAGATCGTGGCCGAAATCGGTGATGGTTGGGGGATCGCCGAAGGCCTGGAGGCTGTCGCGACCCTGCGGTCTATCAGCCAACCACGATCAACCGTGCTGTTGGCGGCCTCGGCCGCTCACTTGCGGGAGCGGATCTCGATGCGTCAGCACGCCGCCGATGCCGTCATCAACCAGCTCTACCTGGATCGGGCCCGGGAGAGGATGACCGCCGAAGCCTTTGCCGAGACGTGGCGTGAGGGCCGTGGGCTGACGCTGGCTGAGGCCCTCGCCGAGGCCCAGGCGCACGACTAAGTACGCTGCCGATGTCCTGGCGCCGCCGGCAGGTGCAGGGTCAACCGTCGCGCGCTGCGGGTCAGCCGTCCGGCGATGGCGAACAGCCGACGGCGCGGGGTCTTGGTCGTGACCAGCCGCGCACCGAGCTCGAGCTGGCCGACCCAACCGTGCCAACCTGAAGCGATTTACGCTCCATGAGCCGCTGTGGGACGCATGGTGCGATTCCATAAGGGTGCTGATAGGGGTGCTTGAAGACCGTGACCTCCACCGTTTCGCTGGGATCGCTCACTGCCATCGAATGGCCTCCCCGGCAGGTGACGGGGCGGTCCTAGCAACCATTCCAATCGGCGACGCGATCACGAGCCGGTCGACGAACCCGCATGGCGAATTGCCGACCCGAGCACCGGAGGCGTTCACAAGACTCGGGCCGGCGTACCGAGACACTGAGGTCTCCGGCTGGCACACGCGATGATCGAGTCCGAGCTCCGTATCGAGGGCCTGGACGAGCTGGTGGCGCAGGCGCAGGAGTCGCCCGACCCCGAGGTCGGGATGCGGATCGGTGCCCAGATCGCGCGCCGCATCAACGAACCGTGCGCCGACCTGATCCGCTTCATGCGCGAGTCCGGCGACCCAGACCTGCTGAAGCGCCATCACGAGATGGAGGCGAGACGACTCAGCGCGGTGAGCTCTGTGCCGCAGACGTTGGTGAGGAGCGGGTGGCTGAGGCCGAGTCTTTCGACCTCGGAGGCGCGCGACGTGATCTGGGCGATGTCGGGCCTCGATTGGTACATCCAGCTGGTCTTCCAGCGAGGCTGGACTCCATCCCGCTACGAGGAGTGGCTCGGGGATGCGCTCATCAACCTGCTTCTTCAGCCGCAGGTCGCGGAACGATCGCCGCGACGAGCCAGCTAGTCACGGGAACCCGGATGAGCGATTCCTGCCCTTGGCGACCATCCATTACGAGGTTGCCGGCGTCACGAAACAATGCACGCGGATCGTGGTAGTGACGCCGCGCCGCGGGCGCGTCGCCTTCGGCGGGCTCAACGCCATCGTGCTAAGCGCCGAGGCTAGGCAAGTCAACTACGCGGCGGATGCAAACGGGCGTAAGGGCTCGGATAAGGGTTCAGACAGCACCCAATCGGGGGCATTTCGGCTCGATTCGAACACGAATCCGGCCGATGGATGAGTGCTGGTACCGCATACCGGATGCGCGATTTTCCGGTGTCACGCCTCCCAGTTTGGGTCGATTGAGGACGTTTGAGTCGCGGTGCGTCGCATGGTGCGCTCCCATAAGGGTGCTTATAAGGGTGCTCGAGTCCACACCTAATCACGTGCCTCAGCGTCGGTCGCGCGCCGCGGGACGATGAGGTAGGCAGCCGTTCCCCCCGCGACCAGCGCCGCCGTCAGCAGCCATGAGGCTCGAGCGGTGTCGTCGGCCGCAATCCATGCCCATGGAGCCGGATGGGAGATGTCCTCTCCGGCACCGACCACGATCACCGCCAGGAGATACACCGTCGGCGCAATCGTCGCGGTTCGCCAGCCCAGCGGCGACGCCAGCAGCATGAATCCGCCGTACACCAGGAGTGCGCGAGCGGCCACATCCCGCCTAACGCGGGACGGGGCTAGATCGGGGCAGAGGCGGCGGCCCGACGATGATCGTCCCGTGTCGCTCGGCGATCGCGGCCATGGCCCCCGGATCGACCGGCGTGGAGGACGGGGCGGGCAGTTCGGGCTGAGCGGCGGGCTCCCCCATCTCGCGGAACATCGATTCGTGGCCGGCGTTGCCAGGGCTGATCAGGAGCAGCAGCGTGGCCTGCGTCGAGTCGAGGCGGAAGGCGTGCGTAGTACCCCGCGGAACGAACGCGAATCCGCCGGGGCCTAGCTGGTTCTCCGCGCTATCGGCGAAGATGGTCACCTGGCCATCCACGATGTAGAAGCCCTCTTCCTCGTTCTCATGCCGATGCATCGGCGTCGCCAGGCCGCCCGGGCCGCGCACCTGGAACAGGGTGTAAGCGTCGCCGGTCTCGTCGCCGGTCGCCTTGAAGGTGTACAGGCCGCCGAGCAGCCACAGCCGCTCGCCGTCATCGGTGTCGTGCGCGAACGTGGTCGGGGTCAGTCGTGGAGCGCTCATCGGATCCTCCGTGGGTGGTGTGGCGTCGCTAATTTAGCGGCACACTGCTGTACTATGGTTCCGGCGGCCGAATCCGTCAATAGTTCATTACACACAACTGGACTACGAAATTGAGGAACCGCACGCAGCGACGCCCATACCGCCTGCAACGGCGACGGGATGCGATGGATGAGACCCGTGACCGCATCACGCGCGCCGCGTTCGAGCTGCACGCCACCGTGGGCCCGGCACAGGCGACCATCAGCGCCATTGCTGAACGGGCAGGTGTGCAGCGGCACACCGTGTACCGCCACTTCCCCGACATCGTGAGCCTCATTCGCGCCTGCACCGCGCATGGCATGGAGGTCACGGGACTGCCCGCAGCCCGAACGATGGGAAGCGATTGGCGATGGGCTCGTCCGGCTGCGTCTCGCACTGGAGGAGATGTACGCCTACTACCGCGCCAACGAGCAGATGATCGCGAATATCCTGCGCGACCTGCCTGTGATGCCGGAGCTCGCGGCCGGCTCCAGCGACTACCACGATCACCTCGGGCGAATCTGGGGCACGTTGGGTGCCGTCGGTAATTTCGCGGCACACTGGTGTATCATGACTGCAGCACCGAGATGCGTCAAGACTTCATTACACACGGGCGGGCGACGAAATCAAGGGACCGATGAACCGCACCCAGCGACGGCCGTACCGCCTGCAACGGCGACGGGAGTCGATGGACGAGACCCGTGACCGGATCGCGCGCGCGGCGTTCGAGCTGCATGGCACTGTCGGTCCGGCTCACGCCACGATCAGCGCCATTGCTGAGCGGGCCGGCGTGCAGCGGCACACGGTGTACCGCCATTTCCCCGACATCGTGACCCTCATCCGCGCCTGCACCGTCCACGGCATGTCGGTCACCGGCCTGCCGCAGCCCGAGCGATGGGAAGGGATCGACGATGGGCATGTCCGGCTGCGCGTCGCGCTCGAAGACATGTACGGCTACTACCGCGCCAACGAGCAGCTGATCGCGAATATCCTGCGCGACCTGCCGGTGATGCCGGAGCTGGCTGCCGGATCAAGCCTCTACCAGGATCATCTGGGGCGAATCTGGGCTGCGGTGCTCGCGCCATGGAAGCGCCTGCGGGGCGGGCGCGGGAACCGGACGCGTGCGCTGGCCAGCACCGCCCTGGAGTTCGGCACATGGCAGGCACTGACCAGGCGAGGTGGGCTCACCGACGAGCAGGCGGCGTCCACCATGGTTGCCTCAGTGGAGGCAGCGCTCGCGAGCTAGCTGAGCGCACATCGCCCCGAGCCGGCGCTGGTCCCGACCGACGAGACTGTCTTCCCACTATTGGTACTCTCTCGCCCCGACGACGTCGCCGCCGGCGAGCTGCGCACGGACCAGCCGTTCGGCGTAAGGGTGCGGATAAGGGTGCTTGCCGACAGCGCAGACGTCCGAATTGCCCTCGAATTGAGCACGAATCGGCTGTGTAGATGAGACTTGGTACCGCATACCGGATGGCCGTATTCCGTGCCATACGTCCTACCGAGCGTCACGGTGGGCAGCATGGGCCACCTGGGACGCATGGGACACAATCGATAAGGGCTCACATAAGGGCTCAGGAAACCCCGGCAGGTCCCGACCAACGCGCGCCGACCCCGGATAGCGTCCAAGGCAGGTGAAGCCTCCAGCGCTCGGACGAGCGTCTCTTGACCATCCGATCGAGAGGCACGGGCTTGCCGGCTCCGGGTGGCATGGCTCGAGACTCGTTCCTCAAGCGAAGACCTGTTCAGCGAGGGACGCGACCGTCCAATCAACCCACGCCTCGTGCGTCCAGCCGAGGTCGAGCACGAGGACGCGGTAGACGTCCGTGCCGGCGTACAGGAGCAGCAGGTGTGTCGCGCGATCGGGGGACACGCCCGCACGAAGCTCTGATTTGGCACGCAGCACCTCGAGCGACTCGCGGTAGCCGACGGCACGCCACCCCTCGTGCAGACGTCGTACCCGCGCCGTGTCCGGATCGCTCTGGGCGCCCGCGCGCACCACGGTGTCGAGCGGCGTGGCGCGGCGCAGGATGGCGCCGACCCCTTCCACGAAATGACGCAGGGCCACGGTCACGTCGGGCTCGGCGGTCATCGCGGTCCACCAGGCCTGCTGCTGCGGCGGCAGCGGCCGATCCTCGCCAAGGACGGCGAAATCGTAGGCACTGCTGAGCAGCGCGCCCTTGGTGTGGAAGATGAAGTACACGGTCTGCACCGCCACGCCGGCGGCCTCGCCAACGTCCGCCATGGTGGTGCCCAGGTAGCCGCGCTCACAGAACAGCGAGTAGGCGGCCTTCGTGATGCGACGGCGCGTGGCCTGCGCTCGCTCACGCCGGGTTGGCTTCGCGCGCGTTGAACTCTTGACAGGTGCCATGACGACGACCATATTACCCGAGCCGTTCACTAGTGATTCACACTAGCCGCTGCGTCGCCTGCGGCCGACGTTGCGGAGGGCTCGGTTGGCCGCTCGCTACGAGGTGGTCCTGATGGCCTGGCTGCAACGGCACGCGTGGTGGGGACTGCTGGCGTTCACGCTGCTGATCCTGTTCTTCGGCATCGGCGACGTCATCATCGGCGTCGAGTGGGACCCCGGCATCCCGCTGGGACTGGCGGGGTTGACGCCCGCCCAGGTGGCGAACGAGAGCGCACCGGCCTATCGGCTGCTGGACTTCGGCGTTCGGATTGGCGGAGCAAACCTGACTGTGATCGGCACGCTGCTGACCACCGTCCTCCTGGTCCCATTTCGACGCGGTGAGCGCTGGGCGTGGTGGGCGATGTGGGTCCTCCCTGCCTGGGCGCTGTCGGTCTTCATGCTCTACCTCGCCTTCGGGGTAGCGCCGGGCCAGGCTCCACCGCCACCCATGATCTCCGGGCCGATCTTCGCCGCTATCTCTGCGGCCATCCTGATCATCAGCGCTCCACGCTTCTTCGGCGCCCAAGGGAGAGCGGTCAGCGGCGGCGCGAGCCGGCCTGCCACCAGCGCAGCCGACTGACATGGACGGCATGCTGATCCTTCCGGCCGACCACACTCGCGGCGAGGGCAACATCACCCCGCAGGCGATGGAGGAACTGGTCGACGATCTCGCGCGGCTCGTTCGCTGGGATTGAAGCGGATCTCAAGGCGCTGCTGGGCGTCGCCCGGTTGGCGGAGCTCCACGATGCCCTGGGGCCGATCGTCAGCGCGATCACGCCGATGACGGACAACAAGAGGCCACAGGCGAAAGGACACTGATGGACGCTCTGCTCATCTTCTTCAGGATCATCCACGTCGGATCCGCCATGATCTGGTTTGGCGGTGCGATCGTATCCTCCTTCTTCCTGCAACCCACCGTCCAGGCGCTCGGCGCCGCGGGGCAGCCGTTCATGGAACACCTCATGAACCGACGCAAGCTGGGAATCATGTTTCCGATCGTCGCGGCGCTCACCATCCTGAGCGGTGCGGTGCTCTACTGGCGCGACTCGGGCGGACTGCAGCTGACGTGGATCACCTCGCCCACGGGCCTCGCGTTCACGATCGGCGGGCTCGCGGCGATTGTTGCCTTCGTGGGAGGCGCGGTCCTCATCGGGCCCGGCATCGCCGAGCAGACCGCCGTCCGAGGCGAGCTGGCCAGCGGGAACGGTGTGCCCACCGCTGCGCAGCGTGAACGCCTAGACCGGGCCGATGGACGGCTCAAGCTGGCGAATCGCATCGACCTGCCGCTGCTCATCCTGGCAGGGCTGACGATGGCGGTCGCGCGCTACCTGTAGGGCGTCCTCGGCCAGAATGTGGTCGCCTGACCTGGCTATCCCCGGCTTGCGAACGCTCAGCGTCAACGATCGAAGAACTTGGTACCGCATACCGGATGCGCGGAAATCCGCGTCATCCGTGCCAACCTGACACGATTTACGCCCCATGAGCCGCTGTGGGACGCATGGTGCGATTCGATAAGGGTGCTGGCGTGGGCACAGCACAGCCAGGACCGCAGATGGCATCCCGGGCGGGTCACACGGACCGTGCTAAGAAAGGAGTGGTGACGCAGATCGGTACCCGGTGACCTCGTCCATCCCGAGTATCACCCGCGGTGGCGTCGGATCCAGCCCTCGAGGTCCTTGCGCGCCACGATGCCGGTGACGAGCACCACGCGTTCGGCATCGAGGATCCCGTACAGCAGCCGGTAGTCACCGACGCGATAGCGCAGAAACGCGTCGCGTGTTCCCTGAAAGGCCCTGACCTGTGCTCGGCGGCCCGCGGCCACCGAAACCGCGGCGCGGCCGATCCGCCTCCTCGGCGATGCGCAGCTTGTACTTTGCCGTGAAACGTCGCCGCGCCGGCCGCGGTGGGAATAACCAAACCTACAGCGGCGTAAGCGCCATCGTCGTATCACACCGGAGCGAGCTCAGCCGGCGCACCTCTTGCCTGGCACGCGCTCGCCGATGAGCCAGACGGCCAGCCAGCGACCCCCGTTCGGAGTCCTCAGCCCGTGCTCGGTGTCGGGCGGGCTGAAGACGACAGTCTCCCGGCGCCAGGTGAGCCACGCCCTGCGCCCCGTGTAGCTCCACTTCGCCTTCCACGATGATGAACGCCTCGGGCTCGCCGGGGTGGATGTGCGTGGCCACGCCCTCGTCGGGTTCGGCGGTTACCTCACCGAGGCTCCACCGAGCGCCGGTTTCGGAGGCCGAAATCAGCTCGCGCCGCTTCGATCTCGGGCTCTCGTTAAACTCACCGTCTGCCGGCCCAATGATGCGCATTCCGTCGAGCTCACGCATTGCACCACCTCCGCCTGTCTACGGCCGCGCCAGGTCGCAACACCTGCAGGTTGTCGCCGAGGTAGAGGGCCTTCGTCCCGCACGAGGTTGTCCCCAAGTCTGTTGAAGTAAGGCGGTGGTCCGCCCCCTCAGAGGCCTTGCCTCTGGCAAGGTTCGGGTGTCCTGTCAGACGCCCGCAAACAGCAGGAGGGCCACCCTGGGAAAGAGGATACCTGTCATCTCCGTCGCCGAGCCGTCGGCGGCGGTCGCTCGGCTGGCCGGTGCGTGCCCGTGGGGGTCGAAAGTCCAGATCCGATCACGCGGCGAGTCCGTGATACTCGTGGATCAAGGGGCTCGAACCTGCCGCGCGGCTAGATGCTTTGCGCCTGTTGAATGCGCGCCCCCTTTGCCACGCCCGCACCGCTTGGCTCCTCGCCGACGGAGGTCAGCGGCCGGCCTGATCGCCGGCTGTGCAGCGTGACCGGTCAAGCGGCAAGAGGCGGCGGGCGCCGCGCATCGGTCTCGATCAAACCCCCACGCGCTGCTCGTCGCTCGGCTCGGCGCAGCAGTACCAGGCCTCGCTCAGGTGTGGCGGCGGCCCTCCCCCGGTCCCGGTGGGCAGCGCCGGCACCGGCCGTTGGGCGGCCGCGTGGGCGGCCAGCCACACGGACTCGAAGACGGCTCGCCGCGGCATCTGCGCGCCGCGCTGGACGAGCCGCTGCACTTCTGCCTG
>Ga0208612_1000181_pt1 | contig 33065 bp, 39 predicted proteins | sample AntDryMetagUQ889_FD_188089 | JGI IMG/M metagenome (GOLD analysis project Ga0208612, IMG submission 188089) | Polar desert microbial communities from Antarctic Dry Valleys - UQ889 (SPAdes) | ecosystem: Environmental > Terrestrial > Soil > Desert | place: Antarctic Dry Valleys | collected 2008-12-31 | reverse complement strand
GCCGTTCGTCCGGGCGTCGCCGAGGACGATGACGGTGGCGCGGGGATGAAGGTCGTCGGCGACCTCGGCGTAGAACTCGCGCCACACCCGCCCGTAGTCGGTGTAGCCCGAGACGTCGGCGACGCCTCCCTCGCGGCTGATCCGGCGTGAGATCTCACGGAAGTCACGCTCGTCCTCGAACACATCGGTCACCTCGGAGATCCGCTCGATGAAGACGAAGCTGCGGAGCTTTCGAAATGAGTCGTGGAGCGCGTGGAGGACGGAGAGGAAGAACACGCTCGCCGAGGTGACCGAGGTCGAGACGTCACACAGGACGATGATCTCGGGCCGCCGCGGGCGCTTCGGCTTGTAGCGAAGGCTCAAGGGAACGCCGCCGGTCTCAAGCGACGTTCGCATCGTCTTTCGCATGTCGACGGCGGCGTGGCGGCGCCGCCCGCGCTGCTCGTGGCCGAGCGTCGCAAGGCGGCGCTTGAGCTGCGTCACGGCGCGGTGGACCGAGGCGAGGTCCTGCGTGGGGCTGGTGGGAAGTGTCCGGTCGAGCTCTGCGAGGGGGCGCGAGGGCGGCAGCTTCTCGGTCCGCTCGATCAGGGCGCGCTCGAGCTCGCGGCGGAGGTGGCGCTCGAAGCGGTTGATGCCGTCGCGGTCGATGGAGGGAGCCTCGCCCTGCTGGCGGCCTGACGGCGTCGGCTGGAGCTCGAGCGAGCGACGGATCCTCTGCACGTCGACGCCGACTACGCCCGAGCCCTCGCCGCGGCGCCCGAACGCCGCGATAGCGAGACGGGCCAGGTCGCGCAAGTCGCCCTCGCGGCCATCGGCGATCGCCTGGCGGATCGCGTCGCGCAGCTCATCGGTGTCGAGCCGTTCGCCGCCTGAGTAGCGCTCGTCCTCGCGAAGCTCGCGGTCGATCGCCTCGGCCTCGGCGGCGCGGAAGAAGTAGCGATCGAAGATCAGGTTGAAGATCCGGCGGTCGTCGGGGGACTTGGCGACCGTGGCCGCCAGCGCCTCGCGGAAGTCCGCCGGCTCGGTCCACGAGACGGTCTCGAGCGCAGCGAAGGCGTCGAGGAGCTCAGACGTCCCGACCGCCACGCCCTCGGCGCGAAGGTCCTCGCAGAAGGCGGCGATCCTCGGGCCGAGGCCCGGCGGCAGGCTCAACCGGTTTGGGCTTCGGCGCCGGCGGGCGAGCCGAGCCGCACGCCGACCCGCTCGGCGACCAGGTCGATATCCGTGCGGTGCTTGACGATGATCGACATCGTCTGGGTGAAGACCTCGGAGTCGATGTCGTCGGCTCCGAGGAGGAGAAGGGCGCGCGCCCAGTCGATCGACTCGGCGATCGACGGCGGCTTCTTCAGGTCGAGGTCGCGCACCATCGCGATCACCTCCACGAGTCGGCGCAGCAAGTCCTCGTCGAGCTCCGGCGCATGGAGGCGGACGATCTCCATCTCGCGCTCGAGCTCGGGGTAGTCGAGCCAGAGGTAGAGGCAGCGGCGCTTGAGCGCCTCGGTCAACTCGCGCGAATTGTTCGAAGTCAGCACGACGATCGGGTGCGAGCGGCTCTCGATCACGCCCAGCTCGGGAATCGAGATCTGGAAGTCTGAGAGCACTTCCAGAAGCATCGCCTCGAACTCCTGGTCGGTCTTGTCGATCTCGTCGATCAAAAGCACCACGGGCTCGGGGCTCGCGATCGCTCGTAGGAGGGGGCGGGTGAGGATGAACTCCTCCGAGAAGATCTCGGTCTCGACCTCCTCGGCGGCCTCGTCGGCCTCGGTCGCGCTCTTTGCCTGGATGTGGAGGAGCTGCTTTCGGTAGTTCCACTCGTACAGGGCCTTGGCCTCGTCGAGCCCCTCGTAGCACTGGAGGCGAATCAGCTCACGTCCGGTCGCGCGGGAGATCGCCTTGGCGAGCTCGGTCTTACCGACGCCTGCGGGGCCTTCGACGAGGATGGGCTTTCCGAGCTCTTGGGACAGGTACGAAACGAGCGCCGCGGGCTCGTCTGCGAGGTAGCCGGCGGACTCCAGAGCGGCCTTCGTCTCGGCGACTGAGCGCATGCGGCGCAAGGATAGGGAGAATGAAGGTTGTGCCCGACTCGCTGACAAGCGCGCAGTTTCTCCTCGGAGCCGCGAACTCGATCTCAGACCTGCTCCCGTTCCTGATCGTGATGGCCGTCGGATTCCTCGTCGGAGCCTGGGGGCAGGCCTCGCGCTCCCCGATCGCCGTCGTCGCCGGCATGGTGCTGATCCTCTTGGCAGTCGCCGGCTTTTTGGGCGACAACGGCGACGGCCCGATCCCGAAGGTCATCAGGGACGCAGTCGATTGAGCCGCCTCGGCGAAGTCGATCTGTCGCAGAGCCTGAGCCGAAAGGAGCAGAACCAGCGCCTCGAGGCAGCCTGGGGCCGCCTCTCCCAGCTTCGCCTGACCCTAGGCGGCCAGATCGGGGAGCAGAAGATCGGCCCGGCCGTCTGCATCATCTTCGAGGGTTGGGACGCGGCAGGCAAGGGCGGAGCGATCAAGCGCCTCGTCGCAGAGCTCGACTCGCGCCACGTGCGGGTCGTCCAGTTCGCGGCGCCTAACCCGGACGAGAAGCGCCACCAGTATCTCTGGCGCTTCTGGCCGGTACTGCCCGGCAAGGGCGGCATGTCGATCCTCGACCGCTCCTGGTACGGGCGCGTCTTGGTCGAGCGCGTCGAGGACTTCGCGAGCCGGGACGAATGGGAGCGCGCCTACGACGAGATCAACTCGTTCGAGGCGAGCCTCGTCGAAGACCAGACGATCCTGATCAAGTTCTGGATCCACATCTCCGACGAAGAGCAGCTCCACCGCTTCGAGCGGCGGGAGCGAAAGCCGCTCAAGGCGTGGAAGCTGACCGACGAGGATTGGCGAAACCGAGAGAAGCGCGGCGAGTACGAGCAGGCGGTCGAGGACATGCTGGCCCGCACGGACCAGCCTCACGCCCCGTGGGACGTGATCGCGGGCGATTCGAAGCGCTTTGCGCGGGTCGCCGTGATCGAGACGGTGATCCGCCGGATCGAGGAGGGGATGGAGCGCTGCGACTACCCCGTGCCTGAGCCCCTCGACGACGACTGAGCTTTCCCGGGCCCGGGCTGCACCTAGTCCGTGTGCTCTTGTAGGCTCGCGCCCGGCCATAGGGTTTTCAAGCGGGGAGAGCCCGGAGGCCGAATAGCGATGCCGGATCGCGACCCACAAGGGGAGATCATCAGTACCGAAGAGCCCACACCGCCAGGCAAGCCGATCCTGCGCGCCGTTGGACCTGACGGGGACGGGCTCGTCGCGGCGGGCGAGGCCCGACAGCTTGCCGAGGACCTGAGCGCGGCGGCCGGTCAGGCCAGGGCTGACAGCTTCGCCGAGCTTGCCGCGGACGTGCGTCGCCTGCGCGCAGAGCTCGGTGCCGAGCGCACCCGCGCGGACGAGGCAGAGCTAGAGGCACGCGTCAACGCTGAGGCGCTCGCGAGCGCCGAGCGAAAGGCTCGCGAATCCGGCGCCGCCAAGCGGATGGCCGATCGCAAGGTGCGCGAGGCCGGCGTCCGAGTCTCAGAGCTCGAATCAAGCACTTCCGATCTCCGCGCCCGGCTGTCCGAGCTGGAGACCGAGCGCACTCTTAAGATCGAGGCGGCGATTGCCAAGCGAGTCGCCGAGGCCCGGCGCGAGGCCCGCGAGGACGCGGACCTGCGGATTGCCCGTAGCCGCGATCAGCTTCGCGAGCGCGCCGAGACGAAGCTGCGTGCCGCCGCCACCCGCCTCAAAGAGCAGGCCGAGACCCGTGCGCGCGCGCTTGCCATGGAGGCGACGCATGCCGCCACCGAGCAGGCGCTTGAGATGGCGGACGCGAAGGTAAAGGCTGGCGACGAAAGAGCGGCCAAGGCGATCGCGGAGGCTCAGCGAAAGATCAAGGCCGCCAGGGCGGACGCCAACCGCCGCGCCGACGATGACCGGGCCGCGATCAAGGCTGAGGCAGAGACTTCCGCGAAGGAGATCGAGGAGCGTCTCGGCAAGGAGATCGAGCTCCGCGTCGAGGCCGAGTCTCAGGCGGAAAAGCTCGAGAGACGACTTGCGGGCCTGGTGGACCGCATCGCCGCCGACGCCGAGGCCAAGGCGCGCGACGAGGCAAAGGCTCACGTAGCCCAAGAGCTCCACGAGATCGAGGAGCGATCGGCCGCAGAGGCAAAGAAGGCCGAGGAGGCCGCTGAGCGGCGCGTCCAGTTCGAGCTCGAGTCGCGCCTTCGCGAAGAGTCCGAGAAGGCGCGCCGGGAAGCCGAAGAGCAGGCGCTCGCTGCAGCCGAGGCCCAGATGAAGGCGACCGAGGAGCGAGTTCGCCGCGAGATCGAGTCGTCTGCTCGCGAAGCAATGGCCGAGGCCCGTCGCGAGGCCCAGCGCCAGCTCGAGGAGAACGCCAAGCGCCTCCAGGCAGAGACGGATGCGATGGCGCACGAAGCCGGTGCGAAGGCGCGCCGCCAGGCGCTAGGCCTGAACTAGCAGCGACTCAGCGCGGCAGCGTCGGCTCGATAATCCGGAAGGCCTTGATGCCGAGGCCCAGGCGCTCGCGATCCTCTCCGGCGGCGGGGTCGAGCCCCGACAGCTCGCGGATTCGGGCTAGGCGGTGGGCGACCGTGTGGCGGTGGGCGTAGACGGACCGGGCGGTCGCGTTCATGTTGCAGTCGTTCCCCAAATACGCCTCGAGCGTTCCCATCAGATCCGTGCGGTACTCGCGGTCATGCGTTACCAGCGGCTCAACGGTGTCCGAGTAGAAGCGTCGGACCTCTTCGGGGTCCGACGCCATCGCGCGGAAGAGCAGCCGGTAGACGCCGTCGCTGACGCCGCTTCCAAGCTGGGAGGCCATGCGCTCGTCGCGACCGATCACGTCGAGCATGAGCTCGGCTTCGGCGATCGCGCGGTCGAGCTCTGACGGCGTCTCACAAAAGGAAGAGAATGCTGACGGGCCGAGCGAACGAAGACGCGCCGAGATGCGGCGCGCCGAGGCGAGAGTTGCCCCTGACTCGTCTTCACCCTCGCGGGCAGGCAGGAGGGCGTAGATGCGAGAGGTCGAGTCGCTGGACGGGTCGGGGCTGGGAAGGACCTCGGCAATCGCGCCTGGATGCTCGCCGGTGATAAGGGCCGCAGCGTGCCGCGGCCTTGCGCTCGGCACCAGGGCGACCAGCGCGATGGCACCGCGCGAGAGGTCGCAACCCATGCGCCCGGCCCTGCGGACGACCTCGTCGGCGTCGACCTTTCTGGCGCGGAGCTCCTCCAGGAGGGTGCCTCGAAGCTCGCCCGCGACCTCGTCTCGCGCGTCGGTCACCGCTAGCACCGTGAGCGAGGCGAGCGCCGCCACCCTCAGGACCTCCTCGCGGTCGACCTCGACGTGAGGCAGCCCGTTCGGCTCGACAGCGAGCGCTAGCGCCGAGCCGATCTCCTCGCCGCCGGCCATCACCGGCGCCTCGCAGGCGACGCCCCGGATGGGGTCGGCGCCATCGCGGGCAGCAATCCTTCCGGAGAGGTCCGCGAGGTCAATCGAGGAGTCCGAGGCCGCGGCAAGACCACGGGACGGGATCACGATTGCGACCGGGGCCACCGCCTCCTCGGCGGCGAGATCCACTAGCCCCTGAAGCCCGTCGCCCTCCAGGAGTGCGGCGAGCATCCGAGACTGAAGGTCGCGCATCTCGCTCTTTAGGGGCCGGAAGGAAACACCCCGGGCAAGTGCGGGCCGGGGTGTTTCCTTCCGTTCGTGTCCTAGGCGGCTACCTCCGCCTCCGGATGGGCCTGGAGGACTTCGTCACCCTCCTCGCCGGTCCGGATGCGGATCGCCTCCTCGACGGGGATCACGAAGATCTTCCCGTCGCCGACGTCACCTGTGCGAGCGTGCTTGAGGATCGTCTCGACGACCGTTGCCTTGTCCTTGTCCTCGATCACCACCTCGATCTTCAGCTTCGGCCGGACGTTGACCGTGAGCGTCGAACCTCGATAGGTCTCGACGATGCCCTTCTGGCGGCCAGAGCCCTTGACTTCTGAGATCGACAGGGACGGGAATCCCTTGTCGAGTAGCTCCGATCGGATCGGCTCGAATGCCTCGTGTCGCACGAATGCTTCGATCTTTTTCATCTGTTCACCCCCTCCTTAGGAGTTGCGCCGGCGTTTCGGTCGCGGTTGGCGTCGGAGATGCCTGACTGACCACGGGTGTGCCGGCGACGTGCGGTGCCGGGGCCCCGGACACCGGGTATTCCTCTTGCGGGATGAACACCTCGGGGTACCCGTACATCCCGTGTGAGGAGACGTCGAGGCCCGCGAGCTCCTCGTCGTCCGACACCCTGAGGCCGATCGTCGCCTTGAGGGCGGCAAACGTCGCATAGGAGAGGACGAATACGAGGATGAACGTGGCTACCACGCCCACGGCCTGGACGCCGAACTGTCCCAGGGTCGCGGCGAAGTCGCCATCGGTGATCCCGTAATAGACACCCGGCGAGGCGCCATCGAGGATAAGTCGCGGCGAGCCGAACAGGCCGACCGACAACGTTCCCCAGATACCGGCGAGGCCGTGTGCCGACAGAGCGCCAACCGGGTCGTCGAGGTACTTCTCGATGGCCAGGACGCCGTAGACCACGATCACACCGGCGACCGCGCCGATGATCGGTGCGGCCCAGAACTCCACATAGCCCGAGGGCGCCGTGATTCCGACCAGGCCGGCGATTGCGCCGTTGCCGGCCATGCCGACGTCGATTGACTTTGTCTTGAGATAGATGACACCGAGCGCGACGATCGCGCCTGCGGATGCAGCGAGCTGCGTGTTCAACGCCACCTGGGCGAAGAAGTTGTCCGAGGTGCCGAACGTCGAACCGGCGTTGAAGCCGTACCAACCGACCCACAGGAGCAGCACTCCGAGGCCGACGAACGGCATCGAGTGGCCAGGAATGGCCCGCGGCGATCCATCTGGCCCGTACTTGCCGGCCCTCGCTCCGAGGAGCAGCAGGGCCGCAAAACCACCGACCGCGCCGGTGAGGTGGACCACCGAAGAACCGGCGAAGTCCTGGACCGGCTTGCCGCCCACGTCAGACAGGAGACCACCGCCGTAGACGCCGTGCGCCACAAGCGGGTAGATCACGGCCGCGAAAACGACGGCGTAGATCACGTACGCGGAGAACTTGATCCGCTCGAGAGTCGTTCCCCACACGATCGCCAACGAGACCGCGCAGAACAGCATCCCGAACAGCATCAGAGCCGTATCGGCGCCGCCGACTACGAACGCGTCAGCTCCCGACCCGACCGTCTGGCCGTTGTGGAAAAAGAACCCGTCAGTGCCGAAGAAGTCGTTGCCCGTGAGCGACGAGATTCCGAACCCGACAGCCCACCAGGCGAGCGTCGCGATCGACAGGTTGACGAGGATCTTGGCAACGCCGGCACCAACGTTCTTGCGTCGCGAGAATCCGATCTCCAAGAGCAGGAAGCCAGCCTGCATCAGCAAGACGAGGACGCAGGCGATCATCACCCACGTGATGTCCAGCTCGCCCTTCACGATGTTCACGCCCTGGCCCTGCGCCGAAGCCAACCCCGGCAGTACCAGGGAGGCCCCGAGCGCAACCAACGCGCTGAGGCTGAGCCTCTTTCTCATTGTGTTCCCTCCTAGCCGGCCCGACGCGGGGCTCCGGCCGTTGTAGTTCGCTAGTGGCAAGCCACGGTAGGAGGGGGGAGGTTGACTTCGTTTATCCCCGCGTCGAAAGTTCTGCGGCGGCGCTTGTACCGGCTGTCGAAGGCGGCTCCTCAGCCGCTTGGACAAGCGGTCCAGTGCCTTCGAACTCGATCTCCGTTCCCTCGCGGGCGAGTTCGATCGACTTGCGCTCGTGGCCCAGCTCGACCCAGCGCTTGCCCGCCTGGGACTCCATCCGCTCGAGCATCACGTCGGTGTGCAGCGGATCGTGGTGAAAGAGGAGGACGCGCTTGGCGTTTACGCGGTGGGCGAAGGTCAGAGTGTCCTCCATGCCCGAATGCCCCCAGCCGACGTGCGCCGGGTACTCGTCGTCCGTGTACTGGCAGTCGTGGATCAGGAGGTCGGCGTCCTTTGCCAGGTCGTAACCCGAGATCCACTCGTCGCCGAGGCTTCCGAGAGGCGCGCCGAGCGCGGGCTCGTGGTCCGGGATATAGCAAAGGGTCGTCTCGCCGTCGGTGATGCGGTAGCCGAGGGTCGGCCCGCGGTGGGTAACCGCTTCGGAGCGGATCTCGATGTCGCCGATTCGCCACTCGGCCGCGGGCGCCTCGCGGAACGCGACCGAGCAGGGAAGCTCGCGAACCTCGACGGGCGAGAGGGGCGCCGAGATGTAGCGGGCGATGCGGTTCTCGAGCGAGGTCTCGGGCGATGACGGGCCCCAGATCGTGATCTCGGCATCCGAGCGAAAGCAGGGCGGAAAGAACATGAGGCCCTGGATGTGGTCGAGGTGGAGGTGCGTGAGGATGATCCCCACCTGCGAGGTGTCCGCAAGGTCGAGGCCGAGCGTGCGGATGCCGGTGCCGGCATCGAGGATCAGCTGGCTCTCGTCGCGGAAGGTGACCTGAACGCAGGAGGTGTTGCCGCCGAACCGGTTCATCTCCGGCCCCGGCGCGGGCACCGATCCTCTTGCTCCCCAGACCTTGATCTTCATTCGCTACTCACTTACCCCGCGAGGCCAGAACATGATCATCGCTCCCGAGGTGCCGTTGGCGGAGGCCACGAGCGGGAACGCGGCGGCCTCGACCGTCTCCTCCTCGCCTCGCGCCGTGCGAATGCAGAACGAGCCATGTGCGGGCTGCCCATCCTGGATCGCCTGGGTCAGAGAGATCTCGTCGAGGTCCACCGGCTCGCCCTCCCGGCTGAACGGGCCAAACGTCGCCAGCCACTCCTCAGCGCTCATCTGCCCCGCCTCCTCGAAGGAGCGGCCGAGGAGCGCCGCGGCGGCCTCGTTGTAGAAGATCATCGTCCCAACACCGTCGACCAGGAACGAAGGCGTCGAGATGCTCGTCAGAAGATTGCGGGCGAGGATCAACTCGAGTGGCTTTTGCGAAGGAGGCATAGAAGCGGTAGAGAGTCCGTCATTGTGCCACCGTTTACGCGGCCCAGGGAGCGGGGCTGGCCGAGGTGAACGCCAGCGATCCTTGAGAAGCTCCCGGCGAATCTGGACGAACATCTGAGCGCGTCGCGTTCAAGCGGCGGGGCAATGCTGCCGATCCCAGGCCGTACCGCAAGGCGATGGACCACCACGACGCCATAGCCGAGCTGACCGCGAACGCCGGTACCCAGTTCGACCCTGAGGTCGTCCAGTCACTGGTCGGCTATCTCGTCGGCCGACGCCAGGCCGGCCTGGAAGTAGTTTGAGCGGAGGCGCCCCTGCGGGCGCCGCCCCCTCTACTCCATCTTTCCGATCTTGAAGATCTTCGTGCCGCAGTCCGGGCATGTGCCCTGGATCGCGGGACGACCGTTCTTCATGGTGATTTGCTGCGGGTCCTTTATCTCGACCTTCTTGCGTTCTTTCACGCAATAACCCTCAGGCATAACGCCGCTCCTTTCGGGAGACTCGGACTCGGGCGAACGTAAGGGCACCGTCGGACGCCTTCACGCACGAGAGGTGTCAATAGTTACAAACCGCTATCCGGCGGCTGGATCGACGAGATCTTCCTGGCGACCTTCGCCGTCGAGCTCCTGATCCGGATCGCCGCCTTCGGCTCTCGCCCCCAGGACTTCTTTCGCGACGGCTGGAACGTCTTCGCGACGCTCCTTCGCATCGTGCGGCTCCTGCGAGTCGTTCGGATCGTCACCGTCCTTCCCGACCTCCGCATCCTCGTCCGCGCGCTCCTTCGATCGATCCCGCCCATCATCAGGCTCGCGGTCCTGACCCTGATGCTGATGTACGTCTACGGGATGGTCGGCTGGATCCTCTTCAACGAGGAGGACCCCGAGAACTGGGGCAACATCGGCAGGCGCTCCTCTCGACCTTCACGATGCTGACGCTTGAGAACTGGCCGGCGCTCCTCGAAGCCGGGACCGAGATCCACCCGCAGTCGTGGACCTTCTTCGTCTCCTACGTCCTCCTGGCCTCGTTCCCCGTCATCAACATCCTGATCGCGATCATCATCAACTCCGTCGAGGAGGTACATGAGCTCGAGCAGGATCTCCAGACGGGCGGCGGCGTCGAGCCCGCCGCGAAGCGGCTCTCGCGCCCGTCGAAGGGCGGGCGGATGCGGGGGTAGCCGCTAGGGCGAGTCGTTTGAGTTCGAGTCGGCGCTCGACTGTGCGTCGGCTGCGGCCTCGGCGGCGTCGTCCGCAGCCTGCTGGGCGGCGTCGACCTGGTCGCGAAGGTCGGCGATGTCGTCCTGGATGACGGAAAGCTCGCGGCCCGAACCGCTCTGGTCCGATCGGATGGCCTCGATCTGCGATTCGATCTCCGCGAGCCGGTCGTCGAGGTCTGCGACCGAGTCCTCGGCGGCGTTCGAGGCCGAGCGGTTCGCCTGGTCGACCTGGTCGCGAAGGTCTGCCAGCTCGCCCTTGGTGACCGAGTCGCCTTGGACGCTCAGGGCAAGGACGACGGCGACGATGCCCGCCGCAAGCGCCAGGACGCTCGCCGCCGCGAGCGCGTAGAAGCGGGTCGCGAGCTTTCGGTCGAGTTGAGCTACCCAGGCGGCGACGCCCTCCAGCTTTTCTGCCGGATCGGGCGAGGCGGCCGCTTCTTGGGGCGTCTTTGCCTGCGGAGGGGGCGGCGCGCCGGCCTCCATCAGACCGGCCTCGGCTCTGCGATCGTGCCGTCGGCCGGCTCCAGCGGCAACTCCTGGGCGACCCAACCCGTGATACCGCCGGTCATGTTGTGGGCGTCGAAGCCGGCTTGCGAGAAGGCCTCGGCGGCCATCGCCGAGCGGCTGCCGCCGCGGCAATAGAAGACAACGGGTCGATCCTTCGGGATCGCGCCTGCCTGCGCGGTCAGATCGTTCATCTCGACGTGGCGCGAGCCCGCGATGTGTCCGGCCTCGTGCTCGTAGTCGCGGCGCACGTCGATCAACTCGACCTCGCCGGCTTCGACCTTTGCGGCAACGTCGGCGGGATCGAGCTCTAGCCCGGTTTGCGGGACTTCTTCGGTGGCTTCGGCCATCGTCGGCAGCTTAGAGGCCTTAGAGTTCACGTATGCGAACGATCGGGGTGTTTGCGGCGCCACCACATCGGGCTCCTGGCACTGTTCATCGCGCTCGGGGGCACGGCCTACGCCGTGCAGAGGGCGCCTAAGGACTCGGTCGTCTCGAAGTCGATCAAGGACGGTCAGGTGAGACCGCAGGATCAGAAGCTGACGAAAACGCTCACCTATCCCGCGCTCGTTTCCCTCGGGCCTTCGAGCAGCGCGCCACAGGAGCCGTTCACGGTGAAGGTGCCGGAGTCCGGCCTCGTTTCGGTCTATGCCGAAAGCGAGATCCGCAAGACGGACGGCCAGGCGCAGTTCCCTTGCAACGTCTCATTGAGCCTGAATGGCCAGGCTCCCTACACCCCGATCCTCAGCGTCGGCTTTGAGGTCGACAGCTTTCAGCTGAAAAGAACCGCGCCGAACAGCGAGAACCAGGCGTCGCCACCCCGACGCAGGCGGGACTCTTGACATTCCCGGCCGAGCCAGGAACACAGAGCTTTCGGATCAGCTACAGCTCCTTCACGAATACGAGTTGCCAGTTCCGTAACACCAAGCTCGTCATAATCCCGCTGCCCTGAGCCACGCGCCGCCACTGGCGCCTTTCTGTAAGGAGTCCTCACATGCCCGAAGCCGTGATCGTCGACGCCATCCGCTCGCCCATCGGGCGTGCCTTCAAGGGCTCGCTCTCCCAGGTCCGCCCCGAGGAGACTGCCGCCTACGTCGTCGACCAGCTGCTCGAGCGGAACCCGGGCGTAGACCCCGCGCTGGTTCAGGACGTCTACTGCGGCTGCGGCATGCCGCAGGGCCTCACCGCCTTCAACGTCGCTCGCATCATCGTGCTCCTCTCCGAGAAGCTGACGCAGGAAACGACGGGCACCACGATCTCGCGCTACTGCGCATCGTCGCTCGACGCGATCCGCCACGCGGGCAACGCGATCAAGGCGGGCGAGGGCGACGTCTACATCGCAGCGGGCGTCGAATGGGTCTCGAAGTTCAACGAGGCGACCGAGGCCGTCCGCGGCGACGATCGCAACCCCAACCTTCAGGGCAAGCAGGACGGGCAGCCGAACGCCTACATCGAGATGGGCCACACGGCCGTAAACGTGGCGAAGCGCTACGAGGTCTCACGCGCAGACATGGACAAGTACGCGCAGCGCTCGCAGGAGCTTGCCGTCGCTTCTCAGGAGTCGGGCTTCTTCGACCGCGAGATCGTCGCGGTGACCGACCAGGACGGGAACGAGGTCGCCTCAGACGACGGGCCACGCGCCTCGTCCACACTCGAGAAGCTCTCCGAGCTCCCCGAGGCGTTCGGCGAGGGCGGCGTGACCGCAGGCAACTCGTGCCCCTTAAACGACGGCGCCGCGGCCGTTCTCATCATGTCCGACACAAAGGCAAAAGAGCTGGGGCTCGAGCCGCGGGCGCGCATCGTCTCGACCGCTACCTGGGGCAACGAGCCCGAGTACATGGGCGTCGCGCCGATCGGTGCGATCAAGAAGGTGCTCGAGCGGACCGGCATGTCGATGTCCGACATCGACGTGGTCGAGCTGAACGAGGCGTTCGCCGCCCAGGTCATCCCGATCATGTCCGAGTGCGACATCCCGCTCGAGAAGCTGAACACGCATGGCGGCGCGATCGCGCTCGGCCATCCGTTCGGCATGACGGGCGCGCGGATCATGTCGACACTCCTGAATGCCATGGAGACTGACGACCATCAGGTCGGCCTCGAGACGATGTGCGTCGCCGGTGGCCAGGGCGAAGCGATGATCGTGGAGCGCGTCTAGATCGCTTTCGCCTGAGCGACGTCCCCGCGTCGCCCGACGGAGTAGCCTGAGCGCGTGCTTCGCGATGGTCCTATTCCGATCTCCCTCCATGGGTTGATTGAGTACGCCGCGGGCATCCTCTTCATCGTCGCGCCGCTTCTCCTCGACTACGACTCGGGCGCGGCTACCGGCCTCTCGGTCGCGGTCGGAATCGTGATCCTGGTCGTCGCGGCGACCAGCGCGTTCCCGACGGGTCTGATCCCCACCATCTCGATTTCGGTCCACGTGACGCTCGACTTCGTGCTCGCGGCCTTCCTGATCGTCTCGCCGTTCATCTTCGGCTTCTCTGACGAGACCGAGCCGACGGCGTTCTTTCTCGTGCTCGGCATCGCCCACCTCCTGATCACAATCGGGACGCGTTTCCTGCCGTCGCGACGCGAAGCCGCGGCCGTCGAAGAGCGCCCTTAACGAGTAAGGGCCACAGGCTGGCGCCAGACGCTGGTGGTTGCGAATTTCCGCGAATAGCGCGGGTTTCAGCAACCACCCCTCGCTGTCTTTAGGGTCCGGTCGCAGTGGACCTGTTGACGACGCTATTCAGCACCGGCTGGGCATCCGGCGTGAACGCGTACGCCACGGTGGCGCTCCTCGGCATCCTGGGGCGCGCCGGGGTTGGCGATGTGCCCGAGCCGCTCCAGTCTGACCCCGCGATCGCGGCGGCGTCGATCATGTACCTGATTGAGTTCGTCACGGACAAGATCCCGTACCTCGACAACGTCTGGGACGCGATCCACACAGTCGTGAGGCCGACGATTGCAAGCGGCATCGGAGCGGTCTATGGCGTCGACGCGGACCTGGACGCGCTCGACGAGGCGTTTGCGGTCGGCGGCTCCGGCGCGACTGCGCTCGCGAGCCATGCGGTCAAGGCGGCGATCCGCTTGGGTATCAACACCTCGCCCGAGCCGGCCTCGAACATCATCGTCAGCCTGGCCGAAGACGGCGCCGTGGCTGGGGTGATCCTGCTCGTGGTCGAGCATCCCGTGATCGCCGCCGTCATCGCCGCGGTGTTACTTCTGGCGGGCGTCGCGCTCGTCGTCTTCATCGCGAAGCGGGTTCGCCGTGGACTCGCACGCTGGCGCGAACGCCGCAGAGGCCCGCCACCGTCGATCTGAGCGCCTGAACGCTCTAAAGTCGTATGCCGTGCGCAGGCACGAGACATTCGACCGCGCGCTCGCACTGCTGAAGCGCCAGGGAGTCGCGCTCCTCGGCCTCGCCATGATCGCGGCGGGCGGGATCTGGGCCGCGGTTGCGCTGGGTGCCAGCGAGATCACGGTTCAGACCCCCACCGGGAACAAAACGATCGACGTGGCCGCGCTCAAACAAGAAGACGTCCACAAGGAGTACAACATCGGTGGCCAACCCAAGAGGGTCGACGGCTATTCCCTTCAGCGGGTGCTTTCGAGCGAGAACATCGGCGCGAAGGACTGGACGCGGATCTTCTTCGATGGCGGTGTGATCGTCAACGGCGAGAAGTTCGTCAAGAACAGGAAGCCAGCCTTCTACTTTGAGGACCGGGAGGAAGAGGAGCCGCAAGAGCTTCGCTTCGTGGTTCCCAAGCGAGAGCGGGAGGAGGGCCGTATCGAGGAGATTCTCAACTTCAACCTCAGGGGTGCCATCGACATCGATCCCGACGAGGTCGACCCCGAGCAGGGCGACACACAGACTTTCGAAGCTAATGTGATCAACGGCGGACCGCAGAACAAGTACGACTTCACGTGGAGGGCAAGCACCGGCGAAACGGGCAGCGAAAGGAAGTTTGAAATCACCTTCAACACTTCCGGCGACGTCGATATCAGCGTCTTTGCCAAGCGTGCCGGAGATCCAGTCGCTGAAGGTGCGATCGCCACCAAGGTCAAGGAGCCGCCCTCACAAGACGATGGCTCCGGCTCGTCCGGCTTCGGCGGCACCGGCCCCAGCTACACGCCCCCGTTCACGCCTTCGACGCCGGACTACTCGCCCAACTTTCCCGACTCGACGCCGTCTCCCGACACGCCGGCACCGCCCGACCCGGACTCAGCGCCCGAGATCGAAGAGGAATCCGGCACCAGCGTGGCCGGCGAGCTGCTCTCGGCCACTTCGCCGCTGCCGGCTCCGTCCGGCGAGGAAGGCCCCACTGCCGAGGACGAGAGCGAGCCCGCGCCCGAGGAAGTCGCCGACGAGGCCAAGGAGGTCAGCGCTCCCGGTGCGCTCATCGCGGGTGGCGTCATCGTCGGGTTGCTGGGCCTGGGCGCCGGCCGCGAGCTCGAAGACAAGCGCCCACTCCGCCTTCTTAAGCGCCCGGATTTCTCAGCGCTTCGTAGGCTCTCGCCCCCATGGAAGTAGAGGAAATACTTTTCGACATCGCGGACGCCTTGCGCGTCCCTGTTCTCGTGCTCGCGCTCGCGGCGCTGGCATACGTCCTGTTCGAGCTCGGCGGCCTGGTCGCCGAGCTGATCAAGCGCCGCGGCCGTAACCGCGTTCGGCTCGATCAGGCGATCGTCAGCGCCGGATCTGCGCTCGGCTCGGGCGACTCCGGCCGCGCCTACCTGGAGCTGGGGAAGGTCGCGACGAGCAAGTCGATGCGCGGCGTGCTTGGTTCGGTAGTCGAGCACCGCTCGGCCGAGAACGGCTCGGACCGCATCTCCAAGGACCTTGCCGAGTTCGACTACGCGTCGGTCAAGCGACTCGAGCGGACGCGCATCCTGGTCCGCGTCGGCCCCGCGCTCGGCCTGATGGGGACGCTGATCCCGCTCTCACCCGCGTTGGCGGGGCTGGCCGCCGGCGACGTCGAGACCCTGAGCGACAACCTGCGGGTTGCCTTCAGCGTCACCGTCGCGGGCCTGCTCGTCGGCTCGATCGCATTCGGCATCTCGCTTGTCCGCGACCGGCTCTACGGCCAGGACTACTCGGACCTCGAGTACATCGCGTCCGCGCTTGCGCCGGGTTCGTCCCTGCCCACGCAGACGCTCGCGGCTCAGGGCCCGGCTACGCCGCCCGCAGCTGCGGCGCCCACCATCGCGCAGCCCGCGGCCTCGCCTACGGCGACACCGACTGCGGGCCCAACGCCCACCGCGCCCGCGCCGCAGCCGCCCGCCACCCAGCAGCCCGGCGCGTGAAAGTAAGCGCTCGCGCACGCAACCACGAGGACCGGGGCGGCGATCCGCTCGACGGCCTCGTGAACCTGTTCGACCTCGGGATCGTCCTCGCGGTCGCCTTCCTTCTCGCCGCAATCTCGTCCGTCGACCTCGAAGAGCTGTTCACGAACCAGGAGGCCGTGAGGCAGGCGCAATCCGCTGCCAACGTGACCGCAGAGGAGGACGAGATCGCCAACGAGGTGCAGCTCGCGCCCGGTGAGCGCGTCGTCGGCCAGGGCGAGGTGATCGGCACCGTCTATGAGCTGAGCGACGGCCGCACGGTCATCGTGAGGCCCGAGGGCTCCGAGCCCGTGCCGGGCGAGGGCGCGCCGGTCACGCCCGACGGCGGCACGACTCCGCCGCCCGAGGGAGCGACACCTCCAGCGGATGGGACCACGCCGCCCGATGACGGCGCCGTCCCGCCCCCGAGCGGAGCCACGCCACCCGACTCCTAGTCCGCTTTCGCCGCGACGGGCTCGCGGACGAAGCCCGCAATCAGCTCGGCGAGGCGCTCGGGCTGGTCTTCCATTGAGAACGTGTACGCGTCGTCGATCCATTCGAGGCGCGCGCCGGGGATGTCCTTTGCGAGGCGTTCGGCATGCGCTGGCGGGAAGAAGCGGTCTTCGCGAGACCAGGCGATCAGCGCGGGACGGGCGTAGTCCTTGAGCTTTTCGATCGCCTCGAGCGTGAACTTCGAGTCGAAGCCGCGCATGAACCGCGCGAAATCCGCGCCGATGTCCTTCCGTGTGAGGATCGGCAGCACGTAGGAGTCGCCGACGGCCGGCTCGAGCTTCGAGCGCATCAGCCACCCGTACGCGAACGGTGCCGAGCGCAGAGCGCGAATCCGAAGCGGCGCGAAGACGCCACGCGCCAGAGTCGGGAAGCGCGCCGGCCAGAGCGTGATCTCAAAAAAGCGCGGCGGGAAGTTCTCGTAGGCATCGCAGCTCGTCAAGACCACCCGGCCGGCGAGCTCGGGATGGCGTCCGAGAGCGATCTGCGTGAGCCCTCCGCCCGAGTCGTTGCCGACGATTGCCGGCCGCTCGATGCCGAGGACGCCGATCGCCTCGGCGATCATGTCCGCGACGCCGGTGGGCGAGAGGTCTGCGTCCGGCATCGCGATCTCGTGCGAGCCCAGTGGCAGCTCGAGCGTGATGCAGCGGAAGTCGGGAGAGAGGCGCGAGACCACCTTGCGCCAAAGGTTTGGGTTCACGAGAGCGCCGTGGACGAAGACGATCGGCTCGCCGGTGCCCGCCTCGAACACGCGCAGTCGCCCGCCTTTGACCTCAATCTCGCGCGGCTTGCCGAGGGCAGAATCCCTCCAGAACATGTTTTCGTTACTCATCAATCCGGCCTCCTTGATTACATACAGCTTGTATGGATCCGCGGATCGAGACTAACATACAGGCGGTATGTATGTGTGAGGCCGAGCACACGGGGCGTGGCTTATGAGCGAGCTCGGCCCTGAGGCACCCCCGAGCCGCCAGACCGCCCGCTCGGACGCGACCCGCGCGAGGCTGATCGAGGTCGGAGTCGAGCTCTTCTCGGCGCGCGGCTTCGCGGGCGTTGGGACGGAAGAGATCGTCGAGCGGGCGCAGGTGACCCGCGGAGCGCTCTATCACCACTTCGGCGACAAGCGCGACCTCTTTCGCGCGGTCCACGAGACACTTGAAGGGCGTCTGGTCGCGCAGATCGCGGCTGCGCTCGAGTCCGATCCCCGCGAAGATCCGCTGGAGGCACTCGAGGTCGCCGCCGGCGCGGTGCTGGAGATGGCGCTCGACTCGAAGATCGCGAGGGTGACGCTGATTGATGCGCCATCCGTCCTCGGCTGGGAGGAGTGGCGGGAGATCGACACGCGCTACGGACTGGGCCTGACAGAGTCGGTCCTTGGGGCTGCGATGGAGGGCGGGCGCATCGCTAAGCAGCCCGTCACGCCGCTCGCCCACCTCCTGGTCGCAGCGCTCGGCGAAGCCGCGATCATGGTCGCCACGGCCACCGATCCGGCCAAGGCTCGCGAGGAGATCGAGCCGGCGCTGAACCGGCTCCTTTACGGCCTGGCGTCCTGAATCTGTCGCTCGCGGGTTTCACCCTCGATCAGCGAGGTAGGTTGAACCGGATGACCCGAGTCGAAGCCCGCAAGGCGATGATCACCAAGATCCGAGAGCACTACTTAAGCCTCGGTATTTCCCTTGACGACCTCTCGGACCGCCAGATCGAGCTCGGCGTCCGCCAGCTCGCCGCCGCCGCCCGCGAATCGGGCATGTCGAAGGAAGAAGCCCAGGAAGCGATGCGGAAAGCCGTCGAGAACGCCAAAAAGCCCGAGCCCGACGAGCAGGAAGTTAGGCCACCGAAAACCGAGACTGGCTAGGACGCAGTCCGATCGGTGAAGCGAGTTTGGGGATACCCAAATGAGCGAGCCGGTCGGGCGAGGACAACGCCAGACGAAGGTTTGCAGGCGCCTAGTCGTCGCCGAAGAGGGCGTAGCCGTATTGGCCGCGCTTGTACGCGAGCTTTGCGATCGCCTTAATCCGCTCGTCGTCATTGGACTCGAGCTGGCGGAAGTTGGACTGGACTCGGGCGGCGGCTCGCTCGCAAAAGGTCTCGGCGATGTAGCGCTCCTGGCCCGAGGGCTCGACTCCCTGGTCTGAGAAGATCGCGGTCACGCGCGAGATCACGGAGACCTGGGCGAAGATGTCGGAGACCGTGTCGGCGATCCGCTTCTGGGCGAACTGCGCCTCCATGATCCCCTTCTTGTGCTCGCGCAGGAGGCCCTCTGAAACATCACGAAGCTCTTTGACCTGCTCGGAGACCGCGTCGGCGTGCGACTTCAGCTCGGGATGGGCCTTGCTCATCCGGTCGGGGCGGACTTCACGCTTCACGCGGCCACCGAAGTAGTCGGCCAACACGCCGATCGAGCCGATCGGATCTGAGAGGCCGATGTCGCCGAGTCCTGAGAGCTCCTCGCCTAGCGGCTTCAGGCCCGAGAGTGCGACGAAGCAGCGCATGACGTCGTTCGCCCCCTCGAAGATCGGAAAGATCCGGATGTCGCGCAGCACCCGCTCGTAGGGGTCGGTCTTCATGTAGCCCTCGCCGCCGCGGAGCTGAAGCGCGCGATTCACCTGGTACCAGAGGAACTCGGTCCCGGAGATCTTCACCATCGCCGACTCGAGCGAGTAGTCCTCGACTCCTGCGTCGACCAGCCCGCAGGTCATGTACGCCATGGACTCCAGGCCGAAGAGGTAGGAGACCATCCAGCCGATCTTGTCCTGGACGAGCTCGAAGTCCCCGAGCGGGCGGCCGAACTGCTTGCGCTCCTTGACGTGGTCGATCGCGAGGTCCATCAGGTACTTCGAGGCGCCAACGGCGCCGGTGCCGAGCCCGATACGCCCGTTGTTGAGGACCTGCATCGCGATTTTGAAGCCCTCTCCTGCCTCGCCGATCACGTTCTCGGCCGGGATCTTCACGTCGTTGAAGTAGAGGCGGCGAAGGTCGTTCGCGCGGAGGCCCATCGTGTCGTAGCGTTCGCCGACCTCGAACCCCTCCATGCCCTTCTCGAGGATGAGTGCGATGTGGCGGTCCTTGCCGTTTACCTCGGCGCGGGCGAAGACGGTGAGGACATCGGCGCGCGAGCCGTTTCCGATGTAGCGCTTCTCGCCGTTCAAGACCCACGAGCCGTCGGCCTGCTCGACGGCGCGAGACTCGATGCCGTAGGCATCAGAGCCGGCCTTCGGCTCGGTCAGGGCAAAGGCAGCGAGCTTTCGGCCCGAGCAGAGGTCGGGCAAAAAGCGCTCCTTCTGTAAGTCCGATCCGAAGATCGCAATCGCCTTATAGCCGATCGACTGGTGGACTCCGAGGACGATCGAAAGCGTCGCGTCGATGTGGGTGAAGGTCTCGAAGACGCGCGCGTAGCCGGTCTGTGAGAGACCCTGCCCGCCGTACTTCTTATCGACGTAGAGGCCGAGGAGGCCGGCGTCGCCGAGCTCCGAGATCAGCTCGTCGGGGATCCAGCGCTCCTCCTCGAACTTGCGGTAGTCCTGATCGCCCGCGATCTCGCGAGCGGCGCGGATGAGGCCTCGCACCTGCTCTTGCTCGTCGGGGTCCGGCATCGGCCACGGGAAGACCATGTCCTGGTGGATCTCGCCGAGGAAGAGGGACTTGGAGAATGACGAGACCGCTCGCTCCGGCTTCCCCTCGATCTCGGCCTGCGTCGCTGCTTCCACCTCCCAAACCTACAAAGCAACCTCGTCAGCGATCAGGCGGGCGAGCGCAAGCGACGACGTCGCGGCGGGGGAGGGCGCGTTTCGCACGTGGACGCACCGCCCTGTGCGCGAGAGGACGAAGTCGTCGACGAGCGAGCCGTCCCGCGCGAGCGCCTGCGCCCGGATGCCGGACGGGCCGGGGACGAAGTCGGCGGGCCGAAGCTCGGGCACGAAGCGCTGAGCCTCGCTAACCAGCGCGGACGGGCGAAGCGCATGGCGGATCTCAGAGGCCGCCGCGCGCCAGTGGCGGCGAGCCATCCGCCAAGTTCCCGGCCACGAGATCGTCTGCCACAGGTCCGCAGGCCGGACCCGCCCGACGTTGTAGGCGTCACGAGCGCCGACCATCAGCGCGGTCGGGCCAAGCAGCACCTCGCCGTCGTATCCGCGGGTGAGGTGCGCGCCCAAGAACGGCAAGTCAGGGTCGGGCACGGGGTAGATGTTCGAGCGGACGAGCGAAGCCCGCTCGGGCCGAAGCCGCAGGTATCCGCCGCGGAAGGGCACGATGCGCGGATCGGCGGGTGCCCCGGCAGCGACCGCCAGGCGGTCCGACCAGGCGCCGGCGCAGCTCACCAGCGTGCGGGCGCTCGTCCGGCCAAGGGCGTGCTCGACCTCGACGCCGCTCTCGCCCTCTCGGATCTTCAGAACCTCGCAGGAGGTCGTGACCGTCCCGCCCTTCGAGCGCACATCGTCGGCGTAGGCGGCCGCGACGCGCCGGAAGTCGACGGTGCCGGTGGCGGGCGAATGGAGTCCCTGGATGCCTCGCGCGTGCGGCTCCACCCCGGCGATCTCGTCTTGGGAGAGGCGCCGAAGGCCCGGCACTTCATTCGCCTGGCCGCGTCGCTCCAGCTCGTCGAGGCTCAGAAGCTCTTCCGGCCGCGTCGCGACGATCAGCTTGCCGCCGCGCTGGGTGGGGATGCTGCGCTCCTTGCAGTACGCGTAGAGCTCCCGGGCACCCTCCACGCAGAGCCGCGCCTTGAGCGAGCCGGGGACGTAGTAGATGCCCGCGTGGATGACGCCAGACGAGCGCCCCGTCTGGTGGGTTCCGGGCTCCGATTCGCGCTCGAGGACGGCGATGCGGATGCCGTCGTGGCGAAGCGAGAGCTCCCGCGCGGTGGCAAGGCCGACGATCCCGGCGCCCACGACGATCACGTCCGCCTCGGTAGGAGGGACTGTTTGCAGGGATTTTTGGGACTCGACCATGGGGCGAAAGGCTCAGGCGAAGGTTGGACCGCTGGATAAGCACCAAACGGCGTCCGGGGACGATATTTCCACTATGAAGACAGATCGTCGCCAGATCGTCGCCTTCGGTGGTGGCGGCTTCTCGATGGAACGGGGCAATCCGCTTCTCGACGACTACGTCCTGGGGCTGACCGGCAAGTCGCGCCCGAAGGTGTGCTTTTTGCCGACGGCATCGGGCGATGCCGACCATTACGTCGTCCGCTTCTATCAGGAGTTCGCCAAGGAAAAGGCGGACGCATCACACCTGACGTTGTTTCGGCGCGACCGCGCGATCCCGTGCGTTCGCGAGCACCTGCTCTCCCAGGACCTGATCTACGTCGGCGGCGGCAGCCTCGTCAGCCTCTTGGGAGTCTGGAAGGCCCACGGGATCGATCAGATCATCCGCGAGGCCTGGGAGCATGGGGTCGTGCTGTGTGGACTCTCGGCCGGCGCGCTCTGCTGGTTCACGGACTCGATAACGGCGTACTACGACGCGCCCGAGCGGGTGGAGGGCATGGGCATGCTGCCGTGGAGCTTCACCGCCCACTACGACGCAGAACCCGAGCGGCGCGACGAGTTCCACCGCCTTCTGTGCGGAGGAATGCGCCCGGGCTATGCGGCTGACGACGGCGCGGCACTTCACTTCCGCGGCCTTGCACTTCACCGGGTCGTGAGCTCGCGCCCCTCGGCGGGTGCGGCAAGCCTCGGCTGCGGGCCCGCGGGTGTGGCCGAGCGGCGACTCGAGGCCGACTATCTCGGCGCGCCGTCCCGGCGCGAGGCGGCGATGGCGGAGGCGACCGAGAAGGTTCAGGAGGCGGCCAAGGCCGTCGTGGACGCGGTGCCGCGAGCCGCGCCGGCGCCGGCGTGACGGCGTGACGGCGCGCATCGTTGTGCTGGGAGGGCACGAGTTCCGCTCGCGGTCTGCGGAGCGGGCGATCGTCCGCCACCTGCTGGAGCTGACGCGGGTCGAGAACCCGCGTGTCTGCCTTTTGCCGACCGCAAGCGGCGATCCGCAGCAGTCGATCACCGAGTTCTATTCCGTCCTCGACCGCTTCGACTGCCGCCCCTCGCATGTGTCGCTCTTTCGCATGGAGCGCGAGTGGGTGAACCTCCGAGACCATCTCCTCGAGCAGGACCTGATCTACGCGGCAGGCGGCTCGATGCTCAACCTGGTCGCGATCTGGCGTGCACACGGCCTGGCCGAGATCATGCGCGAGGCGTGGGAGAAGGGCATCCTCCTCGCCGGCCAGAGCGCGGGCGCGATGTGCTGGTTCGAACAGGGGATTACGATGTCCGCCGGCGATCCGCGAGCTGCCGAGGGACTGGGCCTCTTGCCGGGCACGCTCTGCGTCCATTACGCGCGCGACCCCGGCCGCCGCGCCTGCCTCTTGCGCGAGGTCCAGGGCGGCCTCCCCGCCGGCTACGGGATCGACGACGGCGCCGGGCTGCTGTTCGAGGGCACCCGGCCGGTCGAGGCATTCGCGGGCCGCCGGGGGTCACGCGTCGTCAAAGTTGAGAAGGGCGCGGAGAAGGCAAAGGAGATGGAGCTTCACCCGATTCCCCTGCGACCGGAGCTGGCGCCCACAGACGACTGGGCTATCTCCGAGATGCGCGAGCACCGGCGCGCCAAAGTCGGCACGGGGACGGGCAGACGGCGCTAGCCGCGCTCAAGGACGGAATGTTCTGTATCTACAACCAGATGGTTGTAGATACAGAAGAGAACATCAACGAGCTATTCCGGGCGCTAGCCGACCCGACCCGTCGTGACATTCTTCGTCGCTCCGTGGGAGGAGAGGCCTCGGTGTCTCGGCTGGCCGAGCTCTATCCCATGAGCTTTGCGGCCGTGCAAAAGCACGTTGCGGTGCTCGACCGGGTTGGTTTGGTTGTCAAGGAGCGCCGGGGGCGTGAGCAGCTTGTGCGGGCCAACCCCGAAGGCGTCAGACAGGCTCGCCGCGCGCTCGACCAGTTGGAGATGGCCTGGCGTAAGCGAGTGGATCGGATGTCCGATCTCCTCGCGGCCGAGCCCGCCATTGACAAGGACAAACCGACAGGAGGAAAAGACGGATGAGCGTTACCAGCATCGACAAGGACCTCGACAGCCTGACCATGACCCTGGTCGCCGACTTCGACGCGCCGGCAGAGCGGGTGTGGGAGCTGTTTGCCGACCCGCGAAAGCTCGAGCGGTGGTGGGGCCCGCCGACCCATCCAGCGACAGTGAAGGAGCACGAACTGAAGGCCGGCGGTGGGGTCACCTACTTCATGACCGGCCCGGAGGGTGACCAGCACCACGGCTGGTGGCGGATCAGCTCCGTTGACCCGCCGAAGTCCCTTGAGTTCGTCGACGGCTTTGCTGACGAGGACGGCACCCCGAATGACGACATGCCGAGCATGACGATGAGAATGGAGCTCACCTCTGGCGAGTCCGGCACGCGGATGGAGCTGCGCTCGACATTCAACTCGCGCGAGCAGATGGAGGAGATGGTGGAGATGGGGATGGAAGAGGGCATCCGGGAGGGAGCCGGTCAAATGGACGCGATCCTCGCCGAGTGAGCCGGCAGGTGGTTGCGGATTCCCGCGAATAGCGCGGGTCTTCGCAACCACCCCCCCAATACGATCGCGCCTGGATGGCGCTTCCGCTCAAGCCTCCGGTCAAGCCACAGCTCGCCCTGTCGCGCAAGGCGCTCCCGGAGGGCGAGGACTGGGCCTACGAGCCGAAGTGGGACGGCTTTCGCGCGCTCGCCTTCGTCGACGGCTCGGACGTCTACGTGCAGAGCCGAGGCGGCAAGCCGCTTCACCGCTACTTCCCGGAGCTCGAATTCCCTGATGGGAAGTACGTGCTCGACGGCGAACTGGTGATCCTCGACTCCGAGGGCAAGGAGGTGTTCGACGCGCTCCAGAACCGCATCCACCCGGCTGAGTCTCGGATCAACCGTCTCGCTTCAGAAACCCCGGCGATCTTCCGCGCCTTCGACATCCTGGCCGTCGGACAAAAGAGCGCGATGAAATCGACGCTTGCCGAGCGCCGCGAGGTGCTCGAAGGGCTGGTCGAGGGCTGGAAGGAACCCGGTTCGGTTGAGCTGACGCCGCTGACCACCGACCCCGCCGAGGCGGAACCGTGGCTTCAGGGCGGTGAGGGCGTGATCGCCAAGGAGCTCTCTTCGCCCTACAAGCCGGGCGAGCGCAAGGGCATGGTCAAGATCAAGCGCGTACGAACCGCTGACGTCGTGGTCGTCGGCTGGCGTCCCGGCAAGGAGGAGAACACCGTCGGCGCCCTGATCCTGGGCGTCTATGACGACGACGAGCTGCGTGTCGTCGGGCACACCTCTGGCCTGACGGCGATCAGAAAGCGAGAGCTCGTAGAGGAGCTTGCCCCGTACGAGACGGGCGAGCGGGGGTCGGGAGACCCCAGCCGCTGGACCTCCGGCCGGGACCTCGAGTGGGTGAACCTACGGCCCGAGCTGGTGGTCGAGATCACTTTCGACCACGTCTCGGCGAACCGCATTCGCCACGGGGCAAAGCTCGTGCGCTGGCGCGAGGACAAGGATCCGCGCGAGTGCACCTTCGACCAGCTCGACCAGTAGCCGGCGCAACGCCGCCGCAGGGCAAACGTCCCAATCTCCTCCCTATAGGGCGCAGCGTGGGACGTTTAGCGCTTACGATCCGTGTCGCGTGAGGGCTGGACGCGCTTCGGCTCGCCCGGCATCTTGGGGTAGTCCGGCGGGTAGGGCATGTCGCCCTCCCCTTCTGACTCGTCGCGCTCGTACATCTCGAGGAGGCGCTCGAGCGAGTGCTGCTCGTCGTCGATCGCCGCGAAGCGGTCGCCCAAGTCAGCAAAGCGCGCGGGCATCGATTCGACCGTGAAGTCCTCCGGCTGTACCTCGGGTAGCTCGTCCCACTCGAGCGGCGCCGAGACGGGGGCGCCAGGCTTTGCTCGCACGCTGTAGGGCGAAGCGATCGTGCGGTCGCGAGCGTTCTGGTTGTAGTCCACGAAGACGGTCTCGCCGCGCTCTTCCTTCCACCACTTGGTGGTTACGCGGCCGGGCATCCTGCGCTCGAGCTCGCGCCCGAACGCGATCGCGGCGTGGCGAACGTCGGTGAAGGTCCAGCGGGGCTCGATTCGCACGTAGATGTGGATGCCGCGCCCGCCCGAGGTCTTGGGGAAGCCCGCGAGCTTGAGCTCCGAGAGCAGGGTCCGCGCCTGGGCGGCCACCTCGACCGCATCGTCGAAGTCCGTTCCCGACTGTGGGTCGAGGTCTAGCCGCAGCTCGTCGGGGTGGTCGACGTCAGCGCGCCGCACGGGCCAGGGATGAAAGGTGAGCGTTCCCATCTGAGCGCACCATGCGACGACAGCGAGCTCCGTCGGGCAGACCTCGTCGGCGCTTCGGCCCGACGGGAACTCGATCCGGGCCGTATCGACCCAGTCAGGCGCTCCTTTGGGGATCCGCTTTTGGTAGAAGGCGTCGCCCTTGTGCCCCTCTCGGGTCGAGATGGTCATCCCCTCGTGGACGCCCTTCGGCCAGCGCTCGAGGGTCGTCGGGCGCTCGCGAAGGGCGCGCATGATGCCATCGCCGACCGCCACGTAGTACTCGGCGATCTGGAGCTTCGTGATCTCGCCGGTCCGCTCGGTGGCGGGAAAGATGACGCGATCGCCGCTCGAGACACGCACCTCGCGCCCTCCTGCCTCAATCATCGTGTGGTCCTTCTTCTGAGCGATAGGAAAGGATGTTGCCATGAGCACCCCCCGCCTCGAAACCATGACCTATGAGAGCGACGGCCGGATCGCGCGGATCACCCTGGATCGGCCCAAGCGAGGGAACGGAATCACCGCCGCGATGCCGCGCGAGCTCGCCGCCTGCGTCGAGCAGGCGAACCTCGACCCCGCGGTGCACGTGATCGCGCTGGCGGGCAACGGCACGGGCTTCTGCGGCGGCTACGACCTCGTCGAGTCGGCGGAGGGGATGGGCGCCGTCGAGCATGCGGAAGGCGAAACGTCCAGCGCTACCCCCTATAGCGTGCAGCGTGGGACGTTTGACCCTCCGGAGGGCTCGCCGCTCGACCCGATGGTGATGGCGAAGAACCACGATCCCTTGGGCCAGTGGGACCCGGTCACGGATTACCAGATGATGTCGCGAAACGTTCGCGGCTTCATGAGCCTCTTTCACTCGGAGAAGCCGACGGTCTGCAAGGTGCACGGCTTTTGCGTTGCGGGCGGCACGGACATGGCGCTTTGCTCGGACCTTCTGGTGATCGAGGACCGGGCGAAGATCGGCTATCCGCCGGCGCGAGTCTGGGGCGTGCCTACGACGGCGCTCTGGGCACACCGCATCGGTCCGGCTCGCGCCAAGCGGCTGCTCCTCACGGGCGACTCGCTGACGGGCACGGAGGCAGAGGAGTGGGGCCTTGCGGTGGAGGCCGCGCCCGCGGCCGAGCTGGACGACCGCTTTGAGGACCTGCTCGGGCGGATTGCCCGCGTGCCGGTCAACCAACTCGTCATGCACAAGCTCTTGGTCAATCAGGCGCTCTACGCGCAGGGCCTCCACGCGACGCAGGTGCTCGGCACCTTCTTCGACGGCATCGCCCGGCACACGCCCGAGGGCTTCGAGTTCCAGGCGCGTGCCGCCGAGGCCGGCTTCAAGGAGGCGGTTCGCGAGCGCGACGAGCCCTTCGGCGATTTCGGAATGGGTCGATGATCTGCGTTCATCGCATTCCCTACTCCACCAATGTCGAGCGCGTTGCGCTCGCGGCGGGGCATAAAGGCATCGAGGTCGAATGGGTCGATCACGATCCGGCCGATCGTCGAGCGCTAGTTGATTTCTCGGGTCAGGAGCTCGTTCCCGCGGCCGAGATCGAGGGCGAGGTGGTGGTCGACTCCATGCGGATTGTCGAGGTTCTGGAAGCAGTCAAACCCAAGCCGGCGCTCTATCCGGCTGAGCTCTCCGAACGCGCCGGCGTCAACGTCTTTGTCGAGTGGTTCAACCTTGTCTGGAAGGGGCCACCGAACGAGCTCAACGACGAGCTAGGAAAGCCCGAGCCCGACGAGACCACAGTAGACGCGCTCACGGCCCGCACGCACGGGTGGATGCCGCTCTTCGAAGCGATGCTGAGCAGCTCATCTTATCTTCGCGGCGACGGACTCGGCGCCGCCGACGTCTGCGCCTTCCCCTTCCTTAAGTACGCCGTCTTTGAGACGCCCCCGGATGACGTCGAGACGTTTCACCCCGTGCTTGAGCGCTGCCTCAAGCCTGCCGAGGCCTACCCGCTGCTCTGCGACTGGGTCGAGCGCGTAGACGCCCTGCCGCGCGCGTAGACCAAGACCAGGGCCGTCGCGATCCCGAGCGAGTCGACGAGGACGTCGAACGGATCCGAAAAGCGGCCCGGGACGAAGCTCTGGTGGATCTCGTCGGATATGGCGTAGGCGACGGAGATCGCGGCCGCCACGGGCCATGCGGTACGCCGCAGCCTCGGGTATAGGGCCCAGAGCCAAAGCGCTCCCAGGAGCGCGTACTCGGAGAAATGGGCGACGACGCGGCCCCATTCTGGAATGTCGCCGCCTCCGGTCTGAGACGAGGACCAGAAGATCAGGCCCATCAGCGCCATGGGGGCGAGAGCCCTGAGCGAGGCAGTTTGCGTTGCAGGACTCACCCGTAAAGCGTGTCACGCCGACGAAGAGAAGGCAGTGTCGCTTACACAACGCACACAATTCGCACACGATCTGCTAGGTTGCTCCGAGCTTCCTGCTGAGTCTCCGCCACATACCGCGGAGAGCGGGGGACCCAAACTGTTTGGGGCGAATCGCCGGCATCTGCCGCGTAGCGCTGAGCCACACGCTCGAGCGCGAGCCCGTCAGCTAACCCCGCAAGCGCCGAAGCCCGATATGACCCAACCGTCAAGCCAAGATAACTCCGTGCGTACCCCCGGATCGATCCGGACGGGTATCGCTACCGGCGCGCTCGTCGCTGCGCTCGCGCTGACCGGCGGCGGAGTCGCACTGGCAGGTGGCGGCGGGATCGGTTCCGGCGGTGACGGGGGCGGCAGCGGAGGCGGAGGCGGAGGCGGCGGCGACCGCTACGACCGCTACTGGGACGACTTTCGCTACAAGGACAAGCGCTGGGCCAAGAAGACCAGCGAGTGCGAGTCCGGTAGGGACCCAAACGCCTACAACTCCTCGGGGCCTTACTACGGCGCCTTCCAGTTCCTCAAGTCCACCTGGAGCAGCTCACCGAAGTCGCCGGGCGGCAAGCCGACGCGCTACAACTGGAAGACCCAGGCTGTCGTCGCCGTCAAGCTGAAGCACCGCGACGGCAAGGGCCACTGGCCCGTCTGCGGCTAGCTCGCAGGACCCTTCAGATCTAAGGCACCCGATGAACCTCGAAGAGGTTCGTCCCTAGCTCCTGGCGCGGTAGGCCGGCGGTGATCCCGATCAGGTCGCCGGACTTGGCGACGCCCGTTTCGCGGGCCAGGCGCGAGCAGTCCTCCAGAAGCTGGGTGATCCCCGTCCACTCGTCGGCGATCGCGCACTGGACGCCGAACAGGAGGTTGAGGCGCCGGACCGTCTCGATTCGCGGCGAGACGGCGAGCACGGGCACCTTCGGGCGGTGCGCCGAAACGACGCGGGCCGTGCGGCCCGAGCGGGTGGGCACGACCAGCGCGGCCAGGCCGAGCGTGTAGGTCGAAGCAACCGCGGCCCGGGCGACGGAGCCGGCGACGTCGCCGTGGGAGGAGGCGCGGTTAAAGACCCACTCGCCGTAGGGCAGCTCCGGCTCGGTGGCACGAGCGATCTGGTCCATCACCCGCACTGCCTCGATCGGGTGGTCGCCGACCGCCGTCTCCTCGGAGAGCATCACCGCGTCGGTGCCCTGGTAGATCGCGTTCGCGACGTCTGAGACCTCCGCTCGCGTGGGCCGCGGCGAGGAAACCATCGAGGCGAGCATCTGGGTCGCCGTGATGCACGGGCGCGAGTGCTTGCCCGAAAGTTGGATCAGCCTGCGCTGGACGCTTGGCACCTGGGCCAAGGGCAGCTCGATTCCAAGGTCTCCGCGCGCGACCATGATGCCCGCGGTCGTGGCCTTGATGATCGCCTCGGCGCGCTCGGCGGCCTGGGGCTTTTCGATCTTTGCGAGCACCGGGATGTCCGAGCCTGAGGTGCGGATGCGCCGCTCGACCGGCTCGAGGTCCTCGGCTCGCCTGACGAACGAGACGGCCAAGAGGTCGATGCCGTGGGCGATCGCGAAGTCGACCCAGGCCAAGTCGTTGCGGCCCGCGGAGGGAAGAGTCACCTCGGCGCCGGGCAGGTTCATGCCCTGGTGCGAGGCCACCGGTCCACCGACCTCGACCACGCAGCGCACCGATCCCTCGAGCTTTTCGAGCACGCGGAGCCGGATGCGCCCGTCAGCCAGATAGATATCGCCGTCTTGGCGGACCGCTCTTGGCAGCCCGTCCCACGACACGGGCAGCGTGGTGGCGTCGCCCACCACGTCGTCGGTCGTGACGGTCACAGCGGCCCCGTTGTCGAGCTGGACGACGCCGCCCTCGAGGTCACCTAGCCTCAGCTTCGGTCCCGGCAGGTCGCCGAGGATGCCGATCTCCTTGCCGCAGGTCTTCGCGGCTTCGCGGGCCTTCTCGGCGTTCTCCGCGTGATCGACTTCTGTCCCGTGCGAGAAGTTGAACCGGAAGACGTCGGCGCCCGCCGTGATCAGCTCGCACATCGTCTCGACGGTGCGGGTCGCGGGCCCGATCGTGCAGACGATCTTCGTGCGGCGGATGTCCTGTGGCTTTTCACTCATTCGGGCACCTTTTCAGACCCGGCGACACTGGCCCGGTGCGTCGGCTCGGGACCCATCGAGCTCGCTGTCATGCCTTCGGCCGCCTCGAGCTGCTGGATCTGCGGCAGGCGCCACCCGAGGCCGGCGATCACGAGGCCCGCGGCGACCGCTATCAGCGAGAGGAACCATTGCCCGGCGCTGAGGAGCTCGAGCTCGAAGAAGTCCCGAACCGGCCCGAGGGCGAAGACGGCAGCGAGCAAAGCGCCGAGGCCCGCGATCATCGCGAGCATGTAGGTCTGGATCGTGATGTGTTCGCGCCCGGGCCCACGCTCGAGCAGGAGGATGAAGCACAGGCCGAGCACGATGAGGGTTGTGGTGGCCGCCGTGCGCCCCTCGACGACGGTGCCGCCGGCGAGGCTGTCCACGAAGAAGAACGACAGCATCGATGCGGCAGCGGTTCCGACTCCGGCCGGCAGGGCGAAGGCGAGCAGCGCGCGCAGCAGCCTGCCGCGGTAGAGAGGCCCCTCGCTCGGAGCGAGAGCGAGTACGAACGACGGGATGCCGATTGTGAGGAAGGCGGCGATCGTCAGGTGCCGAGGAAGGAAGGGGAACGTGAAGCCGAGCACGGATGTGAGGGCGATGAGCGTTCCGGCGTAGACCGACTTGGTCATGTAGAGGCGGCCGAGCCGGTGGATGTTCCTGGCGATCCGCCGCCCCTCGCCCACGGCACGGGGGAGCATCGAGAACTGGTCTTTCAAGAGCACGATGTCGGCCACGCCCTTGGTGATCTGGGAGCCGGATCCCATGGCGACCGCCATGCGCGCCTGCTTGAGCGCCGGCACGTCGTTGACGCCGTCGCCGATCATGGCTGTGAAGCGCCCGCGCTCGCCCAGCGCGGTGACCAGCGCCTTCTTCTGCTCGGGCGTGATGCGGCAGAAGATCGTGTTGGCGATCGCCACCTCGCCCAGGCGCGCCCTGTCGCCGGGAAGGTCCGGGCCCTCGATCACGCCCGCGTTCCTTGGGACGCCGATAGCGTAGGCGACGGCGGTGACGGTCGAGCGGGCATCGCCCGAGATCAGCTTCAGGTCCACATGCTGGTCGCGCATGAACTCGATCGTCTCGGCTGCGTCGGAGCGCAGGCGCTCCTCGAGCACGACCAGCGCCTTTGCCTCCAGGCGGGGCGGCGGCTCGGAGGCCGGGTCGGACGGCAGGGACCCCGGAGCCTCGGCGAACGCAACGACCCGCCGGCCCGCCGCCGTGTGCTCGTCGAGCGAGGCCTGGAGATCGGGCGCCAGTGCCAGTGAGCCGTTGGAGATCAGGATGTCCGGGGCTCCCATGACGTAGCTCGCCGTGGCGCCGCCCGAGGCGCCGTTGAGCGTCATGCCCGACCACTTCCAAGCGGAGGAGAACGGCACCTCGGCGACGGGCTGCTCGGGAGCGGAGCGGTACTTGTCGGCGATCACCTGAAGCGTGCGGTTGCGCTCGCCCGCGGATGCGGCAAAGCGCGCGAGCGCCCGCTCCGCGCTCGCAGCCTCGGCCCCGCTCGCGGGCACCACTTCGACCAGCTCAAGCTCGCCGTCGGTGAGGGTGCCCGTCTTATCGACGCAGATCGTGTCGACCGCGGCCAGGGACTCGGTCGCGGACATCTGCTGGACGAGGGTGTTCTGCTTGGCGAGGCGAACGGCAGCAACCGCGAAGGTAACGCTCATGAGCAGCACGAGGCCCTCCGGAATCAGGGTCACGAGGCCTGCGGTCGCCGTCTGCGCGGCTTCCCTGAACGGCGTGTCACGGGCGTTGAGGGCGAACAGGACGAGGATCCCGAGCGGAACCAGCACGATCGTGTTCGCCCAGATCACCCGGTTGACCTCTTCCTGAAGAGGCGAAGGCGGGTGGCGGAACTCGCGAGCCTCGCCCGCCACCTTCTCGGCGTATGAGTCCTCACGGACGGCGGTCGCCTCGTAGTAGCCCGAGCCGTTCAAGCAAAACGAGCCCGAGAGCACCTCGTCGCGAGTGTCCTTGCGGATGCCGTCGGACTCGCCGGTCAGCATCGACTCGTCCATCGTCAGCCCGCGCGAGGAGATCACCTCGCCATCGGCGACGAGCTGGTCGCCGGGCTCAACTCGGATCACGTCGCCGGGCACAACCTCGTCGGCGCCGAGGTCAACCGGCGTCCCGTCGCGGATCGCCTGCGCCTTGGGGGCGACGAGCAGGGCGAGGGCGTCCAGCGTCTCCTTCGCCTTCAGCTCTTGCCGGATGCCGATGTAGGAGTTGAGCGCGGCGATGAAGCCGAAGATCGCGTCGGCCCAGAGGCCAAGGGAGAGGATGAGGATGAAGAAGACGCCGATGATGGCGTTGAAGAGCGTGAAGACGTTCGCCGAGATGATCGATGCGACCGAGCGGCTCGAGGGCTCGGGAGGCTCTCCCAGCTCGGCCAGCCTGCGCTCGGCCTCGCCTGAGGAAAGCCCCCGCGGATGAAGTCCCGATTCCACCCGCTCATCTATACACACTGCATGGTTGTAGGCGACTCGCCGCCGCAGTTGTGATTAGGTAGTGAAACGATGGCCGACGCACCTGGGGAAGGGCAAGGGGAGGAACACGTCGCTGCGGACCTCGAGTTCCGCGGCGTCAGCAAGCATTACCCGGGTCAGGACGAGCCGGCGATCGAGGACCTTTCTCTGACCGTGTCGGCGGGCGAGATCTGCGTCCTGGTGGGTCCCTCGGGATGCGGGAAGACGACCGCGATGAGGCTCGTTAATCGGAT
>Ga0208612_1000180_pt1 | contig 33567 bp, 34 predicted proteins | sample AntDryMetagUQ889_FD_188089 | JGI IMG/M metagenome (GOLD analysis project Ga0208612, IMG submission 188089) | Polar desert microbial communities from Antarctic Dry Valleys - UQ889 (SPAdes) | ecosystem: Environmental > Terrestrial > Soil > Desert | place: Antarctic Dry Valleys | collected 2008-12-31 | reverse complement strand
GGCGTCGGCGGCGGTCAGCGCGCCCATCACGAGCACCCGCGCCTCCAGCCCGCGCTCGCGCAGCTCGGCCGCCTCGGGGGCCGTCGCCACGGCCAGCCAAGTCGCGCCACCGGCCAGGGCAGCCTCGGCGCACTCGGCCGCGCCGTGGCCGTAGCCGCCGGCCTTGACCACGGCGCAAAGCTCCGTGGCGCCGTCAAGGGCGGTGCGCAGGCGCTCGCAGTTGCGCTGCACAGCCCCGAGGTCCACCCGCGCCAGAGCGCGCTCGGCAGTGGGCATCGCGGGCTCGGCAGCCATCAAGGCGACGTTAGTCAGCGACGCGGTCCAACCGAGCCGAACCCCTCCGGCAGCGCGTCGATCACGTCGCCGGCTATCACGTGATCGGCGCCGTGCCGGCGGGCTGCGGCCTGGCCGGCGCGCACGTGAGCCAGGCTGCCCAGGGACGCGGCCTCGAGCGCTTCGAGGCCCTTGGCCAGCAGCGCGCCGATCGCTCCCGAGAGTACGTCGCCGGTGCCCGCCGTGGCCAGCGCGGGGCTTGCGCCGGGGCTCACTGCCACAGGACCCTCGGGCGCCACGACCAGCGTGTCGTGGCCCTTGAGCAGCACGACCGCGCCGCTTCGCTCCGCTGCCTCGCGCGCGCAGTGCAGGCGCCGGGCGCTCACCTCGTGGGTGTCGAGCTCCAGCAGGCGGCCGAGCTCGGCCTCGTGGGGCGTCAGGACGGTGGGCGCTCCGCGCCCGCGCAGCGACTCCAGGGCACCGGCGTGGGCGTTCAGCCCGTCGGCATCGATCAGCAACGGCGCCTCGACGCGCCGCGCCACCTCGCGAGCGAACTCGGTCGCGCCCTCGCCGCGGCCGATGCCCGGTCCGAGCACCACCGCGCCGGCGCGCTCGGCCATCGCCTCCACCTCCTCGACCCCCGCCGGGCAGTGGCCGCCTCCCTCGTCGGGCAGGCCGCGGCTCATCGCCTCGAGCAGGCGCAGGTCGATCACCGGCTGAGTCGGGCCGGGCACGGCCACCTGGACGTAGCCTGCCCCCGCCCGCTGAGCGCTCAGCGCGGCCATGGTGGGCGCGCCGGTCAGGCCCTCGGAGCCGCCCACCACCACAACCACGCCCGAAGCGAACTTGCTGCCCTCCCGCCCGCGACGGGGGTAGAGGTCGAGCACGCGCTCTGTGATCAGGCCCGCGCCCTCACCGGACGGCGCACCGCGCGGGATCCCGATCTCGATCACCTCGACCTCGCCGGCGTGCACGGCGCCCGGGTTCACCCGCAGCCCGAGCTTGGCCCCGTGGAAGGTGGCGGTGGCGGTGGCGCGAACGGCCTCGCCCTCGATCTCCCCCGAAGAGGCGTTGACCCCGGATGGCACGTCGCAGGCGATCACCGGCGCGTCCTGTCTGTTGATCGCCTCGATGGCCCCGGCGATCGGCTCGCGCGGCGAGCCCTCGAAGCCGGTGCCGAGCATCGCGTCGAGCACCGCGCCCGAGCCCTCGAGGGCCTCGGCGCTGAACTCGCGGGGCTGTTCGCCGGGTAGGCGCTCGAGGTTGGCCGCCGAATCGCCTTCCGACTCGCTCAGGTCAGCCACCGCGAGGATGTCCACCTCACGGCCTTCCTCGCGCAGCAGGCGGGCCACGACCAGCCCGTCGCCGCCGTTGTTGCCCTTGCCCACCACCACGCGGAGCGGGCCGGCGGCCGCACGGGCGGCCACCAGCCGCGCGAGGCCTACGCCGGCACGCTCCATCAGGTCGAGCGAAGGCACGCCGCGCTCTTCGATTGCGAAGGCGTCGGCCGCCCGCATCTCCTCGGCCTCAAAGAGGGGGTCGAGCCAGTCCGGCAGGCTCACAGAGCCACAGCGACGGCGCCGGCGGTGGTCTCGGTGTGGGTGAGCGAGATCCGGGGCTGCACGCCCAGCTCCGCTGCGCGCCGGGCGGCGCCGCCGCTCAGGCGCACCTCGGGCGCCGTGGAGGTGGCGAGCACCTCGACGTCGGCGAAGCTCCAGACCTCTAGCCCCAACGCCTTGGCCACCGCTTCCTTGGCGCAGAAGCGAGCGGCGAGATGCTGGCCGGGACGCGCCCGCCCGTCCGCGTAGGCCAGCTCGGCATCGGTGAACAGGCGCCGGGCCAGCCGCGGGCGGCGCTCGAGCGCACGCTCGAGCCGGGCAATGTCGAGAAGGTCGAGGCCTACGCCTGCCAAGGGGGGCTCCACCCCCTACAGCTCGTCTTCGACGAGAACCAGAGGGGCTCCGCCCCCCTACATCTCGTCTTCGACGAGAACACCCCCCGGTTACTCGACGGTGACCGTCTTGGCGAGGTTCCGCGGCTGGTCGATGTTCAGCCCGCGGGCTCGCGCCACGTAGTAGGAGAGCAGCTGGAGCGGCACGATGGCCAGCAGCGGCTGGAGCAGCCAGTCGGTGCGAGGCACGTACACGACCTCCTCGGCGTTCTCGGCCACCTGGTGAGCGCCCTCGGTGGCCACGGCAATGACATGGGCGCCGCGGGCCTGCACCTCGGCCATGTTGGAGAGCATCTTGTCCAGCATCGGGAGATCGGTGGCCACGCACACCACGGGCGTGCGGTCGTCGAGCAGTGCGATGGGGCCGTGCTTCATCTCCCCCGCCGCGTAGGCGTCGCTCGGCACGTAGGAGATCTCCTTCATCTTCAGCGCGCCCTCGAGCGCGATCGGCAGCCCGATGTGGCGGCCCAGGTAGAAGAAGAAGCCGGCGTCGCGGAAGCGCTCACCGATCTCGGCCAGGTGCTCGGTCTGGGTCTCGAGGATGTGCTTGATGTGTTGAGGCATCGCCCGCAGGTCGGAGCCCAGCCCGGCCATCACTTCGGGGGGGAGGCTGCCTCGCACTTCCGCGAGCTTGAGGCCCAGCAGGTACATGGCGGCCGTCTGGGCGACGAAGGTCTTGGTGGCCGCCACGCCGATCTCCAGGCCCGCGCGGGTGAACAGCACGCCGTCGGAGTCGCGCGTGGCCTGGCTGCCCATGACGTTGGTGATGGCGATGACCTTGGCTCCCGATGAGCGCGCCAGACGCATCGCCGCGAGCGTGTCCGCGGTCTCCCCGGACTGGGTGATCCCCACCACGAGGTCGTTCTTCTTGAACAGCGGCTTGCGGTAGCGAAACTCCGAGGCGATGTCGACTCCCACCGGCACGCCCGACCACTCCTCGATCGCGTAGCGGGCCACCACGCCCGCGTGGTAAGAGGTGCCGCAGGCCACCACCAGCACGCGCCGGAAGCTCCGCAACTCCTCGTCGGAGATCCCGAGGTCGTCGAGGTCCAGCGTGCCATCGGGGCGCAGGCGGTCCCCCACCGTCTCGGCGATGGCATCCGGCTGCTCGTGGATCTCCTTGAGCATGAAGGTCTCGTAGCCGCCCTTCTCGGCGGTCGCCTCGTCCCAGTCGACCTCCGTGACCTCGCGCTCGACCTCCTTCCCGGCGGCGTCGAAGAAGCGCACCTCGTCAGGGGTCATGGTCACGATCTCGTCGTCCTCGACGAACTGGACCTGGCGGGTCTCGGCCATGAAGGCGGGGATCGCCGAGCTGAAGAAGTTCTCGCCCTCGCCGCGGCCGACGACCAGCGGACACTCCTTGCGGGCGCCCACGAGTAGGTCGGGCTCGTCGGCGCTCACCGCAACGAAGGAATAGTGCCCCCGCAGCTCGAGGCAGGCCCGGCGCACGGCCCCGAATAGATCACCCTCGAGATGAGACGCGATCAGGTGGGCCACCACCTCGGTGTCGGTCTCCGAGGTGAACACCGCGCCCTCGGACTCCAGCCGGCGTCGCAGCTCGGCCCAGTTCTCGATGATGCCGTTCATGACGATGTGCACCCGGCCGGATGCGTCGTCGTGGGGGTGGGCGTTCTCCTGGGTGACCCGCCCGTGAGTGGCCCAGCGAGTGTGGGCTACGCCGGCGCACGACTCGGCGTCCAGGGTGGCCAGCGAGCCGCCGTTTCGCTCGTCGCGCGCAGCCACCGCCTCTTGGAGGTAGGAGAGCTTGCCGACGGCGTGCACGGAGTCGATGCGGCCCTCGCCCACCAGCGAGAGCCCGGCCGAGTCATAGCCGCGGTACTCGAGCTTGCCGAGCCCGGCGAGCAGGAGCTCGCGACAAGGACGCGACCCGGTGTATCCAACGATTCCGCACATTTATTGAGCCGATCAGCCTAGCTCGGCTCGGACGAGCTCCACCAGGCGATTCGCCACCTCCTCGCACTCCTCCTCCCCCGGCGCCTCGACCATCACCCGCACCAGCGGCTCGGTGCCCGAGGGGCGCACCAGGACCCGTCCCCGGCCCTCGAGCGCCGCGTTCTCGCGCTCCACCGCTTCCCATACCGAGGTGGCGTCCTGCACGGAGTCGCGGTCGGCGACGGTCACGTTGACCAGCGTCTGGGGCAGCTTGGCCATCGCTCCCCTATCGGCGAGATCCCCCTCGCGCGTGAGCGCCTCGAGGGTGAGCAGCGCGGAGGCCAGACCGTCGCCGGAGGGCACGAAGCCGGTCTCGATTATGTGCCCGGACTGCTCGCCGCCGAGGGCCCAGCCGCGCTCGAGCAGCTCGGCCAGGACGTGGCGGTCGCCCACCGGAGTCGTGGCCACCTCGACGCCCGCCTGGGCCATCGCCTGGTGGAAGCCGTAGTTGGTCATCACCGTCACCGCCACGCCGTCGCCCGGCAGGCGCTGATGGGCCCGCAGGTGAAGCGCGGCGAGGGCCAGCAGCTCGTCGCCGTCTACCACCGTCCCCTCGCGGTCCACCGCCAGCACCCGGTCGCCGTCGCCGTCGAAGGCGAAGCCGAGATCGAACCCGCCGTCGGCCACCTGCGGGGCAAGGGCCTCGACGTGTGTGGAGCCGCAGCCGTCGTTGATGTTGCGGCCGTCGGGCTCGGCGCCCACGGTCTCCGTCACGGCCCCCAGGCGACGGAAGATCTCGGGCGCCACGCGGTAGGTGGCGCCGTGGGCGCAGTCGAGCAGCACCCGGCGACCGGATAGGTCGAGGCCGCTGAAGCGAAGCTCGAGCTCGCGCAGGTAGTCGCCCGTGGCGCCTTGGAGCTTTCGCAGGCGGCCGATCGGACCTCTTGACGCCTGAACGCCGGCGGCCACGTGCGCCTCGATGCGCCGCTCGGCCTCGTCGGGCAGCTTGGTGGCGCTCGGGCCGAAGAACTTGATGCCGTTGTCGCGGTAGGGGTTGTGCGACGCCGAGACCACCGCGGCCAAGTCGAAGCCGTAGCGGCGCAGCAGCAGGGCAGCCCCGGGCGTCGGCAGGACGCCGCCCAGGAGCGCGTGGCCGCCGCCCGCCGCGATGCCGGCGGCCAGCGAGGCCTCCAGCATCTCCCCTGACTCGCGCGTGTCGCGGACGATCAGCACCTGCGGCGCCTCGGCCTCGGACACGGCGGCGGCAGCGCGGCCGAGGGACACCGCAAGCTCGGCCGTCAGAAGCTCGCCGGCCACTCCACGCACCCCGTCGGTGCCGAAGAGGCGGGGCGAGCGCCGCCTGGGGCCCGCCTCCACGAAGTGGTTCAGCGCTTGGAGAACTGCGGGCGCTTGCGGGCCTTCTTGAGCCCCGCCTTCTTGCGTTCCTTGACCCGCGGGTCGCGGGTGAGGAAGCCGCGCTTCTTGAGCTCCACGCGCAGGTTGGGATCGGCCTCGACCAGGGCACGGGCGATGCCGTGGCGCAGCGCCCCCGCCTGGGCGGACACGCCGCCGCCGTGAATGCGCGCGGCCACGTCCATGCGTGAGCCGTAGCCGGCCGTCTCGAGCGGCTGGCGGGCCATGCGCTGGAGCTTCACGCGCGGGAAGACGTCGTCGAGTGAGCGCCCGTTGACACGGTAGGTGCCGTCGCCGGGCTTGAGGATGACCCGGGCGATGGCGTGCTTGCGCTTGCCCGTCGCCTGGTAGCGGGCGTCCTTGGCGAAGTCGAGCGGCTCGCGCACCAGCGGCTGATCGGCATCGTCCTCGGACCCGTCGCGCTGTGCCAGCGCGCCCTCCTCGGCCTCGAACTCCTTGCTCGCCAGCTCCTGCTCGGTCTCGCTCCCGGCACCCTCTTCGTCGAGGACGAGGTCTGGCTCGAGGTGCGCGCCAGGGATGACCTCATCCTTGCGCTGGCGCTCAGAGGGCGCGGGGCGCGCGAAAGCAGCCTCCTCGACGACCTCGGGCTCGGCCGCCGACTCGGGGTCGTCGGCCACGGCTGCCTCCAGCGGCTCCTCGGGGGCGGGAGCCGGTTCGTCCGGCGTGGCCGGAGGCTCGGGCTCCTCGGCCTCGGGGCTGGGCTCCTCGGTGGCTTCGGGCTCGGTGGCTTCCGGCTCCTCGGGGGCGGGCTCCTCGGTGGCTTCGGCCTCGGGGGCCTCTGGCTCCTCTGGGGCGGGCTCCTCACTGGCTTCGGCCTCGGGAGCCTCCGGCTCCTCGGGGGCGGGCTCCTCGGTCTCGGGCTCGGGGGCCTCGGGCTCGACGGCCTCGGGGTCGGGCGGGGCCACGCCGTCGGGCGTGGGCTCGCCTTCGTCGGGCATCTCGCCGGGGTCGCGAGGGTCTTCGATCATGAGCCGGCCTCCCGGCGCTCGCGGGTCTGTAGCTCGAAGGGCTCCGGCTTCTGCGCGGCGTGGGGATGGTCGGGCCCCGCGTAGACCTTCAGCTTGCGCAACTGCGCGCGGCCGAGGCGGCTGCGGGGCAACATGCCCTTCACAGCCTTGCGGATGACCTCCTCGGGCCTGCGGTCGAGCATCTCGTTCAGCGTCCGGCTGCGAAGACCGCCCGGGTAGCCCGAGTGGTGGTAGTAGCGCTTCTCCTCACGCTTCTTGCCGGTCACCGCGATCTTCTCGGCGTTTATGACGATTACGAAGTCACCCACGTCGCAGTGCGGGGTGTACTGGGGCTTGCGCTTGCCTCGCAAAGTGCCGGCCACCTGGGTGGCCAGGCGGCCGAGCGTCTGGCCGCTGGCGTCGACGACGAGCCAGTTGCGCTCGCGGTTTGCTGGGGTTGCGACGAAGGTCTTCATCCGGGATGCGGGCAGGGGAACCGGCCCGCGCGGCAAAAAAGCAGTCCATAGAGGTAGCAGATGCCCCCTCGAGCGGGCGGTGCTGGGCCAGCCGGCGCCAGGCCCGCGCTCCGTCGACGACCGAACCGGGCGGGCGGTGCTCGACCGGCCAACGCCCGGCCTGCGCTCCGTCGCTGACTGAACCGAGCGGCCGGTGCTCGACCGGCCAACGCCCGGCCTGCGCTCCGTCGCCACCTTCGTCGGCCACGCCCGGTGCTACCCTGCCGCGCCAGTCGAACAGTCTGCCGAATCCTGCTTCGTCGCCAAGGCGCCGGAGGGGAGCGGGGGAACCGTACGGGAGCCGTGTGAGCGGCTCGCGTGGGGGCGAATCGGCCGGGTCCGTTGGACCTTCCGGCCGTAGCGGCGCCACAGGCGTCGCGAGCCCGTCAGCTAACCCCGTAGGCCGGGACACGGAGACGGATACAGCAGTGCACGAACGGGCTCGCATCTCATCGCGAATAGCTGTTGCGCGCGTATCGCCGCGAAAGCGTCTGGCGTGGGCGCTCGCCCTGCCCCTGCTCGGGGCCACGCTGCTCCTGGGCTTTCTTCTGGCCGCCAACGCCGGTGCCCAGACCCCGCAGGGCGACGGCGGTGCCTCCCCCATGGCCCCCGGTGGCGTCACCTACACCCCTCCGCCCATGGTGCTCAAGGTCAGATGCGTGACGGGCTGCGCCTCGCGCAAGCGCCTGCAGGGCGGCTCCACCGCGCGCATCGAGGGCCGCAACCTCGCCGACGTGCGCAAGGTGACCTTCCACGGCTCGGCCGGCCGCCGCGACGACCGTCGCGTGGCCGTCAAGCCGGGAACCTCAACCCGGCGGCTGCGCGTCCGGGTGCCCCACCAGGCGCTCACCGGCCCGGTGTCGGCAAGCGTCTCGCGCACCGTCACGTCGCGGCGGACGAAGGCGATCAAGATCCTGCCGGCCCCCGAGCCCGAGCCCAACCCGGTGCTCACGCCGGTGCCCGGCCCGCGCCAGCCCGGATCCCCACAGCTCGAGACCGCCACGAGCCGCACCAAGCTCTACTTCGCGGGCCGCGGCGTGCGCTTCTCCTACCGGGTGGCCCACCCCAGCGCGGTCAACGTGACCGTCGACCTCCTGCGCCCCGACGGCTCGGTCGCCTACACGTGGTACCCGGGCGCCGTCCAACCCGGCCAGACCCTGAGCGTGCTGTGGCGCGGGACCCTCCAGGGCGCTCCCGCCCCGCCAGGCCGCTACTCGTTCCGGCTGAACGCCGCCTCGGCGAGCGGGGCGAGAGCGCGCAGCTCGGCCTCCCCGAGCTCGGGCCGCGACGCCTTCGACCTGCTGCCCCATATCTTCCCCATCCGCGGCCGTCACAACTATGGCCAGAGCGGCGCCCGCTTCGGCGCGGGGCGCGGCGGTCGCTCACACCAGGGTCACGACGTGTTCGCCAGGTGCGGCACCCGTCTGGTGGCGGCGCGCGGTGGCCGGGTGAAGGCCAAGGCCTACCACGCGGCGGCGGGCAACTACCTGGTCATCACCGGCTCGCGGGCGGGCCAGGACTATGTGTACATGCACATGACCGAGCCCAGCGCTTTCGACCGCGGCGACAGGGTGCTCACGGGCCAGCGCATCGGCACCGTCGGCGATACCGGCAGGGCCAGCGGTTGCCACCTGCACCTCGAGCTGTGGAGCGGGCCGGGCTGGTACAGCGGCGGCTCCCCCTTCGATCCCCTTCCCTCGTTGAAGGACTGGGACTCCTACTCGTAGGCCACTTGCGCCGACCGGCGAGCCGGTCTAGGGTCGTCACATGCAACGTGTCTCCTCGGCCAACGAGGAGGCGATCGAGGCCTGGAACGGCGTGCTCTTCGACCGCTTCCTCCAGTACCGCGACATCCTCGTGACGGGGTTGGGTGCGCATAGCGACCGAGCCCTGCAGGAGGTCCCGCCGCGTTCGGGGGACCGCGTGGTGGACATCGGCTGCGGCTTCGGGGACACCACCCAGCAGCTGGCCGGGCTCGTGGGCGACGAGGGAGCGGCGCTCGGCGTTGACGCCGCCCCGCGCTTCATCGAGCTGGCCCGCGCCGAGGCCGAGCAGGCGGGCGTCGGCAATGTGCGCTTCGAGGTGGCCGACGTCGAGACCACCGAGCTGGAGCGGGGCTTCGACTACGCCTTCGGCCGCATGGGAACCATGTTCTTCGCCAACCCGGTGGCCGCCCACCGCAACGTCCGCCGAGCACTCGAGCCGGGCGGGCGCCTGTGCACGGTGGTGTGGCGACGCAAGCTCGACAACGAGTGGCTCTACCGCGCCGAGCAGGTCGTCGAGGAGTTCGTCACCGAGCCCGAGGAGAGCGACGAGCCGACCTGCGGCCCGGGGCCCTTCGCTCTGGCCGACGCAGACACCACGAGCCAGATCCTTCTCAGCGCGGGCTTCACCGACGTCGCTCTCCGGCGCTGCGACCTGCCCATCCGAATCGGGCGAGACCTCGACCAGGCCGTCGAGCTGGTCATGGCCCTCGGGCCGGCAGGCGAGGTCATCCGCCTCGCCGGAGAGAAGGCCGAGCGGATCCGGCCCGAGATCGAGGCGGCGGTCCGCGGGGTGCTCTGCGAGTTCGACGGCCCCGACGGGGTTGTCTCCACAGCGTCGAGCTGGATCGTCACGGCCACGGCCGCCGCGTAGGCTGGCCTCCGCGTGGGGTCGGGGGCTGACTTCAAGGCCTTCGAGGCCGAGGGCTGGTCGGCCCGGGCGGACAGCTACGACCGCCTCATGGGCCGGGTGACCGACCGCGTCGCAGGCGCCCTGCTGGACGCCGCCTCCGTCGGGCCCGGCGACCGGGTGCTCGACGTGGCCACCGGCACCGGCGCGGTGGCCGCGGCCGCCGTGGCCCGAGACGCCGAGGTGACGGGGGTGGACATCTCCGAGGAGATGCTGGACGTGGCCCGCGAGCGGGTGCCCTCGGGGCGCTTCCTGGTGGCCGACGCCGAGGAGCTCCTGCTCGACGAGCAGCCCTTCGATGCCGTGGTGGCCGGCTTCCTGATCAACCACCTGCCCGACCCCGAACGGGCTGTGGCCGCCTGGGGGTGTGCCTTGAGGCCAGGCGGACGCCTGTCGCTCTCCCTGTGGAACCCACCCGAGGCGAACCGCTTCTTCGGCTTGATCGGGGACGCCTTGGACGAAGCCGAGCCTGGCGAGGATTCGGTGCCGCCGGGCCCTGACCCCTACCGCTTCGCCGATGCCGGCGAGCTGGCTGCCCTCTTCGCCGGCGCGAGCCTGAGCGAGCCACAGGTCACCCGGCTGGACTTCGACCAGCCGGTCGAGGACGTCGAGGATCTCTGGCGCGGCCTGCTGGGCGGCAGCGTTCGCTCCGCGGCGCGCGTGAAGGCTCTGCCAGAGGCCGAGCGCCGGCGCGTGCGCCGCAGACTTGAGCGTTTTGCTGCGCGCTACCGCAAAGGCAACCATCTGGCGGTGCCTGTCTCAGTGAGGCTGGGGAGCGCAGCGCGGGGCTGAGGCCCAGCCGATCTGGGTAATCTGACGCTGCCACGCTGAGGGGTCGCACGGATGACAGAGGTGTCGCTGGGGCCGGCTGGGCAAGCGTGCCGTTCTACTCCTTGGGCTGCCAGGCCGGCTGGCGACCGTTGCGGACCACGCTCTTCTTGCGGCCCGTGCCGTCGGGCTTCATCACGTCGATGCGCCTACGGCGCACGGCGAAGGCGATCCGGTTCCCGTCGGGAGCCCACACCGGGTCCCCTTCGCTCGTCTTGTTATTGGTGAGGCGGCGCAGGCTCTTGCCATCTGGGCTCACGGTGTAGACCTCGCCGTCGCGCGAAAACACGATTCGCGAGGCCCCCGGCGACCAGTCGGGGCTGAAGTCCGCGGCCTTCGACTTGGTGACCCGGACCTGATCGCCGCCATCGCCCTTCATCGTCCAGATGTGGCCGTCTCGCACGAAGGCGATCCGGCCGTTCGATCCCCATGAGGGCTGGGACCCGTTTGCTGCCAGTACGGCCGGCGAGGCGCCGGTCAATGTTGTGCTCACGATGCGGGGTGGTTTGGCCTGGTTCGATTCGCTGCTTTCGAAGGCGACTCTCGTGCCACCGGGAGAAAAGGTGGGCGCCTCTTCGTCGAAACCGTCCTTGCACTTCGTGACCTGACTCGACGCTCCGCCCCCGCTAGGCGCGATCACGATCGCGGTCTCATCGCTGAAGCAGTCAGCGGCCGGCCAATCCACCGCGAACGCCAGCGACTGGCCCGAAGGGGAGAAAGACGGCTGGCGACCGAAGCCGACCACCTTCTTGCCCCCCGAGCCGTTCGATTTCGCGGTGGCGATGTTCGGAAAGTCGCAGTCGTCGAAGTCGGCGGCGCGCGCTCCCAGCGCGCAGCCCTTCGGGCTGGCTTGGAATCCGAGCAGCCCGTTGCCCTTTCCGTAGGTCGCGGAGCCGGTCGACGCGAACGTCAGGCCGAGCCCGGCGAGGGCCACGACGCAGGCCAGAGTTGAGGCAGTCCGATGCCGCCCTGCTCTGATCTTCATGAGATCCTCCTCGGGGTTGGCTCGAGCCCGCGACCAGGGGGGCATCACGGTTCCTAACCCGGTCGGCGGGCCAAAGTCTCTATCAGCCGATCGACCGCGAGAAGCCCCGCGAGTCCTCGAGGGGACGGTAGATCTCCTTGAAGTCGATGGCGTAGTTGAACTCCTCGTGCTCGTCGTCGCGCGCGCCCTTGATGTCGAGGTTCTGCACGATCAGCAGCTCCTCGTTGACGTGTGAGGCCTGCACGAGCTCCAAGCCCGATGGCGCCCAGACCCCGGAGCCGCCCCAGAAGGTCGCCCCGCTCACGTCGTGGGTCCCGACCGCGTTGCAGGCGAAGGTCCACACCTGGTTGGTCGCCGAGTTGGCGGCCATGACCTTGTCCCACAGCTCGCCGTAATAGGCGTCGGTGCGGATGTTCATCCCCGGGTAGTCGCGAGTGGCCGCGGCGCGCCAGGAGGCGATCTGGATGACGGCCTCGACCTCGTCGTTGAGCGTGTACTCGCGCAGGAGGTCGTTGAAGAGGTAGTCGTAACAGGTGGTGAAGCCGATGCGGGCGCCCATGCTCTCGCTGTCGATGAACAGGCGGTCGTCCCGTCCGCTCTGGGTGAAGGTCTTCTCGATCCCCGGCACGAAGACCTTTTCGTAGGTGTCTTCGTCGTCCAGGTGCGCGCCCTCCCGGTCGACGACGAAGGTCGAGTTGAGGTACTTGCCCTCCTCCGAGCTTTGTCTGAGGTTGTTGAGCACGATCGCCCTGAAGTCGCCATCGAGCAGCTCGCTCAACCCGTCGGTCAAATCGGTGTGCTTCTCGGTGAGCGCCGAGTCCATGTACTCGCGGCAGTTGTCCTCGTCGTCCTCCCAGAAGTAGCCCGACAGGCAGAACTCCGGGAAGATCGCCACGTTGACCCCTCGCTCCTTGAAGATCTTGGCCACGCGCAGGACCTTGTCCTTGTTGGCCTCGACGTCGGGGACCTTGGCTTTGATGTTCGCCAGGCCGACCGAGAGATTCGAGGCGTCGGTCGAGTACGTGCGCTCGACGACGTAGAACTCGTCGACCCGGTCTACTCCCACTCGATCGTCCCGGGCGGCTTGCTGGTGATGTCCAACACCACCCGGTTGACCTGCGGGATCTCGTTGACCATCCGCGAGGCCACCCGGTCCAGCAGGTCGTATGGGAGACGGGCCCAGTCGGCGGTCATGGCGTCGTCGCTGGTGACCGCCCGGATGGCCACCACGTAGCCGTAGGAGCGCCCGTCGCCCTGGACGCCCACGGCGCGAACGCCGGCGGGCAGCACGCAGAAGGACTGCCACAGCTCGCGGTACAGCCCCGCCTTGCGCACCTCGTCCTGGAGCACGAAGTCGGCCGCGCGCAGCACGTCTAGGCGCTCGCGGTTGACCTCGTCGCCCACGATGCGGATGGCGAGGCCGGGCCCGGGGAAAGGCTGGCGCCAGACCAGGCGCTCGGACATTCCGAGCTCGGCGCCCACCTGGCGCACCTCGTCCTTGAACAGCCAGCGCAGCGGCTCGACCAGCTCGAACTCGAGGTCCTCGGGCAGCCCACCCACGTTGTGGTGGGACTTGATCGTGGCCGCGCCGGCGCTGCCGCCGGACTCGATCACGTCCGAGTACAACGTGCCCTGCACCAGGTACTTGAGGCTTCCCAGCTTCGCGGCCTCCTCCTCGAAGCAGCGGATGAACTCCGAGCCGATCGCCTTGCGCTTTGCCTCGGGGTCGGTCACGCCGGCCAGGCGGGCGAGGAAGCGCTCCTCGGCGTCGACGGCCACCAGTGGCACCTCGAAGTGGTCGCGGAAGGCCGCCACAACCTGCTCGCCCTCGTTGAGGCGCATCAGTCCGTGGTCTATGAACACGCACGTGAGCTGGTCGCCCACCGCGCGGTGGGTCAGCAGCGCGGCCACCGAGGAGTCGACCCCACCGGAGAGGCCACAGATCACCTGGCCATCGCCCACCTGCTCGCGGATGCGGGCGATCTGCTCTTCGACCACCGACGCCGCGCTCCAGTCCATGGGCAGGCCGCAGACCTCGCGCAGGAAGCGGTCGAGGATCTGGGTGCCGTAGGGCGTGTGCACCACCTCGGGGTGAAACTGGATGCCGTAGAGCCCGCGCTCGTTGTCCTCCAGCGCCGCCACGGGCGACTGGTCGGAAGAGGCCAGCGCGGTGAAGCCCGGCGGCGGCTCGAAGACCGTGTCGCGGTGGCTCATCCAGCAGCTCTGCTCGCCGGGCAGGCCGGCCAGCAGTCGGCCCGGCTCGCGCACCTTCAGCGACGAGCGCCCGAACTCGCCGACCGGCGCCGACTCCACGCGGCCGCCCAGCTCGAGCACCATCGCCTGCATGCCGTAACAGATGCCGAGGACCGGAACGCCGAGCTCGAGCACCTCCGCCCGCAAAGACGGGGCGCCCTCCTCGTAGACCGAGGCCGGGCCGCCGGAGAGGATCAGGCCGCGGGGCGAGCGGGCCTGCAGGTCATCGAGCGGGGTGTCGTGGGGCAGCAGCTCGGCGAAGGCGCCGCATTCGCGCACGCGCCGTGCGATCAGCTGCGAGTACTGGCCGCCGAAGTCCAGGACCAGGACCTCGTCCCGCGCGGTCTCCTGCGTGGGCGGCTCCGGGACCCCCTCCGCCGCGGCGGTCGGCACGGGGGTCGAGAGCTCGCTCAAGGTTCGACGAGCGCGGCTTCCGGATTGGTGGGCGCGCCGTTGGTCACGCCGTCGGCCGCCGGCGCCGCCTTGGCCGCGGAGGTCGCGCCCATGCCGATCGCCTGGTCGCGCTGGAGCTGCTTGCCCTCGGTCTGCAGCGAGGGGGCCACCATGACCTCCGCCCGCTGGAAGGTGCGGATGTCCTCGTAGCCGCAGGTGGCCATCGAGGTCCGCAGGCTGCCCATGAGGTTGAACGTGCCGTCGTTCTCGTGGGCGGGGCCCAGCAGGATCTGTTCCAGCGAACCGTTCTGTGTGGTCTTCACGCGTGCACCACGGGGAAGCGAGCTGTGGAAGGTGGCCATGCCCCAGTGAAAGCCGTGCCCGGGGGCCTCGTAGGCGCGAGCGAGCGGGGAGCCGATCATCACGGCGTCCGAGCCACAGGCGAAGGCCTTGGCGATGTCCCCGCCGTTGCGCATCCCGCCGTCGGCGATCACCTCGACGTACTCGCCCGTCTCCATCATGTGCTGGGAGCGCGCTCCCGCCACGTCGGCGATTGCGGTGGCCTGAGGGACGCCGATGCCCAGCACGCCGCGCGTGGTGCAGGCCGCGCCGGGTCCGACGCCCACGAGCACGCCCACCGCGCCGGTGCGCATGAGGTGCAGGCCGGTGGCGTAGGACGCACAGCCCCCCACCGCCACGGGCACCGGCACGTCGCGGATGAACTCCTTGAGGTTCACGGGCGGGCGCGACTCGTCGGCCGAGACGTGCTCGGCCGAGATCACCGTGCCCTGGATGACGAGGATGTCCAGGCCGGCATCCAGCGCGGCCTCGTAGTGCGAACGCACGCGTTGGGGGGTCAACGAGGCGGCGCAGACCACGCCCATGTCCTTGATCTGACGGATCCGCTCGGCGATCAGCTCAGCCTTGACCGGCTCGCGGTAGATGCGCTGCATCTCCGCGGTCGCGTCATCCTTCGGGAGCTCGGCGATGCGCTCGAGCTGTTGCTCGGCGTCCTCGTAGCGGGTGAAGACGCCCTCGAGGTTCAGCACCGCCAACCCGCCCAGGCGACCGACTATCCCCGCCGTCTCGGGGGAGACCACGCCGTCCATCGCCGACGCCAGCAGTGGGAGCTCGAAGCGGTAAGGCCCGAGCTTCCAGGTGATGTCGACCTCATCGGGGTCCCTCGTGCGGCGCGACGGGACGATGGCGATGTCGTCGAAGCCGTAGGCGCGACGGCCCTTCTTGCCCCGGCCGATCTCTACTTCCATGGCGGCATCCTAGGTTCGGGCGCGGACGAGAGAGCATAGAGCGAGCGGTGCTCGGCCGGCCAACGCCCGGCCTGCGCTCCTCCGAAATGGAGAGAGCGAGCGGTGCTCGGCCGGCCAACGCCCGGCCTGCGCTCCTCCGCTATAGCAGCTACCTCGCTACTTGCGGGCTCTGCGCGCCGACCTCTTTCAGCTCGATCTCTTCCTGCAGGCGCTCCACCCCGCGGGGATCGAGCACGCCCGCCCCGAAGTGCTGCGTGGACTCCGCGCCGCAGGCCACCGCGAAGCGCAGGCAGTCCTCGGTCGAGCTCCCGCCATAGCGCGCGGCTACGAAGCCGGCCAGGAAGGCATCGCCCGAGCCCACCGCCGAGACCGGTTCCAGCGGGTCGAGCGTGACCCGCAGCAGCCGGCGGGGATCCGTCGCGTCGCTGTCGTCCCCGAGCAGACCCAGGCAGCCGTCGGGCAGGGTCATCACCGCCTGGCGAGCACCCAGCTCCAGCATCTCCCCCACCGCGACGCGACGGTCCTCGTCGTCGGCGAACTCGTGTCCCACCAGCTCCTCGGCCTCCACCTCGTTCGGCGTGACCACGTCGGGCTGGGCGCGCGTGGCCCGGCGCAGCGGCTCGCCCTCGCAGTCGAGCACGGTGGTCACCCCCAGGCGGCGCATGCCCTCCACCAGCCGGGCGTACAGCCCGCTGTCCACGCCGTGGGGCAGGCTGCCCGAGATGACGCACACGCCCGCTCCCTTGGCCAGGTAGAGCAGCTTGTCCACGAAGAGCTCGAGTTCGACCTCGGTGAGGGCCGGGCCACGCTCGTTGATCTCGGTCTGCTCGCCCGAGGTGGGGTCGACCACGGCGGTCGACGTGCGTGACTCCTCGTGGATACGCACGAAGTCGTTGAGGATGGCCTCGTCGTTGAGCTGCTCGATGATGCGAGTGCCGGTGGGCCCGCCGGCCACGCCGGTGGCGATCACGGGTTGGCCCAGCGCCTTGAGCGCCCGCGCCACGTTCACGCCCTTGCCGCCCGCCATCGCGGTCTGCTCCACCGCGCGATGGCGGCGGCCGAGGCGGAAGTTGGGCACCGCGAGGGTCTTGTCGATCGCCGCGTTGAGAGTGACGGTGATGATCACCCGGCTCCTCCTCCCACTCGCGTCCTGCGCCAAACCAGAGTCAGCACTCCAAGCAATATGGCTAGCAGGGCGACCAAGGTCAAGAGCGCCGCGGGCGAATGCAGGATCCGCTGGGGGAGGCTCGCCGCCTGCACGGCGGAGGTGGTGACCAGCGCCACCCGGCGAACCACCCTGTCCCCCTTGATCACATCCACCGTCCCCACCCGGCGCCCCGCCGGCAGCGGTCCTTCGACTTCCCGGGGCGCCCTGACGCGCTTGCGCGCCCGCTGTCCACGGCGCAGGGTCAGGTTCAGGTCCCGCGCCGGGGCGAGAGCGACGCGCTCACTTCGCAGCTCCACGCCGGCCCGGGCCACCGGGCTCTCCGCGCTCAGCACCGGCTCGCGCCGGTACTGCGCGACGCCCCAACGCAGCGCGGCGATGGACTCCGCGCGGCGCGCGGCCTCGCTCGCCTCCCCCAGCACGACGCTCACCACCCTGGCGCCGTTGGCCGCCTGCGCGGAGCCCACGAGGACGTAGCCCGCCGTGCCGGTGTGTCCCGTCTTGACCCCCGTCACCCCGGGGACGCCCTCCCTCACCAGCTCGTTTCGGTTGCGCACGATTCGCGGTCGGCTGCCGGACCGAAGCTCGGCGCTGGGCCTGCGCACGATCGAGGAGAAGCGGCGGTTGCGCAGCAACCGCCGAGCGAGGGCGGCGAGGTCGGCGGCCGTGGAGTAGTTGCCCGGGTCGTCGAGCCCAATCGGGTTGGCATAGCTCGTGCCGCGCAGACCGAGCCGGCGGGCGCGGGCGTTCATGTCCGAGACGAAGGCCTCGCGCGAGCCCGACACGCCCTGGGCCAGCGCCACCGCGGCGTCGTTGGCGCTCTCGAGCAGGAGCGCCTCCAGCAGGTCGCCGACCCGCATGCGCTCTCCGCGGCGCAGGTTGATCTTCGACTCCGCGGGACCGGCCTGGTAGTCGGTGCCGGCGAAGACCCGGCTCGAGCGCGAGCGCTCGAGGGTGAGCAGGGCCGTCATGAGCTTCGTCGCGCTGGCGATCGAGCGGCGCGCGCGGGGGTTCTTGGCCAGCAGCACCGTCCCGTCGCGGGCGTCGACCACGATGGCCGACGCCGCCCCGTCCAGCGGAGGGCGCTCCTGGGCGCCGGCCGGCGAAGCGTGCGCCACCAGGGCGAGCGCCGCCATGGCTGCGCAGAGCAGCCGCAGGGTCGGTCCGCTGCGCATCTACTCGCGGAGCTTGAGCTTCTGACCGGAGCCCAGAGCCTGCGGATCGAGCTGCGGGTTGAGCTCCTGCAGCTGCTCCACGCCCACGCCCGTCTTCTCGGAAATGCTCCCCAGGGTGTCGCCGGCCTTCACCGTGTAGGTGCCGCCCTGCGGGCGCTGGGCGCGCCGGCGCCGCGGGCGGGAGGACTTGCTGGTCTGCGTCTGCGAGCCGTTGGCCTTGTCCCCCCCCTTGTCCGCGTCGCCTCCGCCCGATGTCGCGAGCACGAAGAGCAAGAGGGCCGCGCAGGCCACGAGCGCCGCGGGTGCCAGGACGCGCGCGGACGTGCTGCTGCGAGGGGGCATCGCGCAGCGGAGGATAGTTGCGCGGTCGGCCACCGAGCGAGCGGTGCTCGGGCGAGGCCAATCGGCCCGGTGCTCGCCCGACCAACGCTCGGGCTGCGCTCCGGCCGGACGCCCGGCTGGGCGGCGCGGCGGGCTCAGGCGGCCCGCGCGGTGCGCCACCCCACCTCGCGCAGCTCGCCCGCGGCGGCGGCGGCCGCGGCGGCCGGGTCTCCTCCGCGCTTGCGATGGGCGTCTACTACCGATCGCGAAGCGGTGACCAGCCCGGCCGCGAGGTGAGAAGCGAAGGCGGGCCCCAGTGCCTCGGCGCTGCCGCCCTGGGCCCCGACACCGGGCAGGAGGAAGGGTGCGCGCGGCATGAGCTCTCGCAGCCGTGCAAGGTGCTCGGGCCGGGTGGCGCCGCAAACGGCCCCCACGTCGGCCAGGCCGCTCTCGGCCGTCTCCCCCATTTCGTCCACGAGCCCGGCCAAGCGCTCGTGCACCGGCGGGTCACCGGTGTCCTGGAGGTCGGCGGCGCCCGGGTTCGAGGTACGCACGAGGACGAAGACTCCAGCACCTGCGGCCCGGGCGGCCTCCACCAGGGGCTCGAGGCTGTCACGGCCCATCAGGGGGTTCGCGGTGAAGGCATCGGCACCGAGGCCCGGCACCGCGCCGAACGGACCGGGAGTCTCGCCCACCAACGCCTGGCCGTAGGCCTTCGCGGTGACCGGGACGTCGCCGCGCTTGCCGTCGGCGATCACCAGCAGGCCGTGTTCGCGGGCCGACGCGGCCGTCCGCCCCAGCGCAGCCCAGCCGGGGGCTCCGAGGCGCTCGAAGCAGGCCAGCTGGACCTTGACCGCCACGCACGCAGACCCTGCCGCCTCGATCGCCAGCCGGCAGTGGCGCCCCACCGCCGCGGCAGCCCGGACGGGCGGCTCGCCGTCCGGGTCGTCGCCCTCGAGCGCCTCCGGCCACAGCGCGGCCGGATCCGGATCGAGCCCGAGCACGACCTGACTGCGCCGCTCTTGGACGAGGGCGGCGAGCCGGTCGGCGAAGTGGGTCAGCGAGCCCTCGGCGCCGCTAGCCCTTCACGCTCTTCTTCAAGGCAGAGCCGGCGCTGAACTTCGGCACCTTGCTCGCGGCGATCTGGATCTTCTCGCCGCTCTGGGGGTTCACTCCCTGACGGGCTCCGCGCTGGGACACCGAGAACTTCCCGAAGCCGGTGAAGTTAACCTCACCGCCGCGCTTCAGGGTCTCCTCGACGACGTTCAGGAACGCGTCGACGGCATCACTGGCGTCGCTCTTCGAGAGGTCGGACTCCGCGGCGACTTGGTCGACGAATTCTGACTTCGTCACATCTCCTCCTAAATGGCGGGGGCGAAAACAGGGGCCGAACGTAACAGCGCCCGCGGACGCGGCCCACTGTTCATGCGGGTTTGTAGGATCGAAATCCGCACTTTGCGGTCTAGCGAGGGTGCTAGGACCCCGACACCGACATCTCGGCCACCAGCAGCGGCGGGGCTTTCACGCTGCCCCCGAAGGGCACCCAGCGAGCCTCCGAGCCCATGGCCCGGACCGACCGCAGCATCGAGACGAGGTCGCTGGCGATGGTGATCTCGCGCACCGGCCGTCCCAGCTCGCCCGCCTCGATCAGCATCCCCTCCGCCCCCACCGAGAACGTGCCGGACACCGGGTTCACGCCCGAGTGCAGGCCGGCCACACTCGTGACCAGGAGGCCTTCTCCGGCCTGCGCGACCAGTTCGGCGAGGGACTGGCCTCCGGGCTCGAGCAACAGGTTGGAGGTCCCCACCGAGGGCTGCGCGCGGTAGGAGCCACGCTGGGCGTTGGCGGTCGTGCCTCGGCCCGCTCGGCGAGCCGTGCGGGCGTCGAACAGGTAGCTCCGCAGTCGCCCGCCCTCGATCAGCGCCGTGCGGCCGGTAGGCGAGCCCTCGCCGTCGAACGGCGCGCTGGCCAGGCCCTCGGGGTGGGCACCGTCGTCGCTGAGCACGAACGCAGGGTCGGCCACCTCGTCGCCCTCACGGCCCGCGAAGAGCGAGCGCCCGCGCTGGACAGCGTCGGCGGAGAGCATCGCGCCGATGAAGCCCGCGAACGAGGCGGCCACAAAGGCGTCGAGCACCACGGGACAGCGCCGCCCGGCGGGCTGGCGCGCGCCCGTGAGGGCCAGGGCGCGCTCGGCTGCCTCCCCGCCGATGGCCGCGGCGTCGAGGCCGGCGGGGTCGCGCGCCATGCCGACGCCGAGCCCCGTCATCAGGTCGGCGCCCTCGCCGGCGAAAGCGGAGGCGTACGCGTGGGCGGAGCTGGCCCGGTAGGCGCAGGAAAAGCCGCGCGAGTTGACCAGGGCCACCGTTCCCTCGCCGTCCGCGTACACGGTGTCCTCGACCTGGCTCACCCCCTCCCGCGCCCGGGCCGCCCGCTCGACCTCCAGCGCCAGCTCGACCTTGCGCTCGGTCGACCACGCGGCCAGTTCGGGGGAGTACAGGCCCTCGGTCTCGGTGGCGCCCGTCTCGTCGGGAAGGCCTCCGTGTTCGTCGGGGTCGGCCACCCGGGCCGCGTCGGCCGCAGCCGCGGCGAGGGCGCGAAGGCCCTCGTCGCCGAGGTCGGTCCCGAAGGCGTGGCCGGCGCGCCCGTCGAGGAAGGCGCGGACTCCCACGCCCCGGCCGCCCGCGTCGCTCAGGCTCTCCACCCCGCCCTCGTACACGCGGATCTGGCGGCTGCGGTCCTCCTCGGCGAAGGCCTCGGCCTCGTCGGCGCCGGCTCCGAGCGCCGCCTCCACCGCACGGTGGGCGACGGCCTCGAGATCGGGCTGAGCGGCGGTGCTCGGCCGAGACCGATCGGTCCGGTGCACGCCCGACCAGCGCTCGGGCTGCGCTGCGGCCGAGACACCCGGCCTGCGCTCCGGCGCTGGGTCGCTCACGCGGTGCCGCCCACCGTGAGCTCGCGGATGCGCACGTGGGGCTGGCCCACGCCGGCGGCCACCGACTGGCCGCCCTTGCCGCAGAAGCCCGTGGCGATGCGAAGGTCGTCCGCGATGCCGTCCACCGCGGCGAGGGCCTCCAGCCCGTTGCCCACGAGTGTCGCGCCGCGGACCGGCGCGGTCACCCGACCGCCTTCGATCAGGTAGCCCTCCGAGACGCCGAAGACGAAGTCGCCCGTGGCCGGCTCCACCTGACCGCCGCCGAAGGAGACGGCGTAGAGCCCGCGCTCCACACCTCCGATCAACTCCTCCACGCCGGCGCCGCCGGGCGCGAAGTAGGTGTTGGTCATGCGGGGGATCGGTAGGTGGCGAAACGACTGGCGGCGGCCGTTGCCCGTGGAGGACACCCCGTCCTTGCGAGCGCGCAGCAGGTCGTAGAGGTACGAGGTCAGCTCGCCGTCCTCGATCACCGTGGTGCGCTGGGTGGGGGTGCCCTCGTCGTCGATGCCGTCGCTACCCCATTCGTTCGCTCGGGCGCCGTCGTCGTAGGCGGTCACGAACTCCCCCGCCAGGCTCTCGCCCAGCTTGCCCGCGTAGACGCTGGCGCGCTTGTGCACGGCGTCGGCCTCCAGGCCATGCCCCACGGCCTCGTGCAGGAGCACCCCGCCGAAGCCGTTGCCCACCACCACCGGCATGCGCCCGGTCGGGGCATCCACCGCGTCGAGCAGGGTGAGGGCTCGGCGGGCCGCCTCGGCGCCGGTCTGCCCGCCGTCCTCGAGGAGGTCGAAGCCGGCGTGCCCTCCGAGGGTGTCCGTGCCGGTTTCAACGCGATCGTCGCGGCGAGCTACGACCTGGGCAGAGAAGCGTACGCGGGTGCGGTCATCGGCGGCTGCGGTGCCCTCGGAGTTGAAGACCTCCACCCGGCGCCGGCCCTCGGCGTAGGCGATCCGCGCCTGGCTGACGTGGGCGCCCTCCCCGTAGGCCCGCTCCGCGGCCTCGCGCAGCAGGCCGGCCTTGCGGGCAGCGTCCACCTCCTCGGGCCGAACCCCGATCCGGTGCTCCGCCGCCGCCCGAGGGGCAGACAGCGCGGTGGGCTGTCGCGCCTCGGCCCGCACGGCGCCGGCCACCGAGTCCGCCACCCCGAGCAGGTCGTCCTCCTCCAGGCCGTCCACGTGGCCGAAGTAGGTGGCCTCGCCGAGCACCACCCGTACGCCGGCGCCGCGCTCGGTGCCGGCCTGCGGACGCTCGACCCGGCCGTCGTCGAGCGAGAGGGAGAAGGTGCTCCGGTCTTCGGCGTAGACCTCGGCCAGATCGCCTCCGCGGGCCAGCGCCCGCGCCAGCACCCTCTCGGCCAGGGCGGGCTCTACCAGCGTCACCCAGCTCGGGCGCCCCGGCGCCCGGTGCCCTCGGCGGGCGTGGGCACGGCCAGGTCGGCCATCCGCTCGGCCGCCTCGAGCACGGCGTCGTAGCCTCGGGCGGAGGGCTTGAGCAGGAAGGTCATGCCTGCCTCGTCGCCAAGCACGATGCGCGCCTCCCGGTCCTGTGCGCGCCGCCGCGCAGCCACGGCGAAGCCCTCGGCCACCGCGGTGGCGCGGGCGACCGCTCCCCGGGGGCGCTCCTTCAGGGCTGTACCCGGGAGAGCACGTGGCGCAGGTCCATCAGCGCGAGCGAGGGCAGGGCGGTCCGGTTGGCCACCGCGGCGAGGGTGAAGCGGGCGTCGCGCACGGCGTAGATCCCCGCCGCCTCGACCTGGACCTCGACCTGCTGGGCCGGGTGCTCGGGCGAGGCGCGGTCCACCGCCGTGAAGAGGTCCGCCGCCGCGCCGCCCAGATCGCGGGCCCCGTCGTCCTCGAGGCCGCAGACCCCCTGGGGCGCGCCGGCGGGATCGACGAGCACCGCGGCGCGCACCTCCCGCGACAGCTCACAGAGGGCGGCGGGCACTTGGGAGGGCGAGAGCGGGCCTGTCGCCATCGCTCTTGAGATTAGCCCGTGAGGGCATCCAGCCCTCACCTGGATGCAGGACGGTGCCTTCCGGGCACCGATGGCGGCCCGTGAGGGCATCCAGCCCTCACCTGGAGAACATAGGTGCCGTCACGGCACCGATAATGACGCCGTGCCCCTGTCGCGGATCTCATGGTGGGTGACGGTGGTGGTGTGCCTGGTGGCCGCCCTCCTGCTCCTTCTCAACGGCTATCAGGGCTACTCGGGCGTCCTGCTCGCGGTGGGCGCGGCAGCGGCGGTGAACCTGTTGTAACCCGGGGCCGAGGGCTACGCTGGGCAAGTGATACGCCGCCGCGAGTTCATCGCCACCGGCCTGACGGCCGCCGGCACGCTGGCCGTCGGACCGGCCTTCTTTCGCGCCGCCGCCCAGCCCGCCACACCCGGGCCGGGCCCCTACGGACCGCTGCGCCCCGCCGACGCCAACGGCTTGATGCTGCCCGACGGCTTTCGGTCGCGGGTGGTGGCGCGTGGCCTGGCGCCGGTCAGCGGGACGGGCTACTCGTGGCACATCTTCTCCGATGGCGCCGCCACCTACCGCACCCCCGACGGCGGCTGGATCCTCGTCTCGAACTCCGAGGCCACGGCAGCAACCGGCGCCGGCGCGAGCGCAATTCGCTTCCGGCCCGACGGGCGCATCGCCGGCGCGTACCGCATCCTCCGCGGCACGAACGCGAACTGCTCGGGCGGCGCTACCCCGTGGGGCAGTTGGCTGTCGTGCGAGGAGACCGACACCGGCCGGGTGTGGGAGTGCGACCCGACCGGGGGCCGGGCCGCCGTGGTCCGGCCCGCGATGGGCGTGTTCAAGCACGAAGCCGCCGCGGTGGATCCCGACGACAAGCGTGTCTACCTCAGCGAGGACGTCGGCGACGGCGGTCTGTACCGCTTCACGCCGGCCGTCTGGCCCAACCTCACGAGTGGCCTGCTCGAGGTGGCCATCGTGGGGCCCGGCGGCGTGGTGAGCTGGCACCCTGTGCCCGACCCCGCTGCCACAACCGTCCCGACCCGCCGGCAGGTCCCGGGCATGACGCAGTTCAAGCGCGGCGAGGGCCTGTGGTGGGACTCCGGCATCGTCTACCTGGCCACGACCTCCGACCAGCGCATCCACGCGCTGAACACGGTGACCGACCGGATCGACGTGCTCTACGACGGCAAGGCCCGGGCAGGCCAGCCCCTGCAGAGCGTGGACAACCTCACGGTCTCACCCTGGGGCGACCTCTTCGTCTGCGAGGACCAGGGCGAGGACTCAGAGGTGGGCCTTATCACCCCTGCTCGCGTGGCGTCCCCGTTCATGCGGCTCACCGCCCCGCTGCACTCCGGCAGCGAGTTCACAGGCCCGGTCTTCGACCCCTCGGGCACGCGCTTCTACGTGGCCTCGCAGCGGGCCTTCGCCGGAGTGGGCGCGGTGCTCGAGGTGACTGGCCCGTTCCGGCGCAGCCCGGCGCCGCGGCCCCCGCTGTCGGTGAGCGTTGCGGTGCCCCGCTCCGTCACGCTGCGCGGGCTGTTGGGGCGCGGGGTGCCGCTCCGGGTGAAGGCCGACCGTGGGGTGAGGGTCTCGGTCGCGCTGCGCTCGGGACGCACCAGGCGCCCCAGAGTCGCCGCCGCGGGACGCCGCCAGATCACCCTAGGCCGCCGCACGCGCTCGCTGGGCAAGGCGGGCACGCTTCGCCTGCGGCTGCGGCCCGGAAGGCGCGCTCGGCGCTACTTGCGCCTGCGCCGCGTGCGCCGGCTGTCGGTCGTGATCTCCGTGGTCGACTCCCAGGGCAACAAGCGTCGGATCACCGAAGTGGTGAAGATCCGGACGCCCCGCTCGCGCCGCCGCCGCTCCTAGAAGCCTCCTCCGGCTCGAGATGAACCAGCACCTCCGCGCCGCGCAGGCGTCGGGTGATCGCGGCGCCGAGCTCGTGGCTTACCGCGTGCGCCCTGGCCAGCGAGGTGCCGTCGCGAAACTGCACGTGGAGGTCCACGTACCGCCTGCTCCCCGCCCGGCGTGCGCGCAGCTTGTGAAAGCCGACCACCTCCTGCGCACCGTGCTCCTCGATCGCCCGCCTGACCGCCTCGAGCTCGTCAGGCGGCAGCGCCTCGTCGACCAGGACGCGCGAGGTGCGGGTGATGATCCGCACCCCCGCGAGCACGATTGCCGCGGCCACCACCAGCGCCGTGATCGGGTCGAACGCCTCGACCCCCGTCAGCTCGACCAGCACGAGTCCGAACAGCACCCCGAACGATGTCATGGCGTCGGTGCGCAGGTGTGCCGCATCGCCCTCCAGCGCGGGCGAGTCCGTCCGGGCGGCCTGGCGGTAGAGGTAGGTGGACACCACGACGTTGGCCACCGCCGAGAAGCCGATGACGGCGATGCCCACCCCGAGCGACTCGACCTCCGGGACGTCCACGAGCCGCCGCGCCGACTCGAAGACGATGATCCCTGCCCCGGCGAGGATCAGCATCCCCTCGATCGCCGCCGCCATGTTCTCCACCTTCTGGTGGCCGTAGGGGTGCGACTCGTCGGCCGGCTCGTCGGCCTTGCGCACCGAGACAAAGGCGACGACCGAGGCGACCAGGTCGATGCTCGAGTGGATTGCCTCGGTGATGATCGCGATCGAGCCGGTGACGACTCCGGCCGCCAGCTTGAGCGCGATCAGCAGCGCGTTGGAGACGATCGAGACCGCAGCCGCCCGCGTCTTGGGCGGTGGCCTCTGGGCGTCTGGGCCGATCGCCCCCGCCGGCGCTCGTGCCAGCCGGCCGAGCGGGCCGCTCACCCTCGCTCCGCCGCCAGCCGGGCGGCCAGCGCCCGTGCCGCGCGCCCACGGTGGCTGATCGCGTCCTTTTCCTCGGGCGAGAGCTCGGCCATGGTGCGGCCGTCTTCGCTGTCCCTTGGGACGAAAGCAGGGTCGTAGCCGAAGCCGCCCTCGCCTCGGGGCTGGTGAGTGAGCTCGCCCTCGCAGCTCTCCTGCACCGTGAGCTCTCCCCGCGCGTCCACGAAGGCGAGTGCGCACTCATAGGCCACGGCTCTGTCGCCGTCGGGCGAGACCTCGCGCAGGAGCTTGGCCAGGTTCTCCACGTCGGTGGCGTCCTCCCCGGCGTAGCGAGCCGAGTGCACGCCGGGGCGGCCCCCAAGCGCGGCCGCCGCGATGCCCGAGTCGTCGGCCACCGCCGCGTGGCCCGTGGCCTTCGCCGCGGCGCGTGCCTTGATCAGGGCGTTCTCCACGAAGTTCTCACCCGTCTCCGGCGGCAGGTCGACCTCCTCCGGCAAGAGCACCAGCTCATGCGGCGCAAGCAGTGGCTCCAGCTCGCGCAGCTTGTGCGCGTTTCGCGTGGCGAGGACCAGCCGCACGGCCGCCGGCTCCGGGAGCTCTGTCCTCAGCCGGTGGATTGGGAGTTCACGGGCCCCGCGGCGCCCGCGACGGCCGCCTGCTGGGCCTCGCGTAGGCGCTCGACCCCCACCGCGGCCACCGCCAGGAGCTCGTCGAGCGATGCCCGGGAGAGCGGCGTGCGCTCGGCCGTGGCCTGCACCTCGATCAGCCCGCCGTCGCCGGTCATGACCACGTTCATGTCCACCTCCGCCCGCGAGTCTTCGGGGTAGTCGAGGTCGAGCAGCGCCTCGCCGTCGACCATCCCGCAGGAGACCGCCGCAAGCGCCTCGGTCAGCGGCACCGAGTCGAGCTTGCCCTCGTCCACCAGGCGGCGCAGCGCGAGCTCGAGCGCCACGAAGCCGCCGGTGATCGAGGCGCAGCGCGTGCCGCCGTCGGCCTCCAGCACGTCGCAGTCGATCCATACCGTTCGCTCCCCCAGCGCCACGAAGTCGATCACCCCGCGCAGGGAGCGCCCGATCAGCCGCTGGATCTCCACCGTTCGGCCGTCGGGCCGGCCCTTGGAGACATCGCGCTGCTTTCGCTCGCCGGTCGAGGCGGGGAGCATCCCGTACTCCGAGGTAGCCCAGCCGCGGCCCTTGCCCTTCAAGAAGCGCGGCACCTCCTCCTCCACCGAGGCGGTGCAGATGACCCGCGTGCCGCCCTGCTCGATGAGCGCCGAGCCGGTCGCGCTCTTCACGAAGCCGGGCGTGATGACGACCGGGCGAAGGTCGCCCGACGACCGGCCGTCAGGCCTCACGCCGCCGCCCTGACGCCGCGGGGCCGCGGCGTCCGTGCCGGTGCCACGGCTACACGGCCCACCTCGCCGATCGGCAACTGGAGGAAGCGGGCGCCCAGGCGGCGGAACTCGCCGGGGTCGCCGGAGGCGAGGAAGCGGTAGTCCCCCCGGCGGCCCTCCTCGCGCTCGAGTCCGGCGCGGCTCAGCCGGCTCTCGACCTCCTCGGCGATGGCCTCGCCCGAGGAGACGAGCGTCACGCCGCGCCCGAGGCGCCGCTGGAGGGCGGGGCGGACAAGCGGGTAGTGGGTGCAGCCGAGGATCACGGTGTCCACCCGGGCCTCGATCAACGGCGCGCAGGCCTCCTCGACGCAGGCGATCACGCGCTCGTCGACCTCGCCGCCCTCCTGGATCAGCGGCGCGAGGCCCGGCGCGGCCACGGCGTGCAGCTCGGCGCCGGGCGCAGCCTCGGCCAGGGCGCGCGCGTACGCGCCGCTCTGCACCGTCGCGGTGGTCGCGAGCAGCCCCACGCGGCCGTTGCGCGTGGCCCGCGCGGCGAGCCGCGACTCGGGCGTGACGACGTTGACCACCTCTACCCGCCCCGCAAGCTCCTCCCGCAGGGTCGTAGCCGCGGCTGCCGTGGCGCTGTTGCAGGCGATGACCAACAGCTTGGCGCCCCCGTCGAGCAGCTTCCCTGCCAGCTCGCGCGAGAACGCCAGCAGCTCGTCGGGCTCGCGCTCGCCGTAGGGAAAGCGCTCGGTGTCACCGAGATAGACGAAGTCCTCGTGGGGCAATGACACGAGGCACTCGTGCAGGACGGTGAGCCCGCCCACGCCCGAGTCGAACACGGCCACGGGCAGGGATGGGTCCAGGCGCGCCACGGGCCGGATGTTCGCATGCACCGCGGCGCGCGCCCGGCCGCGGCGCCCGTCCGGCCCGCGGCGCCCCCGTCGCTCAGAACTGCACCTTCTTGACCGCGTCCTTGATCTTGGTCAGGATCGCGTCGCCGAGCTCCTTGCCCTCGTCGGTGCGAAAGCCCTTCATCGCCGCCACCACGCCGGCCATCACCAGCGCCACCAACAAAATGAGCGCGACGTACTCCACGGTGCCCTGACCGGCCTGGCGCCGCAGCGCCGCTCCGGCTCGCAGGCCGCCCGCGTGGGCGGCACCCAATAGGCGGTACATGATGCTTCCTCCTCGCTCGCTTGATCGGACAGAGATCGTCCGTCGAGGGAGGTGACCGATCCAGGCCCGCGAGTGACAAGACAGACACCGAACGGCACAGGCTCAGTGGCCGGTCCTAACCGCGTCAGTGTTCGGCAAGGCCCTCACAGGCTGAACGCTTTTCGGGCGGGGGAGCCTCTCGCACCCTGGACTACGGCCCGCCCGGACAGCCCTGCGCGAGGAAGGCTCTCGCCAGGCTGCGGGGCAGGCGCCAACGCCAGCGGCCGCCGATGTAGGTCGCGTCGATCGTGCGCGTGACCGGGCCGACGGGGGTGGCCGCCCGCAGCATCACAGCGGCCATCGGTCCGCGCTCGCGCACGCGGACCACGGTCACGGGAATCTCTGAGATGGGTATCGCCGCGCCCGCGGCCATCTGGCCCAGGCAGTGCGAGAAGCGCCGGCGGTTCACGAGACGCCGGCCGCCGGGCTCGAGGTTGTCCCACATCTCGCCGTAGCGACCCTCGGCGGCCGAGCGCACCAGCCCCCGCATGAGCATGCCGGGCTCGCTCGCGTCGAGGGGCCGGCGGCGCTCCTTCGAGCGCGGGCTCTCGTCGCCTCCGCAGCCGGCGGCGAGCAGAGCTAAGACGACCCACAGAGAAACGCTGGCCCGCACGAGCCGCCGGACGCTACTGCGAACATGTCGCCGCGTGTGCGGCATCGCAGCCCTGCTCGATCCCGCGGACGCCTCGCACGCAGACGCGGGGACGCGGATGGCCGAGGCCCTGCGCCACCGCGGGCCCGACGGGGAGGCGGTCGAGCGCTTTGGTGCCGCCACGTTGGTCTGCACCCGCCTGGCGATCATCGACGTGGCCGGCGGGGACCAGCCTCTCCTCTCCGAGGACGGCGAGATCGCGCTGGTGGCCAACGGTGAGATCTACAACCACCGCGAGTTGCGCGAAGGGCTCACCGAGCGCGGCCACCGGTTCGCCTCGGGCTCGGACTGCGAAGTGCTCGTGCACGCCTACGAAGAGCACGGGCCGGACTTCGTCCGCCGCCTGAACGGCATGTACGGGCTGGCGCTCTGGGATTCGCGCCAGGACCGTCTGATCGCCGCGCGGGACCAGTTCGGGGTCAAGCCGCTGTACTGGTGGAGCGACGGCCGGCGCACCGCCGTCGCCTCCGAGGTGTGCGCGCTCATCGAGGCAGGCCTGGTCAAGCCCGAGCTCGACCCGGTCGCCCTGGACCACTACCTCGCCTGCCGCTTCGTGCCGGGAACGCGCACGCTGTTCAAGGGGGTGAGCAAGCTTGCGCCCGGAGACGTGCTCACCGCCACCCCGGAAGGCCACCCGCAGATCACGAGCTTCCGCGAGGCTCCCGGAGCGCAGCTCGACGGAGCCTCCGAGGGCCAGCTGACCGACGAGTTGGTCATTCGCTTCGCCGACGCGGTGGAGCGCCAGATGATGTCCGACGTCCCCTACGGAGCGTTCCTGAGCGGTGGCGTCGACTCGGCCGCGATCGTGGCCGCGATGGCGGCGCGCTCGCACGCCTCCCCCACGACCTTCACCGTAGGCTTCCCGGGCGCCGGCGACGTGCTCGACGAGCGCGAGGCCGCCGCGCACAGCGCCCGCATGCTGGGCTCCGACCACCACGACACGCCGATGGTCGAGGGCGACTACCTGACCGAGCTCGGCCAGGCGGTGCGCCGGCTCGAGGAGCCGTGCGGCATTCCCTCCGCCCCCGCGCTGCTCCAGCTCTCCCGCTTCGCCGCCCGGGACGTGAAGGTGGTGCTCTCCGGTCAGGGAGCCGACGAGCCTCACGGCGGCTATGGGCGCCACCAGGCCGCGGCGCTGCTCGGGCCGCTCTCCCGGCTCCCGGGCCGCCTGGCCGGGCTGGCCACCTCCCTGCCCAACGAGCGCGCCCGGCGGCTGGGGCATCTACTCGGCCCAATGGAGGACGCCCAGCGCCTGGTGCGACTTGTGGAGATCAGCGACTCGGGGCTGCGCCACACGCTGACGGGGCACGCCGGCGGGGAGGCCGAGCGCGAGCGCACAGCCCAGGCGGCCGACCTTCTGAGCGACGTCCCCGATCGGAACCTGCTCGGCCAAGCCCTCTACCTGGACACGCGGATGTTCCTGCCGGCCAGCCTGCTGATCTGCGGCGACAAGATGTCGATGGCCGCGGGCCTCGAGCAGCGCGTGCCCTTCCTCGACGTGGAGCTGATGCGCTTCGTAGAGCGGATCCCCGCCCGCGTACGCGTGCGCCTGCGCGCGGGCAAGCGGCTGCACCGCCGGGCGATGGAGCGCCTGCTGCCGCCGGAGATCGCCCAGCGCCCAAGACACGGGTTCTCGAGCCCGTGGGACGACTGGTTGAAGGAGTCGCTGGGGCGGGAGATCGAGAAGCGCTACGCACCGGGAAGCGAGCTCTCCGAGCTGATCCACCCAGCTGCGGCCACGCAGCTGGTCCAGGCACACCGCTCGGGCCGCGCCGATCACCGCTGGGTCCTCTTCTGCCTGCTCGAGCTCTCGGAGTGGCACGAGGCCTTCGTCACGTCGTGAGGCTCCTCTACGTCCACAGCCGCAAGGCGAGCTTCGTGGCCATCGACCGCGAGGCCCTGGCCGAGCAGTACGAGATCGAGGACCTCTACCAGCCCGGCCGCAGGCCCAATCCGCTGAAGGTGATCGGGGGCGTGCTCAGGGCCGACGTGGTGGTGGGCTGGTTCGCCTCCTGGCACACCTTCTTCCCGATCACGCTCGCCTGGCTGACCCGCACGCCCTCAGTGATGATCATCGGCGGCTTCGACACGGCCAACATGCCGGACATCGGCTACGGCCATCAACGCGGTGGCCTGCGCCGCCACGCCGCGCTGTGGATCATGCGCCGGGCCGGGCGGCTCGTGACCAACTCGAACTACTCCCTCGAGGAGATTCGCCGCAACACGCCGATCCCGCCCGAGCGGGTGACCGTGATCCACCACGGGGTGCCCGATCCCTTCGGCGAGCCGGAGCAGGGGACGCGCGAGTCGATCGCGCTCAATGTGGGCGCGATCGACCGGGGGACGCTGGTGCAGAAGGGTCAGGTGCCCTTCGTGCGGGCGGCGGCCCAGCTCCCCGAGGTGCGCTTCGTGCTGGTCGGCAAATGGCTCGACGACGCAGTCGAGCGGCTGCGCTTCGACGCAGGGGACAACGTGGAGCTCACTGGCTGGGTGTCCGACACCGAGCTCCAGAGCTGGTACCGCCGCGCGGCGGTCTACGTGCAGGCATCGCGCCACGAGGGCTTCGGGCTCGCGGTGGCCGAGGCGATGCTGGCGGGATGCGTGCCGGTGGTGCTCGACGTGACGGCGATGCCCGAGGTGGTGGGTGACACAGGCGTGCTGCTGGGCTCGCAGGATCCGGCCGAGGTGGCCGAGGGGGTGCGCCGGGCGCTCGCGCTGGGAGGCGAGGGCGGGCGCCGGGCGCGCGAGCGGATCTTGAGTGAATTTCCGTTGGGGCGCCGTGGGGACGAGCTGCTCCGCGTGGTGCGCGAGGCTCGCGTAGGTGTGTGATTCGGCCGAGCGGCGGTGCTCGCCCGATCAGCGATCGGGCTGGGCTCCGGCGCCAGGCGCGCCGCTATAGTCGCGCCGTCGCGGGGCGGACGAGCCGGTGCGCTCCCCGCACACCATGCCCGACAAGCCCAAGTCATCCCGCAAGCGCCTGGGCCCGGGGCGCCGCGACCCCGGCCGCCCGGGGGCCTTGGAGCGCGGCCGCATGCGCCGCCGGCTGCGCCGCCAGCGCCAGGTCCGCGAGGCGCTGCTCCTCGACTTGGGCGCTCTGGTCTTCGAGCTTCAGCGCCAAGGGCGGCGCGAGCCCGAGCTGCTGCAGGCCAAGGCCGCCGAGCTCTCGGCGGTCGACGAGGAGGTGCGGGGCCTCTCCGACACGCTCGACACGCAAGGCACCGTCCTCCAGTTGACCGCCGCCGGCATTGCCGGCACCTGCTCGAAGTGCGCCGCGATCATGCCGATCGACGCCCGCTACTGCGCGAGCTGCGGCGTCTCGGCCCAGGTGGCGCTGGGATCATCGGCGCCGGCGCCGAGCGCGATGCCCTACCCCGCCCGGCCCCCCGCCGAGCCTCCGCCTCTGGCCCCCCATGCAGATGAGCCGACCGAGGTCGGGACCGAGGAGCGAGCGGCGCTGGAGGCCGGCGAGGCCGCGCCCGAGCCGCAACCCGAACGGACCGCACCGCAGCCAACCGTGGCGGAGCCGACGGCGTCGTCCCCGACCGTGCCCACCGCCGCGGTCCCAACACCCCAGTCCGAGCCCGCAGAAGACCAGCCGACGCAGACGTGGGCGCCGGGACAGGCAATCCAGGCCGGCTCGCAGAAGCCGCCCGGCCGCGCTCGGGCCTGGCTCAAGCGCCGCCGCGGCCAGCCATAGCTAGCCTCCGCCCCTTGGCGGACGCTCCCGAAACGCGGGGCGGGGGGACCTGTCCCACCTGCGGCTCGCCCGTCGAGAACGGGCAGCTCGTGTGCCTGACCTGCGGCACCCGCGTCGGCCTTCACTACAGCAAGCCGCCACGCTGGCAGGTGCCGGCCATTCTCGCGGCGCTGGTGGTGGCCCTCGCGGTGGTCGGCGTCTTCGTCGCCCTGCAGGCGGCCACCGGCGCAGGTGAGGACGAGGTCGCGGCCGGGCCGGCGAGCCGGCAGGAGGCCCGGCAGCGCGAGCCCGAGAAGAGACAGCCCCAGGCGCCCGCGGCCACGACCACGACGGAGACGACCGACACCAAGCCAAAGGCCCGACCCAAGCCTCAGCCCAAGCCGAAGCCCAAGGCATCGCCCGAGCCCGATCCGCCCGAGGACGCCGGGCTAAAGGCCGCCAAGCGCGGGCCGACCGCCGTGCTCAGCGGCGTGGCTGAGCCGGGTGCTGCGGCCAAGGTCGCCAAGCGCCTCAAGAGCCGCGGCTTTCGGATCGAAGCCGTAACCAACGCTCCCGGCCCCGCCGAGCGCTCGGCCGTGCTCTACGCGCGCGGAGGGAGGGCTGCCGCTCGCGCGCTCGCCAAGGAGGCTGACATCAGCACGGTCAAGGCGCTCGATCGGGCTACGGCCGGCCCGGCCGGCGGGGCCAAGCTGGTAGTGGTCGTCGGCGCCAGCTCCTAAAGCGACCAGAAGCGCCCGACCTGGGCGGCCGCGTGCTCTACGAGCGGGCCGGCCGGCACCGAGCGGGGGTCGGCGGAGTCGGTGAGCGCCTCCATCGTCGCCGCGACCGAGGCTGAGAGCGCAGCCAGGTCGTAGCCGCCCTCCAAGACGCAACCCACCGGGGCGTCCGCGCGCGTGCCCAGGAC
>Ga0208612_1000179_pt1 | contig 33572 bp, 37 predicted proteins | sample AntDryMetagUQ889_FD_188089 | JGI IMG/M metagenome (GOLD analysis project Ga0208612, IMG submission 188089) | Polar desert microbial communities from Antarctic Dry Valleys - UQ889 (SPAdes) | ecosystem: Environmental > Terrestrial > Soil > Desert | place: Antarctic Dry Valleys | collected 2008-12-31 | reverse complement strand
GGTGTGCTGGTCGTAGGGGCGGAAGGTCTTGTGCAGCATGATCCATTGTCCCAAGCCACGCCGCACCGCAGCCGGCATTATCGACACAGCCTCCTAGGGCTAGGGCTCCGGCATACCTTGGGCGGCGGTGCTGCCGGGCGAGGGATATCGGCGCTGGACGTAGGCGTCGAGGATGGCGAGGAAGCGTGGCACGATGTCGTCGCCTCGCAGGGTCTCGGTCTTCTCGCCATCCACGAAGACCGGCGCCACCGGCTCCTCGAACGTGCCCGGCAACGAGATACCGATGTCGGCATGCTTCGACTCGCCCGGACCGTTGACGACGCAGCCCATGACGGCCACGCGCATCTCCTCGACGCCAGGATGCGCTTCGCGCCAAGCAGGCATGTGCTCGACGAGATAAGCCTGGATGTCGCGCGCCATCTCCTGGAAGAAGGTGCTGGTGGTGCGACCGCAGCCGGGACAGGCGCTGACCTGGGGCATGAATGAGCGCAGGCCGATCGACTGGAGCACCTGCTGCGCGACCTGGACCTCCTGTGTTCGGTCGCCGCCGGGCTCCGGCGTGAGGGACACCCGGATCGTGTCGCCGATGCCGCGCTGAAGGAGGATCGCCAGCCCCGCCGTCGAGGTGATGATGCCCTTGGCGCCCATGCCCGCCTCGGTCAGGCCGAGATGCAGCGGGTAGCCGCAGCGCTCCGCCAGGCGCGCGTAGACCTCGACGAGGTCCTGCACGCCCGATACCTTGGCCGACAGGATGATCTGATCATGCCCGAGGCCCGTCTCCTCCGCCAGCCGCGCGGAGCGCAGGGCTGATTCGATCATGGCCTCGATCATCACCTCGCGCGAGTCCGCCGGATCGGGCAGACGGGCGTTGGCGTCCATCATCACGGTCAGCAGTTGCTGGTCGAGCGATCCCCAGTTGACGCCGATGCGGACCGGCTTCGCATTCGCGATGGCGACCTCGATGATCTGCACGAACTGCTCGTCCCGACGCTTGGTGCCCACGTTGCCCGGGTTGATGCGGTACTTCGCCAGCGCCGCCGCGGCCGCCGGGTACTTGGTGAGCAGCAGGTGCCCGTTGTAATGGAAGTCGCCGATGAGCGGCACGTCGACTCCGAGGCGGTCGAGCTTCTCGCGGATCTGTGGAACCGCCGCCGCCGCCGCGTCGTTATTGACCGTGATGCGAACAAGCTCGGACCCGGCATGCGCAAGCTGCGCGACCTGGATGGCGGTGCCATCCACATCGGCAGTGTCGGTGTTCGTCATCGACTGGACGACGATCGGATGGGCCGATCCGACCGGGATTCCGCCGACGAGCGTGGTTACCGTTGGGCGTCGCAGCGGGCTGGTCATCGGCTTCATGGTAGATGCTCACGTCGCCGAACGGCACGCGGTGTGCATCCCTGCGTACTCATGAGCCAGCGCGTTGCCGTCGAGCGGCTGTCAGATCGACATGTCTGGATCGTCGAGGATGAGCCTGCTGCGGCTTCCCTCGCGGCTGAGCTGTGCGCATCAAATGGGGCATCGCCATCGGTCTTCCGTGCGCCCCTTCCGTTCCTGACGGCGCTTCGGGCCGGTCACGCGCCCGCAGCCGTTTTCCTCGATTGGCGGCTGGAGCATGAGCTCAGCGCCGCCCTGTTCCTTGCCACCAGACATCGCCACCCGCAGATGCCGATCGTGTACTGGACCGGCACACCCGCCATGTCGTTGCCCGCCATGATCCGCGACGACGCCTGCACGGCGATCGTCGACAAGGCGGCGGGTAGCGAGGCGTTCGAGCGTGCGCTGGCGTGGGCATTGGGCGACACGCTCACCGCGGATTACTGAGCCGGTCGATCGGCCCCGAGGACGAGCGCCGCGTTCATGCCGCCGAATCCGAACGAGTTGGTCAGAGCCGCTTCAATCGTTGACTCGCGCGCGTCGGTGAGCAGGTTGAGCCGGATGGTCGGATCAGGATCGACAAGGTTGCAGGTGCCGGGTAGGACGCCTCGGTCGATCGCCAGGGCGGTGATGGCTGCTTCCACCGCGCCCGATGCGCCGAGCGCGTGCCCATACAGCCCTTTCGTGCCCGAGACCGGAATCTCGTCGGCCAGAACGCCGAAGGCGGCCGCAATGGCGCGGGCCTCGGCCGGCTCATTGAGCGGCGTGCTTGAGCCGTGGGCGTTGATGTAGCCGATGCGTTCGGGCGCAATGCCACCGTCCTCGAGCGCCGCTCGAATGGCACGGGCTGCCTCGCGGCCGTCCGGTCGCGGCGCGGTCATGTGATACGCGTCGTTGCTGGCCCCGAATCCGAGCACCTCGGCGATGATGCGGGCGCCACGCCGCTGTGCCGCGGCGCGCTCCTCGAGCACAAGCACCGCCGCCGCCTCGCCCATCACGAAGCCATCTCGGTCGCGATCGAAGGGCCGCGAAGCGCTCGACGGATCGTCGTTGCGTTGGGACAGGACGCGGATGAGCGCGAATGCGCCAAATGTGAGCGGCGCCAGGGGTGCCTCGGCGCCGCCGGCAAGGGCAATGTCAACGGTTCCGTCGCGAATGGCGTGAAAGGCCTGGCCGATGGCCACAGCTCCGGATGCGCAGGAGTTGGCGTTGCCGACCGCCGGTCCGGTCAGCCCGAGGTCGAGGGCGACATTGCTCGCCCCCGCTCCGCCGAAGACGGCCAGCGCGAGGGTCGGGGCGACGCCACGTACGCCGCGCGCCACGTACCCGGCATGTTGCTCCTCTCCGTAGGCGACACCACCCAGCGCGGAGCCGATCCAGACCCCAGCCCGACCGGGATCGCAGTCGCGCGGCACGAGGTCCGCGTGCTCCGTCGCCAGTCGCGCCGAGCCCACCGCGAGGGCGCTGAACCGATCCAACCGTCGGGCGCGGCGCACGTCGAGGAACTGCTCCGGATCGAAGTCGTTGATCTGCGCGCCGATTCGCGACGGGAATGCGGAGGCGTCGAAGCGGTCGATCTCGCGGACGGCGGAACGGTTGGCCATGACCCCGGACCAGAGCCCTTCGGCGCCGTGGCCGATCGGCGTGATGGCACCGATTCCCGTGATCACCACCCGTCGCTTCATTGGCCTCCGGCCTCGGCCAATTGCTTGACGCGACGGAGCGTCCGTCCGGCGATGGCCTCGATGAACTGCGGGCCGATGACGTGACGCGCGGCGAAGTCGCCGATGAGCGGCCAGCCCAGCTCGAGCCGGTGCTCGATGCTCACATCGGTCGATCCGGCATGCTCCTCGAAGCGCCACGCGACCCACATGCCCTTCGTCACGCCGCCCGTGTGGACGAACTCGATCCGTCCCTCGTCTGGGAGCGGTCGCAGGATGGCCTCCCATTTCACCGGGATCGGTCCGCGGCGCGCGCCCATGGCGAAACGACGCTCGCCCTCGACATCGGCGAGGCGACGAACGTAACGGTAGTGCGGCAGGATCTCCGGCCAGCGCTCGACGGCCGCGGCCATCGCGAAAATGCGCTTCGCCGGCGCGTGGATGACGACGTGGATCCGACTGTTCATGGCGACAGCATGTCCCAGATCGCGCGCGGCGTCAGCGCGTCGGTTGCGGGACGACAATCTCCGAGCGCCGATCCCAACTTCAGCGCAACTGCCGGACGGGATTCGAGGCGCGCCGCGGCCAGCTCCATCAGCCCTGGCGCGGCCAGGGCACCCTGCACCGCCCAGCTCAATGCCGCCTTGGCGGTGAACGCGGCCCGACGCTCGCGGCGGTACGCGTTCGGGACGTCCCGGGCGCCGAGCAATGCGGCCGCGGCGGCGCGTGATGAGCGCAGCGCGCGATGGATGCCTTCGCCGGTAAACGGGTCGACGAACCCGGCAGCATCCCCGATGAGCATCCACCCTGGCCCCGCGACGCGCGCCACGCGATGCCCGATAGGTGAGGCTCCACGGATCGGTGAGGTGCGCTGCGCGCCGCGGAGGCGCTCAGCCACGGCCGGAAGTCCTGCGATGGCATCTTCAAAGCGCTGCCGGCTGCCGCCTCGCGATGTCTCGAATGGAAGTGCCATTCCTACGTTCAGCTCGCCGCCGGGGGTCGGTGCCAGGCCGACATACCAGCCGCCTCCGACATGCATCTCGCCATGATCGGTCAGTGCATCCACGCCGGTGTAGTGGGCCACCAGCCCGAGGCGGCGCGGAAAGGCCACCGGGCGATCGACGCCAAGCATTCGAGCGACGGTCGAGCGCGCGCCATCGGCGCCGACCGCGTGATCCGCAAGAATCACCTCGTCTGATCCGTTGCGCAGGTCACGGACCACGGCTCCATGGACGCGACCGGCACGATGAACCAGGCGCACGAGGCGGGTGCGCTCACGCAGGTCGGCGCCCGAATCGGCGGCGTGACGGGCCAGTCGCTCGTCGAAGCTGCGACGGCTGAGTCCCCAGGCGCTTCGAGGTCCGCGACGGCCCGCGTAGGAGATGCGCGCGGACCGCTCACCCACGCGCAGATCCATGCCTCGTAACGGGACGGCCGTGTCCCGCCACGCATCGGGCGCCAGGCCGATCCGTGCCAGCTCCTCGACGATCCTTGGGCTGGCGTACTCGGCGCACGCCTTCGGACGCGGGTGTTCGGCCGCGTCAATCAAGGTGACGGACGCGCCGGCGGCGGCCATCGCGGCGGCCAGTGCGGAGCCAGCCGGCCCCGCGCCGACGATCAACACGTCAACGTGCTTCATGCGGGCTCCGCGACGGCGGCGGTCACGACGCGCGGGAGCCAGGCCCGGGAACGGTGGCGTATGACGAGCCCGGCGCGCGCCAGGAGGCTGTCGAGCTCGGGCATGGTGTACGCGCGCCGCGCGGAGAGCAGGCCGTCGTGGCGGGTTGTCCGGCATCGGCCCAACAGCGCCACGCTGACGCCGGTTGCCAGCAGCGGCAACCAACCGCGTCGCAAGTCGTTGATGACGACGCCGATGCGCGACACCCGACGAAGTTCGCGCAGGTGCGCGACCGCGACCACGGGGTCGAGATGGTGGAGCAGGAGCGATGCGTGTGCGACGTCGAACGAATCATCCTCGAACGGCAGCAGGCCCCCGTCGCCGGCCACGGTCTCGACGCGCGGTTCATGCGCAGTGGCACGTCGCGCAAAGGCGAGCACGTCGGGATCCTGGTCCAGCGCGACCACGGACCAGCCGAGTCGCGCGAAGGCGAGCGGCAAGTCCGCGCCGCCGGTTCCCACGTCCAGCACGCGAGCACCGTCCCGACCACCGAGCAGCTGACGGATGGCCGCGATGCTGGCACCACGCCCTCCCGGAAGGCGATTGAGGCGCGCCAGGTCGGCGAGGTTCGTCGCGAGCTCCGGGCCGCGGACGAGCCCGCGGTCCAGCAACTCGAGGTCGCGCGACCGGTCGGCCAGCGACAGCCTCATCGGCGGCGCGTCATGCATTCGTCACGTCGCGCACGTACTCTTTCAACCATGTCCATGCGTCCGATCACCCTTGTTGCGTTGCTGGCACTCGCCATGGCGGCTGGTGCATGTTCCTCGCCGCCGACCGATTCGGCAACGAGCGACGCGCCAGTGACGTCCGTGCCCACATCGGAACCTACGATGGCGAGCACGCCAACGGATGAGCCGTCCGGCTCGTCCGCCCCGTCAATGGCCCCCACCGCGGTAGATGATCCGCTGCTGACCGCCGAGCTCGTCGACGTGCGCACCGGCGAAACCTTCACTCTCGCCGAGCTGGCGGCGGACGGGCCGGTGATCGTGGAGACCATGGCGATCTGGTGCACGAACTGCAAGTCCCAGATGAACGAAGTGACGGCCGCGCACGATCTGGCCGACTTCCAGTCGGTGTCGATCGACGTCGACCCGACAGAGATCGACGAAGACCTCGTGGCATATGCCGCCCGCGAGGGCTTCGATTGGCCCTTTGTCCTCGCCGATGCCGAACTCGCGACCCTGTTGCGCGATCGGTTCGGAACGGCCGTCCTCAATCCGCCGGGTATGCCGAAGCTCCTCATCCGAACCGATGGCAGCGTCGAGCTCCTGCCGCTCGGCGAGCTGCTGTCGGCCGACGAGATCGCCGCAATCATCGAAGGCTGATGGGCGAGTTGGCTGGCGCGGTTGCGCTGGGCATCGGTGCGACGATCACGCCGTGCATCCTGCCGCTGTATCCCGCCTTTCTGGCCTATCTGACCGGGGGAGCGGTTGCCGGTCGGAGCGGGCCGGGCCTCCCACCAGTTGCGGCCGCTGCGCTGGTGTGGGCCGGAGTCGTCATCGGCATGGTGCTCATCGGTGCCATATTCGCGCTGCTGTCAGTCTCGCTCAGCCGATTCATCGGCATCGTGTTGCCGATCGCCGACCTCGTGCTCATCACGCTGGGCGTGCTGTTGCTGTTCGGTCGCAATCCGTTCGCCCGTCTGCCCCAGCTGGCGCCGTCTGCGCTGGGTCGCGGCGGGCCGGCACTCGGTGCGTTCACCTATGGCCTCCTGTTTGCGCCGATCGCACTCCCCTGCTCGGGGCCATTTCTGATCGGCATTTTCGCGTTCAGCCTGACCATCGGTGACGTCGCCGACCAGCTGCTGTTCTTCCTGGCCTTCGGCTTCGGCTTCGGGTTGCCGCTCTTCGTGCTCGGTCTGCTCGGTCAGGCACGCGGACGGGACCTGGCGCGCCTGCTGATCCGATTCGAGCGACCGCTTCAGGTGGTGATCGGCGTTGCGCTGATCGCGGTCGGGGTGTGGGATCTGTCCGTCAACCTGCCAGCGTTGCTCGGCTGATCGGTGCTCGCGGTACACTTGAACCGATGACTGCCACCGTTCCCCCGACCACCGACGCTCGCCCCCACGACCACACCGATACCGCGCACCGCAAGGTGGTGATCATCGGTTCAGGGCCTGCCGGCCTGACGGCCGCCATCTACGCGGCCCGCGCGAACCTCGAGCCGCTCGTCATCGCCGGCAACGTGCCGCTGGGCCAGCTGATGATCACCTCCGACGTCGAGAACTACCCCGGATTCCCGCACGGTATCCAGGGACCGGAACTCATGGCGCATTTTCGCGAGCAGGCGGAACGCTTCGGCTCCACGATCATCGACAAGGACGCGACCCGGGTCGATTTCGCTGAGCGGCCGTTCAGGATCTGGGTCGGCGAGGACGAGTATCGCGCCGATACGGTCATCGTCGCCACCGGCGCCTCCGCGCTGTGGCTTGGCCTGCCGTCGGAGGAGGAGTTCCGGGGCAAGGGTGTCAGCGCATGCGCGACCTGCGACGGCTTCTTCTTCCGGGGCCGCGAGGTGGCGGTCGTGGGAGGCGGCGACACTGCTCTCGAGGAGGCGACCTTCCTGACGCGCTTCGCCGACAAGGTCACCATGCTCGTCCGCCGCGACGAGTTCCGCGGCAGCAAGATCATGCAGGACCGCGCCGAGCGTGACCCCAAGATCGAGATCCTCTTCAATCAGGAGGTCACCGAGGTCAAGGGCGAAATGACAGTCACGGGTGTCATCGTTCGCGACACGGTCAGCGGCGAGCTGAGCGAATTGCCGGTGCAGGGCATGTTCGTGGCCATCGGCTACAAGCCCAACACTGATCTGTTCGCCGATCAACTTCGCGTCGGCCCCGGTGGCTACCTTGAGATCGTCGGCGAGACCGGTTCCGGCATCGACGGTGTGTTCGTGGCTGGTGACGTTCATGACAGCCACTACCGACAGGCCGTGACCGCTGCCGGCGACGGCTGCAAGGCGGCGATCGACGCGGAGCGCTGGCTGGCATCGGTTGGCGAGATCGAGGCCTCCACCGCCACGAATTGGTAGGCCTCACCTAGCATCACTGATTCAGTGGATCCGCGGTGCGCCGATGCCACGGCATGGTCCTTGCAACTTCATCTGCGACCCAATTCGTAGATTTGAGGTAGCACGATCATGCGTGCACGAATGTTGACACTCCTCGCAGCGCTGGCGATCGCCGTGGCTGCGTGCACTCCAGCGGACGAGGTCGATAACGATGACCTCATCGATCCCGGCGGCATCCAGTCTCCGGGCATGTCCGACCCGATGATGTCCGACGACGTGGGGGGATGATCCCCACTTCGTGAGTCCCGGCCACGGGCTCACCTCTCGGTCGATGTGACTGAGCGCCGCAGGCATATGTGCCACTTCTTGGCCCATGTCCTGCGGCGCGGTTGTGTGTCCCTACACTGACCGCCCCGCCTACATAGGAGATGCTGACCTATGGCTGTTCGCGCGCCGCGCCCCGAGGACCTCTACGAGCTGCGTGTTCCGACCGATCTCGCGCTGTCGCCCGATGGGCGGTGGGTCGCCTTCGGCGTCAAGGCGGTTGCCCCGGGAAGGGACGGCTACCGGACCTCCCTGTGGCTCGCGCCCGCGGATGGTAAGGCGCCGGCCCGACAGCTCACGGTGGGCGCCAGGAACGATACGACGCCGTGTTGGAGCCCCGACGGACGCGCGCTGGCCTTCCTCTCAGACCGCGGGTCGGTGCTGCAGGCTGGCGGCGGCGGCGCCAAGCCCGGCAAGCCCGAAGCGCCGAAGGAAGGTGGCACGCAGGTCTGGATCCTGCCATTCGCCGATGGCGGCGAGGCGCGCCAGCTCACCGACCTACCCAAGGATGTCGAGGGCATCTCCTGGTCGCCCGACGGCCGGCGGCTGGCCGCTGTGAGCACCGCCGACTCCACCGAGCCCGAGAAAAAGCCCGACCGAAAGCCCGATGATCCGCCCGCGCCGGACACGCGCCTGATAGACACGCTGCTGTACCAGTTCAACGGCGCGGGATTCGTCAACGAGCGATTCACGCGCATCTGGGTGGTTGACGTGGAGAGCGGAGCCGCCGAGCTGCTGACGCGGGGCCGGCACCACGACGGTGATCCGCAGTGGTCGCCCGACGGACGTCAGATCGCCTTAGTATCGGATCGGCATCCGAATCCGGATCTCGGTTGGCGCAGCGACATCTATCTCGTCACGATCTCAACGAAACGAGTCCGGCAGCTGACCCCGGGGCGTGGCCGACAGGCGTGGGGATCGCCGGCATGGTCGCCGGACGGTAAGTGGATTGCGGCGATCGGTAACCGCGACTGGAAGCGCGGCGAGCTGGCGCAGGGATCGGTCTGGCGCATCCGCGTGCGCGATGGCGAGGCGGAGAACCTCATCGCCGGCAAGGACCTCGAGGCCGCGGCGACCATGAACAGCGACCTGTTCGGTGGCGCCAACAACCGGGCGCGCTGGATGGCCGATGGACGGTGGCTCGTCTTCGCCGCGCCGGTCGAGGGATCCTTCGAGCTGTGGCGCGTCGAGATCGACGGCGGGCGGCTGGAGCGTCTCACGCGCGACCGTCATTATCTCAACCGCCACGACCTGGTCGATATGCCCCGTGGCGGTGCACGATTGGCCGCCGTCCGCGCCAGCCCGACCGACGTGCCCAACGTGGCCGTCGCCGACATCCCTGCCGGCCACAACGCGGCCGCATCGGTCAAGCTCACCCGGGTGAGCGACCTGATGGGGGAGGCGTGGCGTGATATCAGGCTTGTCGCTCCGATCGAGCGCTGGCACGAAGTGGACGGGCGCCGAATCCAGGGATGGTTCTACCCCGCGCCATCGAGCTCCAAGCGCAGCCCGGCGCCGGTCATCCTCGAGATCCACGGCGGTCCCGCGACGCTGTACGGCTGGTCGCCGGCGTGGGAGTGGCAGATCCTGGCCGCATCGGGCATCAGCGTCTACGCCTGCAATCCGCGCGGTTCGCAGGGGTACGGGCAGTCGTTCCTGACCGCGAACGTCACCGATTGGGGTGATGGACCGATGGACGACGTCATGGCCGGCCTGGACGCTCTCGTCGCCGATGGCTTGGTCGATCCGGATCGGATGGGCGTGACCGGTGGCTCATACGGCGGGTACCTGACGTCGTGGATCGTCGGCCACACGGATCGGTTCAAGGCGGCCGTGACCTGCCGGTCGGTCAACGACCTCCTCAGCCAGATGCTGTCCGGCGACATTGGGGGACCCGTGTTCGGCATGCATGTCTATGGCGTGCACCCGTGGGACGACTGGGATCTCTACCATCGCCACTCGCCGCTGACCTACGCGACGGAGATCAAGACGCCTCTCCTCATCCAGCACGCGGAGAAGGACCTGCGCTGCACGATCACCCAGGCCGAAGAACTCTTCTCCGTCCTGCGCGCGCTGCGAAAGACCGTGCGGCTCATGCGCGTCCCAGAGGAGTCGCACGAGCTCACGCGCTCCGGCACGCCCTTCCGACGCGTCGACAACCTGCGCCTCATCGACGAGTGGTTCAGACACTTCCTGATCGAGGGCAAGACGCGCCTGCCCAAGGTCGATCCGAACCGCGGATAGGAACCGATATCGGCGGCTGAATTCGCGCGGGACCCACTACACTCGCCCTCATGTCCACTGACGTCGAGCAGACCCTCGCCAGCGGCTACGGCTTCGATGGTCCGGGAATCACGTTCGGCGCCGGTATGCAGGGTGAAGTGGCATTGCCCGGAGCCCAGGTGCGCGTTCCGCTGGCGATGATGAACCGCCACGGGCTCGTGGCCGGCGCGACCGGCACGGGCAAGACCAAGACGCTCCAGGTCCTCGCCGAGCAGCTGAGCGACGCTGGCGTCCCGGTGTTCATCAGCGACATCAAGGGAGACATCAGCGGTCTTGCGGCTCCGGCACAGGTCAACGACAAGCTCACCGGCCGCGCCACCGCCATCGGCTTCAACAATTACGCCTCGAAGTCGTTCCCGGTCGAGTTCCTGACGCTCGACCGCAAGGGCAAGGGCGTGCGACTGCGCGCATCGGTCTCGAGCTTTGGACCGATCTTGATGAGCAAGGTGCTTGATCTCAATGACACGCAGCAGTCGGTCCTGTCGCTGGCCTTCAAGTACGCCGATGATAAGCAGCTCCCGATCCTCAACCTCGATGACCTCCGGGCGCTGCTCAATCATCTGAACTCGGACGAGGGCAAGTCCGAGATGGCCGAATACGGCGGGGTGGCGACCGCGACGGTTGGCGTCATCGTTCGCAAGATCGTCGAGCTGGAGCAGCAGGAGGCCGATGCGTTCTTCGGCTCCCCGGAGTTCGATGTCGACGACTTCCTGCGCCTGACCGATGACGGCCGTGGCGTCGTCAACGTTCTCGAGCTGGCCGATATGCAGGATCGGCCCGCGCTCTTCAGCACGTTCATGATGTGGCTGCTGGCCTCGCTGTACGAGTCGCTGCCCGAGGTCGGGGATCCGGAGAAGCCGAAGCTCGTCTTCTTTTTCGACGAGGCGCACCTGCTCTTCCGCGACGCGAACAAGACGTTCATGCAGCAGATCGAGCTGGTGGCGCGCCTCATCCGCTCCAAGGGTGTCGGTGTCTTCTTCGTCACCCATTCGCCATCCGACGTGCCCTCGGAGGTGCTTGGACAGCTTGGTAACCGCGTGCAGCACGCCCTGCGCGCCTTCACGCCTGACGATCTCAAGGTCGTTCGCGCCACGGCGGACACCTTCCCGCGCACTGAGCTGTACGCCGTTGAGGCCGAGCTCACGATGCTCGGCACGGGGGAAGCGCTCATCACCGCCCTCGACCTCAAGGGTCGACCGATGCCCACGGCCCGGGTCATGATGCGGCCGCCGATGTCGCTCATGGCCCAGATCGAGGCGGGCGCGTTCGACGCGGTCGTAGCCGCCTCGCCGATCGCGGCGGGGTACGCCGTTGACACGGATCCGGAATCGGCCAAAGAGATGCTCGCTGCGCGCCTGGTCCGGGCGACGGAGGCCGCCAAGGAGCCGATGGCTGACGTCGCGGACCCCGAGTCATCCGGCGAACGCAAGATGCGTCCCACCACGGCTCCCGAGCGCGGGGTCGATTGGGGCAAGCTGGCGACAGAAGGTTCGCGCGTCGCGCGGTCCGGTGCTTTCAATACCGTGCTGCGCGCCGTCTTTGGGATCCTCACCCGCCGCCGCTGACCGCCGCCAGCTCCGCGTACCCGAGACGCTCCAGTTCGCTGCCGATGTGGTCGTGCCCGTTTCGAACGGCGGCGGTGATCCCGAACGCCAGTTGGTGGTTCAGCGTCCGAGTGCCTCGCGGGCAACGTCGGGCACGTCGGTGACGAAGCCCCACAGGCCGCAGGCCGCCAGGTGCTGCATCCGTTCTGGGTCGTTGACGACATAGCATCCGACCTCGCGGCCATAGATCTGGGCCTGCGCCATGATCGGTAGGGGATCAATGCCAAGATCCCCCTCCCACGGGAAAACGCCGGTATGCCCGTGCTCGGTGGCCCACACCAAGGCGGCCCCCACCGGCTGTGTCGGCACCAGCAGGTATCCGGTTCTGATCTCGCGATCCAGCTCGCGAACGCGCTCGATGGCGTGCTCGTCGAAGCTGATGACCACGAGGCGGCCGCTGGAGCGAACCGAGTGGTCGCGGACGGCCGCCACGACCGCGTCCGCGGCCGCGCGCGCCTTGATCTCGATCACCAATCCCACGTCATCGGGCAGCCATTCGAGCACCTCGGGCAGCGTCGGGACGGTCAGGCCACGACCGGCGAAGGGGAAGCCGGAGTCATCGGGGCGAACGAAGGTGGCGCCGGCATCGGCCTCGCGAATCTCGTCCATGGTGCGCTCAACAAGCGCGCCAGTGCGGTCGGTCGTGCGGTCGAGGGTGTCGTCGTGGATGACGGCGAGCTGGCCGTCGACCGTGAGATGCACGTCGAGCTCGATGGCATCGGCCCCGGCCTCTACACCCAGGCGAAAGGCCTCCATCGTGTTCTCGGGCGCCTGCTTCGACGCGCCCCGGTGGGCGACCACGATCGTCATCGGCTCATGCCCTCCATTAGCGCATCCGTAGCGGCCTCCTCGTTCTCGGGCTCGCCCTCGGGCACACCGCGGAGGATCCAGATCCCCACCAGCAGCAGCACGAACAGCGAGGCGATCGCCACCCGATAGGCATCCCGCTCCAGGCCCTCGAGCAGCGTTGCGACGATGACGCCGTAGATGATGGGACCGATGACGGCGCTGAACTTCCCGACCAGCCCGTACAGGCCGAACATCTCGCCGATGCGGTCGGGCGGCGCAAGGCGCAGCAGCAACAGCCGATCCACCACGCCAACACCGCCGAGGCCCGCGCCCAAGAGTGCGCCGGCGAAAAGGAAGGGGACCGGCTCCAGGAAGACGGTGATGATGGTGAGGCCGATGGCCCACACCCCCAGCACGGCGAGCAATGTCCGGCGCGGTCCCCATCGGTCGGCTAGCGCGCCCCATCCCAGCGAAGCGATGACGGCAACCACCGTGAGGATGAGGAGCACCTGGAGCGCCTGGCTCTCGGTGAAGCCGATGGCGTTGACGGCGAACGCGCTCATGACCACGATCGCGGTGTTGACAGGGTCCGAGTAGAAGAAGCGCGCCAGGATGAAGCGGAGCAGCCCCGGAGCTTGCCGCGCATGGCGAACGGTCTGCGTCAGTTGGCCGAACGAGCGGACCGCATCGGCGGCTCGAAAGGACGTTCCGGGTCGGGCGCGTTCGCGGACAAGCAGGAAGAGTGGTCCGGCGAAGACCAGGAACAGCCCGGCCACGAGCACGAAGGTGAACGAGGTGGATGCGCCGTCGGCATCGGTGCTGATGCCGGCGAGGAGCAGGACGCCCACCAGCAGCGTGCCGCAGTAGCCGAGTGCGACGCCGATGCCTGAGAGCCGGCCGCGGGCGATTGGGCGGGCGACGTCCGGCAGCAGCGCGTCGTAGTAGATCAGCGCGGCCTGGTACGCAAAGTTGGCGATGGCGAAGGCCACCAGCCCGAGCCGGATGTCCACGAAGCCGATGACAACCGTCCCGATGGTGCACGCCACGGTGAAGAACGCCAGGAATGGCTTGCGTCGGCCGATGCGGTCGCTCATGGCACCGAGCACGGGCGACACGATCGCATTGAGCAGGACCGAGACGCTGACCGCGGCAGTGAACCAGAACGTTCCGGGGCCTTCACCCAGGAAGCGGATCGTCCACAGGCTCATCGCGAAGCTGACGATGGCGAAGCTGAAGATCGTGTTCGCGAAGTCGTAGAACGCCCAAGCCAGCGCCTCGATCGAGCTGCCCGAACGGGTCAGGCCGCCCAGCCCGCGCCACCAGGTGGCCGGTGCGACGGCCGTCATGCTTGCCAAGCTCGGGAGGTCACGCTGTGGATCATACGGCGGCTACCCACCTGCGCGAGGGAGTCGTGGCCGCTGTAGATGGCACTCGCAGTGCCATCTGACGAAACCTGGTTCGAAATCAGGTGCCGATTCGCGCTCTATCTCACTCAGCGACGGAGGGTGCGGCCGACGAGAGCGAGGACGGAGCGTTGCACGAGATTGGGATCGAAGCGGTCGCCGGTCTCGGCCTGGTGGGCGATGACGCCGTCCATGAGCATCGTGGTGGCGAGGCTCAGTTCCTCGATATCGACGTCCGGCTCGATCTCGCCGCGCGCGATGGCCTCGCGCAGGAACATGGCGGAGAAGGCACGTATCTGGTCGCACCGGCGGCGGAGCAGGTCGCGCAGCGCGGGCTTGATATCGGCCTCGGCCCAACCGGTGGTGATGATCGCGCCCCAGTGCTCGCGATCCAGGCTCTCGACGAAGTAGCCGATGGCGTTCGCCAGCCGTTCGCGCGGATCGGCGATCTGCGCCATCTGGACGGCCAGCTCATCGAGCTGCGCCTGGCTGACCGATTCGCACATCGCGAGGAACAGGACCTCCTTGCTCTCGAAATACCGATACAGGAGCCCGACGCTGACATCTGCCTCGGTGGCGATGGCCGGCATGGTCGTGCCGCGATACCCGCCCGACAGCATGGACCGATGCGCACCCTGAAGGATTCGCTCGCGCATCTCGGCCGCATGCGCGGCGCTGTTCCGTGGCACGATCCGGGCTAGGCTCCGTGTGATGAATTGACGTTCAGTCTATGGTTGACGGCGCGACTTGGCAAGGGTAGAGTTCGCGTCAGCGTGATGAATGAGGATTCAGTCTGATGCGGCGGCCGATCATGTTGGGTGGCATCCTCGCCATTCTGGGCGGGCTTTGGCTGGCAATGCGGAGCGGTCGCGGCGTCCCGTTCGCCACCGACCCGCCGCTGGCACCACCACCCGAACCCGCAGCGGCGCCGACCCCCGAGATTGATGATCGCATCGGGCATAGTGGCATCTTCGCCGCACTCGGGCGCGGGACGTATCGGGCTCGCCGTTGGCTGCCTGTGGTTGGGCTGGCCATTGTCATCGGCCTGAATGTCTGGTCGGCCGGCGCCGGAGGCGTTCTGAGCCAGGGTGGGTGGCAGGTTCCGGGCTCGGAGGCAGCTCGGGCCGAGGCGCTGGTGGCCGACCGGTTCGGCGCCCAGACGACGAGCATGATCGTGATCTTCACCGACCCCGACGGAGCCGCGGACTCAGCGTCCTTCCAGACGACAGTCGGCGAATCTGTCGAGGCGCTTGGGGATGAGCCGATCGTGGAAGAGATCCTCACCTACGCCGGCGTCGGAGACCCCTCGTTCCTGAGTCGCGACAGCACCAAGACCTTCGCCCTCGTCCGTCTCAACCAGGACCTGGAGGGAGCCGTCGACGAAGCGGAGCACCTTGCCAGCCTGGTGAATGCGCCCGACGGTGTCGAGACCGTGGTCACCGGCGTTCCTATGGTGCAGTTCGAGTTCAACGAGGCAGTCGAGCGCGACCTCGTGCAGGCCGAGTTGGTCAGCCTGCCGATCGCCATGCTCATCCTGCTCGCCGTGTTCGGCACTGTCGTCGGAGCTGTCCTGCCGATCGTGATCGCGGCGCTCGCGCTGCCGAGTTCCATGGCGGCCATCGGCCTGCTCGCGGGCGTGACCGAGATGAGCATCTTCGTCACGAACGTGGCGACCATGATCGGCCTGGCGCTCTCGATCGACTACTCCCTGTTCACCGTGAGCCGATTTCGGGAGGAGCTGCGGCATCGGTCCGTGGCGGATGCCGTGGAGCGCACCATGGCCACAGTCGGCAAGGCCGTCGCCATCAGCGGGGTGGCGGTCGCCATCGGTCTGTCCAGCCTGATCGTCTTCGAGTCACCGGCCCTGCGCAGCATGGGCATCGGCGGCGTGGTGACCGTTCTGTCGACGCTTGTCTTCGGCCTCACCGTGTTGCCAGCGCTGCTGGGCATGCTCGGACCGCGGGTGAATCGGCTTCGGGTTCCGCTGCCGCGCTCGATGCGGCTGGTGGAGGATGATGTGGCGGCCGCGGATGCCCGTGCTGGTCACGGGCTGTGGGGCGGCATCGCCCGTCAGGTCATGCGCCGTCCGCTCCTGATCGCGACGCCCGTGCTCCTGGTGCTGGTGTTCGCCGGCCTGCCGTTCTTCGGCATCCAGCTCTCGACGGGTGGGAATCTCGAGGACCTGCCGCCATCCGATAGCGTCGCCGGCTTCTACACCCTGGAAGACGAGTTCCCAGGGGGCGACGCCGACCCGGTCGAGGTCGCCGTTCAGGCCACGGAGCCGATCCTGGTCAATGGCGCGCTCGACGCTGCGTGGGTCGAGGCGCTGGGTCAGTACGTGGACGAGCTCGGGTCGCTGGACCGCGTAACGGAGGTCGCGAGCGTTCTTGACCCACCGGCCGGCATCGAGGACGCCGCGTACCTCCAGCTCATCACCCTGCCCGCGGATCAACGTCCCGTCGAAGCAGCAGGCCTGTCCGCATGGCTGGACCAGTGGGTTGCCAGCGACGTCACCCGCGTCGATGTCTTCAGCACGGCGCAGCCCGACTCGGATGGCGGTCGCGAGCTGGTGGACGCGATCCGCGCCTTGCCCGTTCCCGACGGCGCGTCCGACACGCTGACCGCCGGCCTGTCGGCGCGATCGCGTGATTTCATGGCGAGCTTCGCGAGCTCCGTGCCGTGGGCGCTCGCGATCGTGGTCGGTGTCACCGGGATCGTCCTGTTCCTGACCTTCGGTTCCGTCTTCCTGCCGCTCAAGGCGGTGCTCATGAGCCTCCTGTCCATCACGGCCAGCTTCGGCGCCCTCGTCTGGATCTTCCAGGATGGCAATCTCTCCGGCCTGCTCGACTTCGACCCGTCGGGCACCGTCATCGCCTCGACCCCGATCCTCATGTTCGCGATTCTGTTCGGCCTGTCGATGGACTACGAGGTTTTCCTGCTCTCCCGCATCCGTGAGCGCTACCTCGCGACCGGCGACAACACGCGTGCCGTGGCGGAGGGAATCGGGATCACCGGCGGCATCATCACCGGCGCCGCGCTCGTCATGGTCGCCGTGTTCGGCGCATTCGCCCTCAGCTCGGTCGTGCTCATCAAGGCGCTCGGGTTTTCGATGGCCCTCGCCGTGCTCATCGATTCAACGGTGGTTCGCGGCATCCTGGTACCAGCCTTCATGCGCGTCATGGGATCAGTCAACTGGTGGGCGCCGCGCTGGGTGCAGGGTGGCGTGTCGCGCCTGGGTCTCTACGAGGGCCCATCGCCGGCGAATGCATGACTTCGGCGCGGGCCGATTCATCCACTCAAGGGAACAGCGACAAAACCTCCGTCCGGTGAAACGCAGTCCGCGATAGTCTGACGATGTGATCCGAGCCGCGCCCATCCTGCGCCGATGACGCCCCCGGACTGGGCGCATCAACTGGTCATGACCGTCTGCACCGATGCCGGGACGAGGCCACCGAGGCTCGCATGGCGGCGGCGAAATGCGTTGGCCTCGACCGGATTGGCGCGCCGTCACGAAGGAATGATTGCAGTCCGCGCCGGGCGCGACGAACTCGACCAGCGCCTGACACTGCTCCATGAGCTGGGTCACTGGCTGGCGCCGGCTCCACGACGCGGGCGCCGTGCCGTCCATCACGGCCGAGAATTCTACGAAATCGCGTTCGAGCTCTACCGGCGCCACGGCCTGGCCGATGCAGATGCGCTACGGCTCGAATCCGCACGCTATCGCAGCTCGCTGCGTCATGCGGTTGCGCTCGGCGTTCCCGGTGCGGTCGCCGCGCTGGCGGCGCATCGGTCCAGTATTCGCGCCCGCCCGCGTCGCCAATGGAGTGTCCTGGTGCCCGAGCACCGGGTCCACCTCGAACGTGATGGGCGTTGGACGGTCTGCGCGACATGCCGTCAAAAGGTGGTCGGGATCAATCTCGCCCGCATTCGTCGGGCGCGGCGTCCTGTCCGCCACGTCCTGATGACCGCTGCGTCCTGAGGCTAGACCACGTCGCCCGCCACCCGATCCCGCGCGAGAGCGGCGGCTTCCGCCAGCTGTCGCACAGCGTCCGGCGTGCGCGGGAATACGTGGGCGATGAGGTGCGACGCGCCGAGTTCCGCATAGCCGGCGAGGGCTGAAGCAACCTCGTCAATCGATCCACGGATCGCGCGCTCCGGCGCATCGGCTTCGGCGCCCTCGAAGACGACGAAGATGCCGACCGTGATCTCGAGCGTGGCCGGGTCGCGCCCGGCCTCGTCGAGGGCCGCGCGGAGGTTAACCAGGCGCGTGCGCAGCTCATCGGCTTCATCCGGATGGCCGTACCAGGCGGCATTCCACTGGTCGGCGTGCTCGGCGACCAGCTTCAACATGCGGGGCTGCTTGCCGGCAATCAAGATCGGCGGCCCGTTCGGTCGCACCGGAGCTGGACGGAGCTCGACGTCACGAGCGGTGTGGTATTGGCCCTCGAACGAGACGCGACCGGTGCGCATCAGCGGCACCACGATCCGAAGGCCCTCCTCGAAGCGAGACACCCTGTGGTCGAAGGGATAGTCGAATGCGTCAAACTCGGGCTGGTGCCAACCGCATCCGAGGCCAAGGATGAGCCGTCGGCCGCTCACCTCGTCCAGTTCGGCGGCCATCTTGGCGACCAGGGCCGGGTTGCGGAATGGGAGCGCCAACACCATTGGCCCGATCTGGACCCGCGACGTGATCGCGGCGATGGCGGTCAGAACGGTCCAGCATTCGTGGATGCCCGTCGTCTCGCCACCATCCCGAAAGATGAGGTGGTCCGCGCCCCACACCGACTCGAGGCCGTGCTCCTCCGCGGTGAGCGCCATCGCGCGAATATCGGCAAATCCGTTGGTCTCATCTTCGCTGAGGGGCAGCATCAATCCAATCTTCATGCGGGTCAATGCTAGCGGCGAACGTGCCACGCATCGGTCTAGGGTTAGCGGCATGAGCACGCTGCCGTTGGAAGGCATCCGGGTCATTGACGCCAGCCGCGTGCTGGCTGGCCCATTTGCCACCATGCTTCTCGCTGACCTCGGCGCCGACGTTATCAAGATCGAGCCACCCTCAGGCGACGAGACCCGTGAATGGGGACCACCGTGGTGGGGCGATCCGGCCGACCGGCGCAGCGCCTATTTCGCATCGGTCAATCGCAACAAGCGCAGCGTCGTGCTCGATCTGCGGACCGATGACGGCCGCGCCAACCTTGACCGGTTGCTGGAATCGGCGGAACTGCTTGTCCACAACTACCGCCCGTCCACCGCCAGGCGCCTTGCGTTGGAGGCCGATGCGATCCGCGCGCGACATCCGCGCCTCATCGTCGCCACCGTCGGCGGCTTCCCGGGAGCAGATGCCGACCGTCCCGCCTATGACCTGCTGGCGCAGGCCGTGAGCGGCCTGATGTCGGTCACCGGTGAGCCTGACGGGCCGGCGACGAAGGTCGGTGTTGCGCTGCTGGACCTGCTGGCTGGCCTCGAGTGCGCGGTCGGCGCGCTGGCCGCGCTCGTTGGTCGCGGCCGTGCCGGCACCGTGAGCGTCAGCCTCGTCGAAGCAGGCGTCACCTCGCTCATCAATGTCCTCGGCAACTACCTCGCCTCCGGTGAGGAGCCACAGCGCCATGGCAACGCCCACCCGAACATCGCGCCATACCAGGTCTTCGCCGCCGCCGATGGCGATCTCGTCGTCGCCGTCGGCAACGATGCACAATTTCTGCGCCTGCTCGACGTGCTGGCCCTGACCGATAACGGTCGCTTCGCGACCAACCCGCATCGCGTCGAAGGCGGCGTCGAGCTCACGGGCTGGTTGGCCCGCGCGATCGGTCCATGGAGCCGCGACGAGCTCCTGGCGGCGCTGGCCGCTGCCGATGTCCCGGCCGGCCCGGTCAACACCGTCGCGCAGGCCGTGCGCGCGATGGGGGCAGGCTGGACTCAGCGCATCGGCGAGATCGAGCTCGCACCCAGCCCGCTGCGCGTCGACGGCGCGCGGCTGTCCGTGCGTCGCCCGCCGCCGCGCTTGGGGGAGCATACCGCCGAGCTGACCTAGCTCGCGCACGGCCTATCCTACGGTCACCGAGATTCGATGGATGACGTTGTTGCCGTAGCCGCCCTCGTTCCACACGGATCTATCCGGTTGCAATTGGCCGGCTGCGTCGGTCGCGCGCACGGCCACCGAAGAGGTGCCCGGCGCAGGCAGGCGCCACTCCAGCCTCCAAGCCACGTGGCCGGTGCCGTCGAGTGGCTCGCCAAGCGTTGCCGCCACCCACGCGCCGTCGAGCTGGACCTCGACGCGCTCGATCGGGCACTCTCCGGACCACGCGATCCCGCGCATGGTGACCGGAGCAGTTGAGAGACGCGCGCCATCGGACGGCCACGTGATGAGTGAGCGCACCCGGATCGGTCCGACTGGCGTTTCCTCAGGCACGCCGGATTGCCCCCGGTACCGATACTTCCGCGGGAAGTGACCCTCGAATGGCTCGTCGGCGGCGGTGATGCGGGTCAGCCACTTCACCGAACGCATCCCGTACTGTCCGGGCACGACCAGGCGGAGGGGAGAGCCGTGCTCCGCGGGGAGCGGTTCGCCGCCCATGGCCCAGGCGAGCATCGGTCCGTCGCAGCCGGCCGTAGTGGGGTCGAGGTTGAACTCGTAGGGCACGGTTCCGTCAGCGCCAACGCTGCCGCGGTCGGCGCCGGTGAAGACGAGTTCGACGGCCGTGGTTCGCAGGCCGCTGGCAATCAGGAGATCGGCGAGCCGGATGCCACCGAAGCGGGTGGTGCCTACAGCGCCGAGTCCCCACGGGGTGCCAGGAGGAATGGGCGTCATCAGGGTGCGCCCGTTGCCGGCGCACTCCATGGTGATGGTGCGTTCGAGATGCGGAAGCGCACGCAGTTCGTCCATGGTCCAGCTGCGCGGACGGTCGAAGGCGCCAGCCAGTTCAAGCCGCCACGTCGCCGCGTCGAGGGGGGGAACCGGGAAATTACAGCGCGTGTAGAGGCTGCCGTTCGGCACTGGGCCGTCCCCGAGTTCGCCCAGCGCGATCTCCGCGTTCGGAGGAACTTCGGTGTGGCGCATCGGTATGAAGCATACGCACTTGCCGACGAGGAGACGAGCCGGGGAGCGATACTGCGCGCCATGGTGGTCCGGATCGGTGTCGTCGTTGCCGCAGCGGTGATCGTGCTCGCGCTGAGCTACCTGTTCCTGGTCGGGTCACCGGTGACGGCAGATTCGAGCGTTCTGCCGCCGGTGGCCATCGACTGTGAGGGGTCAACCGGCGTGGGCGTGGACGAGTGCCGCGCGTGGGGCGATGCGATCCTGGCCAAGGGAGCGCCGTCGTTCACGTTCGAGATGGACGATCTGGCTCGCCTGACACTCACGCGGCCGATGTTCGGGCTCGCCTCGACATGCGAGGCGAACTGGTTCCTGGGTCGCTTTCCCGACGATGCCGTGTGGACCGAAGCGGTCGCGTGTGGTTCGGAGTGAAATGTGGAGCGGGAGACGGGGATCGAACCCGCGACATGCAGCTTGGAAGGCTGCCGCTCTGCCAGCTGAGCTACTCCCGCAGCGTTCGACCATAGCATGAGTGCGCGAGCCGATGGCGATTCGGCTCATTCGGGGCTCGCTGCCAACGGCGGACGCAGCCCCGCGAGGGTCACCCTGACGAGCCGGCCCACCGCCGCCTCCGATCGCAGGCCGCTGGCCGCCGTCAGGGCATGCAGGCAGTAACTGGCGAGCTCGGCCGGCGCGACGTCATCGCGAAGGTCACCGGCCTGCTTGACCTCGATGAGCAGGCCTCGGATCAGGTCAATCAGCTGCTGCTCTGCCAGTTCGACCTGCTCGCCCCGATGCAGGAGCCCCCCGAGCTCCGCGCCGTGCTGCTGACGATGGTGCGCGATGAGGGCGTACGCCTCCAACACGGCTTCGAGCCGCTGGCGAGCATCGCCGGGCTGGTCCCGGAGATGGGTGAGGTGTTCGATGTGGTCCGTGACGTGACGTCGGTGCCAGGCGACCAGGATCGGACCTGCGCCACTCACCGGCGGTCGGTCTGGCACGTGCCATGATGGAGCGCGGCGCCTTGGTCGTGGCTCACGATCCGGTCGTTCCGCTTGATCGGCCCGCCGACCTTCCGGGCCTGGGGCGCCACCGACGTCGCCTCCGCCTGCTCCAATGCCGACCTCGTCGTCCTCGCCACGGAGTGGCAGGAGTACCGAGACCTCGATTGGTCACGACTGCGAACGACCGTTGCGCATCCGTTCCTGTTCGATGGGCGCAATGCACTCGATGCCGAGCTGCTGGAACGCGCGGGGTGGGAGGTGGCGCGCATCGGCCAGCCGTACGCACCGCGTCCGACCTCGGAGCCGGTCGCCGCCCTGGCCGTGAGCGGCTGAGCCCCTGGGACGGGATCAACTGGCCTCGGTCTCGAATCCGTCGTTGACCTCGGGAGTGGCGTGCCGCACGTGGCCGGTCATGTCCTTGGCCGCTGACTTTGGTACCGGAGCCGATAGGATGCCTCAGGGGATCGGCGACTCTGAATCAGCGACCCTGATTCGACGACATCATCTACTCGATGTCGATTTTCTCGCGTGATTCGCTGCCTTCCTCGTTGGATTCCTGTTTATCGAGTCGCTCGATCCATCGGTCCAGGTACACGCGGGCGGCCATGAGCTGCTCGCGCCCCGCGACCTTCAGGTGCTTGCGGGCCTCCTGGGGAAAGACCGTATGCACCGTGGCCCAGAAGGCGGTTTCCATGCCGGACCGTCCCTGGTCCATTGACGTGCGCCAGTTTCGCTGCTCGAGCTCGGCGATGCGCGCTTCGAGATCGGCGCTACGGTCGGTCGTTGGTCCATCGGTCATGTGGGGTTCTCCTTGGATTGTGCCGGGGTACCGAAACGGATCTTGAGCGTTCCATCGGTAAAACTGGCGCCCTTCGTGGGGGCGTTGACCAGAATGCGAGGAAGCACGAGCGTGCGGCGCCAGGTTCCGAGATCGATGACGAGCTCATCGGCGTGGCGCGAGAGGTTGATGCTGTCCTTGTCGGTGAAGGGAAGCACGACGGACACGACGAAGCCCACGTCGTCGCGCGCCACCGCGTACGGCCGGCCGCGGTAGAAGAACTCGGTGGGATCGGTCCTGCCATACAGGGTCTCGGCCAATTCGCGCAGGAGCTCGATTCCGACCATCTCGCGATCGAAGAATGGAGCTCTGCGGACGGGGATCGGATGGAACATCTTCTCCACCAGCGGTGCGTACCGCTGCTGCGCGTCATACCAGCCGCGGAAATAGGTTCCAACCTCGTCGGGAAGAACGCGATTCGCCACGACGAGATCGGTCGGGTAGTTGTAGAGGTGAAAGTAGGTGAAGGAGCGCTGCGCCTCCTTGATCACGACCTGCTCCAGCGTGAGCACGACACGGACCGATGTCTTGGCGTGATCGGTCAGGAGCGCGTGCATGTGCTCGAGGCGCCGAAACAGCTCCTCGCCGGCATTGAAGACCGCATCGTTCGGCATCGGCATCCCGACCATGCGCTGGATGAGCGGTCCGGTGAGCTTGGTGATCTTGCGGCCGATGGGCTCGACCTTCTCCATCCACCACTTGGCCGCTTCCGGTAGGGACAGGAGCCTGAGCGTCTCGCCGGTGGGCGCCGCGTCGACCACGACCACGTCGTAGTCACCCGAGTCGTAGTGGTCGGCGATCCACAGGAGCGAGCCGACCTCGTCCATGCCGGGAAGGACGGTCATCTCCTCGGCCATGACCTCGTCCAGGCCACGCCAGCGAAGGACCGATGCGGCGTATTCCTGGATCCGGCCCCAGTACCGAGCCACGTTGAAAAAGACGTCCGACTCTTGAGCCCACAGGTTCGGCGCGATCTCGCGCGGCGTGGGTCCGAGCTCGAGGTCGAACGCGTCTCCCAAGCTGTGGGCAAGGTCCGTCGACATCACGATGGTTCGATAGCCGAGGTCCGCGCAGGCGAGCGCCGTGGCAGCGGCCACGCTCGTCTTGCCGACGCCTCCCTTGCCGGTGTAGACCAGGATGCGAGTCACGCTCGGTCAGAGCCTCCGTTGGGCGGGCGAATCGTTCCGAGCGTGACCAGCGGTGGCGACGCTTACATTCCTCGGCGACGGCCGAAGCCGAAGTAGCCGAGCAGCGCCAGGACGACGAGCACGACGATGATGATCCAGATCAGGTCCATGTGTTGACCCTCCTTTCCGCGGTGCCTACTGCATGCGCTGGGCCATGCACGTGCCCCGCGCCGTTGAGAGTAAACGGTGGCCGTACTTGCCTGCCGTCTTGCGCCGCACAACTTCGAACGTGGAACTTGCGCCCTGGTGCAGACAACTGGCAGCGAGAGCCGATTTGCAGGGGACGATCGGACAATTTGCACATCGGTGCAAACAACTGGCAAGCGGAAGCCGGTTTCGCTGCTTGACCCACAGAAATTGCGCGCGGGCGCAAAATTATGGGCCGCAAGCGGACCAGAACGATGCGTCCTTGCCAGTTGTTTGCGCCCGGGCGCAAATCCAAGGCGGAGCGCGGTGCTCAGATTCCGGCCAGGCGCTCGACGACGGGGGCTAGGAAATGGACGTGGCATGGTGGCATTCTCAGGTACCGACCGGCGCTATTTCGTTTAATTCTGGCCTGGGCCACCTTCCCGGCCACGAATCGGCGAAATATCGGTCAGCGCGTGGCGTGAGAGTGGCCTCGGGTCATGTTCAGGCTGGCAGGTTGCCGATAGGCCGATAGGTCCTCGATCCTGGCCCGGCGCGGGCCTCGGGCCACGATTCAACGATTTATCGATGCGAGAGCGAGGAACGCAGCAACGGACCCCTCCAGCGTGTTGACCTCGGCCGGGCCTAGGCGGCGCAGCGGGGCGCGCATGTTCGGTCCGACCGATGTTCCGCGCAGTCCGAGCACGTGCTTCGCCGCGGCGATGAATTGGCCGCTCGCCTCCATGGCGGCGCGCAGTTCGCGCAACCGGGCCATGGCCGGTTCGTCCGCGGCATCGAGCGCCGCGCGTACGACATCGGGGAACGCCGATGCCATGCCGGACACCGTGCCGAGCGCCCCGGCCGAGAGTCCCGCACCGATGAGCGGCTCGCTCCCAATGAGCACCGGCAGCCCGAGCTTGAGGTACGGCTCGACGCGCTCGAATGGAGACTCGCTGACCTTGAGGCCCGCGAGATTGTCGACGGCGTCGGCGACCCGTCCGATCACCTCGACCGGCAGGGGGTAGCCGGAACGAGCGGTGAAGGCGTAGCAGTAGAAGGGCCGCGGGGCGGCGGCCCGCGCCGCGGCGACGAAGTGCGCGGTCAGCGCATCGGCGTCGAGGGCGAAGTAGGGCGGCGGGATCACGGCCACCGCATCAGCGCCGATCTCCCCTGCATGCGTGGCCAGCGCGCAGGTATCCGCGGTCGACTGGGCTCCCGCATGGACAACGAGCGTGCCGTTCGTTGCTGCACGGAACGCCTCGACGGTGCGCCGGCGCTCGTCGAGCGTGAGGAGGATGCCCTCGCCGGTGGTGCCGCAGGCGAAGACGCCATCGGCGCCGTGCGACTCGAGGAACGCGATGTAGGGCGCGATGGCATCGGTGTCGACGGCAGAGCCGTCATCGGTCAATGGGGTGACGGCCGCGACGATCAGCGGCCGGTGGTCGATATCGGTCAGGTGTTTCACCGGTTCATGCTACCCGCTGGCGCCGTGGCGGCACGTGCCCTGCAAGGTCTATGGCTGAACCGGGCATTTCGTTCAGGAGGCAAACCGTGGAACTGTGGCAAATCATTGTCGCGCTGCTCGTGATCGTTGTCATCGGTGGCGTGCTGGCTTGGCTCTTCGCGCGTCGCCGCCACAGCCAGGAGCTCCAGGGCAAGTTTGGCCCGGAGTACGAGCAGACGCTATCGCACGCGAACGACCGCGGAACCGCGGAGCACGAGCTCGAAGAGCGCCAGAAGCGTGTGCAGGGCATGAACCTGCGGCCGCTCGAAGCACGAGAGCGCGACGACTACCTTGCCTCGTGGAAGCTGGTGCAGGCCGAGTTCGTCGACGATCCATCGGGGGCGACCGTGAAGGCAGATCGCCTAGTGGAGGACGTCATGGGCGCCCGCGGCTATCCGACCGGCTCCGACTTCGAGCAGCGCGCGGCCGACATCTCCGTCGACCATCCGCGCGTCGTGTCCGAGTATCGCGCGGCGCACGAGATTGCCGAGCGACACGCTGAGGAGACCCTTCCGACCGAGATGCTGCGACGCGGCTTCGTCCATTACCGGGCGCTGTTCGAGGACCTGCTCGAGACGCAACCAGCGACCGCGAATCCAGAACCGACAGAGGTGAACCGATGACCACCGAACGAACCAACCACGACGCGGCGGACCGCAAGATCGACGAATGGGCCGATGAGAGCCGCCAGCAGCGCGGCGAGGCGACCGCCGTCGAGTCGCGACCCCAGGCCCAACCGACCGATGACGACCGGTCGCCCTCGCAGGCCACGAGTACCGCAGACTTCGCGCGCGCCGGCTCGCAGGCCGGCGAAGAGCAGCACGACACCGCGGTTGGCCCTGGCCAGGGCGCCGAGGAGGACCAACGACCGGCGGCCCTGTTCGCCGACGAGGATGCATCCGGCTATCGCGACCAATGGCAGGGAGTGCAGACCGACTTCGTCGACGATCCGCGCCAGGCGGTCCAGCGCGCCGATGCCCTCGTCGCGCAGCTCATGCAAGAGCTGGCGAACACGTTCGCGAGCGAGCGATCGACTCTCGAGCAGCAGTGGGATCGCGGCGGCGAGGTATCGACCGAGGATCTGCGCGTGGCGCTGCGGCGCTATCGGTCCTTCTTCGACCGGCTGCTGTCGCTCTGACGCGCGGGCGCATCGGTGTAGACTCAAATGGATTCATGAAGCCCATTCGCTTGAGGGACTTCGCAGCACCATGACCTACGTCATCACCGAGCCCTGCATCGGCGTAAAGGACGCGAGCTGCGTCGACGTCTGCCCGGTCGACTGCATCCATGCCACCGACGACGACAAGATGTTCTTCATCGACCCTGACGAGTGCATCGACTGTGGAGCGTGCGAGCCGGAGTGTCCGGTCACCGCGATCTTCGCCGAGGACGCCGTCCCGGACGACCAGGTGAAGTACATCCAGATCAATGCCGAATACTTCACGAAGTAGCCGATGCCCCGACTGATCGCGCTGTATGCCACCCCCGAGGATGCCGAGGCGTTCGACGAGCACTACCGCGATGTCCACTCGCCGATCATCGCGCGCTATCCGAACCTGCGCGACGTGCGGCTCTCGAAGCTGGTCGGCGTCGGTGGACGGGAGTCGGCACATTACCTCATGGCCGAGATGACGTTCGACACGGCCGCCGACCTGGACGGTGCGCTCATGTCCGAAGCCGGCGCCGCGAGTGCGAAGGACCTCCGTAATTTCGCGGGTGCCGGCGTTTCACTGTTCATTGCGCCTGACGAGGCCGATGCCTGAGCCCGGCTCTCCGTCCGCCGCTGATCCCGATACCCTCGGCTTCGAGCACATTCGTTATGAGCGCGACGCCGATGCGGGCGTCGTCACCATTACCATCGACCGGCCGCAGGTGCTCAATGCGCTCGACTTCCCGACCATGCGCGAGCTGTCGCGCGCCTTCGAGCAAGCCTCCTGGGACGATGGCGTGGCGGTGGTGGTGCTCACCGGGGCGGGGGATCGGGCCTTCTGCACCGGCGCCGACCTCGATGAGCAGGCGACCATGGGTGCGACCAGCGGACAGTACTGGCGCTGGATGGGTGCGTTCATCGATATGCATGATCGCCTGCGGCAGATCGGCAAGCCGACGATCGCCCGCATCAACGGCATCTGCGTCGGAGGCGGCAATGAGCTCCAGATGGCGTGCGACCTCTCAGTCCTGATCGATGACGGCTACATCCGGCACGTTGGCCCCGAACACGGCTCGGTCCCGGCCGGCGGCGCCACCCAGTGGCTGCCGATCATGGTCGGGGAGCGACGCGCGCGCGAGATCGTGATGCTGTGTGAGCCGATTCCCCCGGCGACCGCGCTCGAGTGGGGGCTGGTGACGCGGGTCGTGCCGCGCGACCGCCTGGACGCTGAGGTCGCCGCCCTCGCCGAGAACCTCGCCCGCAAGCTGCCGGAGACGATCCGCTACACGAAGACGCAGCTGAACTGGTGGCGTGACCTCGTCTGGTCGCAGACGGTGCAACACGCGCGCGACTGGCTCGCCGTCCACTCCACCGCCGACGAGACCCTGGAGGCGGTCGACGCCTTCCACGACAAACGGAAGCCACGGTTCGCCGAGCTGCGCCGCCAGCAGGCGGGCGAGGGGTTGGTCTGCCCGGCCTGCGGCGAGACCGGACTCTCGGCGACAGCGAAGTTCTGCGCCGAGTGCGGCGTGGCCTTGCCGAACCCGTGGGAGAAGGTGCAATGACCCTCGCGTCCCTCTCACCACCGGCCGGTTCGAAAACCGTCATCAGTTATATCGTTACTGATATATCCGCTGACGCTGGTGCCTCGGCCTCGAGGAGGCGCGCGCGATGACCGACGAGCAGCTGATCCTCGTCGAGCGCCATCCGGAGCAGCGCACGGCGCTCGTTCGCCTGAACCGGCCGAAGCAGCTCAACGCGCTGAACGGCGCGGTCATGGATGCCCTGTGCGCCGCCCTCGAGGAGCTCGACCATGACGACGCTGTGCGCGCCATCGTCGTCACCGGCAACGAGCGTGCGTTCGCCGCCGGCGCCGACATCGGCGAGATGGCCAGCGCCACACCGATTGACATGCTCATCACCAACCGCATCGGCCAATGGGATCGAATCCGGAAGATCACGAAGCCAGTGATCGCCGCGGTCAATGGCTGGGCCCTGGGTGGCGGATGTGAGCTGGCGATGACGCTCGACCTGATCGTCGCCGGCGAGGGCGCGAAGTTCGGCCAGCCGGAGATCGGCATCGGTGTCATTCCCGGCGCCGGCGGGACCCAGCGACTCACGCGCGCCATCGGCAAGAGCAAAGCGATGGCCATGGTCCTCGCCGGTGAGCCGATCACCGCGGCGCAGGCTGAACGCGCCGGCCTGGTCGCACGCATTACCCAGGATGAACTCTGCGTCGAGGATGCCCTTGCACTGGCGGCGACCATCGCCACGAAGTCACCACTGGCGCTTCGCCTGGCGAAGGAGGCGGTCAACGCGGCCTACGAGATGAGCCTGACCGATGCGCTCGCCCACGAGCGCCGCCTCTTCTACCTCCTGTTCGCGAGCGAGGACCAGAAAGAGGGCATGGCCGCCTTCCTCGAGAAACGCACTCCCGACTTCACGGGCCGATAGTGACCCTCGGCAATCCGGACCGACCGGTCGGCGGGCTGGCTGTCCCGCGACCGCTTGGCGTCGAGATTCGCCCGTTGGGGCGCAACGACTTCACCGATGCCCTCGCCATGGTGCGCGAGCTGTACGGGATCGATCTCGACGCCGATCCCGAGCCGTATCGAGTGTTATTCGAGACCCTGGTCAATGATGTCGACGCGGCGCCGTTCCTGGCTCTCGCTGACGGCGAGCCGGCCGGGCTCATCCTGTTTCGTTTTCGTCGACGGCTGAATCACGGCACCTTCGAAGGATGGGTCAGCGACTTCGTGGTAGGTGAGCGACATCGCGGTCGAGGGATCGGTCGCACATTACTCGCCTCGGTCGTCGCCGAGTGGCGGCTGCGTGGCGGCCATCAGGTCATGCTCGAAGTCGGGTATGAGCGGACGGCCGCACGCGCGTTGTACGCGGCCGCCGGATTCGCGGACATGGGCAAGTACTTCGAGATGGCGCCCATCCAGCCGCGCAGCCGCACGGCGCCGGGCGTCGAGGTGCGACCGATAGTCGCCGACGATGCTGACTTCGAAGCGGCCACACGCCTCCTGGCCGAACTGGGTCGGCCCGCGCCAATCGAAGAGAAACTGCCGGCCCTGCGCCGGACGTTTACGCAACACACCGGTCGCGCCGACACCGCGTCGATGCTCGCGGTCCTCGATGGCACGCCGGTCGGCTTCATCAGCCTCGAGTTCCGTCAGCCGTTCTTCATGACGGCGCCGCAGGCGTGGATTCCCGATCTCATCGTCTCCGAGGCGGCACGCGGACGCGATATCGGCGCTGCGCTGCTGGATGCCGCCTTCAGCGAGGCGCAGCGCCGTGGCGCGTACGCGGTCGCTCTCGAAAGCGGGCATCAGCGCAGCGTGGCGCATCGGCTGTATGAATCCTCCGGTATGGCGGAGGTCGGGAGCTTCTTCACCCTGCAGCGGTAATGGCCGGAATCCGGTACGCAATGTGCACTATCGGGGTCGACAGAGCGTAATTTCGCTCGCACAAACTTCCCTGGGAGGGAATCGGAGGTAACTTTCGTGAGCATCATTGCATGGTTGGTCGTCGGTGCCATCGCCGGCTTCATCGCGAGCAAGGTTGTCCCTGGTGACGAGGGCTACGGTGTTCTTGGCGGCCTGATTGCCGGAATCGTCGGCGCAATGCTGGGCGGGTTCCTGTTCAGCCTGTTGACCGGCAACGAGGATTGGTTGACTGGCATCGACATCCCAACGATCATCGCCGCCATTGTTGGCGCGATCATCGTCGTGTTCGTCTGGAACATGGTCACCAAGCGGAGCGGGCGCAGCACCGTCTGACCACCGACGCCCATAGATCGATACGCCCGGTGCCCTTTCGGCACCGGGCGTTTCTTTGTGTCCGACACGCGCGTCGGTACAATCGAGCGTGATGCCTGACGAACCATACGAAACGCTCCTGTTCGAGGCCGATGCGGCCGTCGCCACCATCACGCTCAACCGTCCGGACGCACTGAATGCCCTGAACGCCGCGATGCGTCGGGAGCTCGGCGCCGCCCTCAAAGCCGCGGCACGCGACGCAACCGTCCGTGCGGTGGTCCTCACGGGCGCCGGGCGCGGTTTCTGCGCCGGGGCCGATCTGCGAGGCGGGAGCGGCGAGCGGGACTTCCGCCGCGTGATCACCACCGAATATAGCCCGCTGATCGAGGCCATTCGCAACCTCCCAAAGCCGGTGATCGCATCGGTCAATGGCGTTGCGGCGGGCGCCGGCATGAGCCTGTCCCTCGCGGCGGACCTCTTGATCGCCGCCGAGGATGCGCGGTTCGTGCCTGCATTCCACCGCATCGGGCTCGTTCCGGACGCGGGCCTCACGCGGACCCTGGTGAGAGCGCTGGGGCGGCATCGGGCGTTCGAGATTCTGATGGGCGAGCGCCAGCTGAGCGCCGCCGAAGCACAGGACGCCGGACTGATTGCCGCCGTGGTCCCCGGGGACCGTCTCGTTGACGCAACCCGCGAATTGGCCCAGCGGCTGGCCAACGGCCCGACGCGTGGCATCGCGCTGACGAAGCGGCTGCTCAACCTGGGAGAGGACGCCTCGCTCTCCGACAGTCTTGCAGCGGAGGCCGGGCTCCAGGAGATTGCGGGTCGCTCAGAGGATCACGCCGAGGGCGTCGCGGCGTTCGCCGCGACGCGCGAGCCGGACTTCCGCGGGCGATGATCGAGATCGGGACCGTTGGCGTGCTCGGGGCTGGGACAATGGGCGCGGGTATCGCGCAGGTCGTGGCCGAAGCGGGGCTCACGGTGCTCATGCACGACCCGGTCGAGGGCGCCTCGGAGCGCGCACGCGAGCGCATCGGCGGCTTTCTCAATCGCAAGGCAGAGAAGCAGCAGGTCAGCGCCGATGACGCCACGGCCGCCATGGCCCGCATTCGATCGGTGGCGGCACTCGAGGACCTGGCCGAAGCCGACCTGGTGATCGAGGCGATTCCCGAGGACCTCGAGCTCAAGCGGGAGGCGTTCAAACGGCTGGACGCGAGTGCCGCGCTTACGACCGTACTGGCGACCAACACGAGCTCCTTGTCGGTCGCACAGATCGCGGCCGCCACGGTGCGGCCGGAACGGGTGATCGGCATGCATTTCTTCAATCCCGTGCCGCTGATGGCGTTGGTGGAAGTCATTGCCGGACCGACGACGAACCCGGCCGTGACTGACTCGGTGGCACTCCTTGCGCGCCAGCTCGGCAAGACGCCGGTGGTCGCGGCTGATACCCCCGGCTTCATCGTCAACCGCGTGCAGCGTGCCTACTACCTCGAGGCGTTCCGCCTTCACGAGGGCGGGCTGGCGGAGGTTGCCGCCATCGACGATGCCATGCGCGGAGTCGGCTTCCGCCTGGGTCCCTTCGAGCTGGCCGACGTGGTCGGCACCGATGTGAATCTCGCCGCCGGCCTCGCGATCTTTGACGGATTCTTCGGCGACGTCCGCTTCCGCCCGTCCCAGGTCCAGCGACGCGTGGTTGACTCCGGGCGTCTCGGTCGAAAGACCGGCGCGGGCTACTACGACTACGGGACCGATGGCGCACGCGGGGCGCCGTGGGCGGCGATGGCAAGAACTCGGCTCCTGCCGTCGCTCGACGCAGCGCAGATCGAGGCGCGCATCCTGGCATCCGTCATCAACGAGGCGGCATCGGCCGCCTCTGATGGCGCGGCCGCGCCGGATGCTATCGACACCGCCATGCGGCTGGCCACGAACTGGCCGGATGGGCCGCTCGCCTGGGGCGAGCGCCTTGGTCTGGCGTCGGTCGTCAACACGCTCGACGCGCTTCATGCCGTGGTCCCTGATGGCCGGTATCGCGTCACGCCGCTGCTTCGAACTCTTGCGGAGAACGGCGGGTCATTCTCTTCGGCGCGGGGCTGAGGGTGCCGCTGAGCGGACGGTATCGGGCCGTTATTTTCGACATGGATGGCCTGCTGCTCGAGACCGAAGCCCTGTGGCATGCGTCGGAGAAGGAGCTCTTCGCGCGCCGTGGCGTCGAGTTCACCCATCAGGATCAGATGAAGCTGATCGGCACCGGCATGGCCTTCTCGGCGCGTTACTACGCGGGGCGTCTCGGGCGGCCCCCGGAAGAAGGGATGGCGCTTGCCGAGGAGATGATGGGCTACATGCACGCGCGGGTGCGCCAGCAGGTCGATGCGCGTCCCGGGGCCGTCGAGCTGGTCGAACGTTTGCGCGCGCTCGAGGACGTTCGCCTTGGCCTTGCCTCGAATTCGCCGCGCTTTCTCGTGGACGACGCCCTTGCCACCGCCGGATTGGCCGATGCGTTCGAGGCCATCGTCACGGCGGAAGACGTCGAGCATCCGAAGCCGGCGCCCGATATCTACCTGCGCGCCTGCGAACTCCTTGGAGTTTCGCCCGATGAAGCGCTGGCCCTCGAGGATTCGGTGTCCGGTGTGGCGGCCGCGAAGGCTGCCGGGCTGACCTGCATCGCCGTTCCTCTCTTCGCCGAGACCGATGTCTCCGCCGCCGACCGTGTCATCGACTCGCTTGAAGAGCTGCTGGAGTCCTAGGAGGCTGCGTCGATAAGCCGCTGAGTGAGCCGGCGGCGGGGCGGTGGAGGCGAAAATAACCTATCGCGCAACGAGATCAGCGTCGAGATGGGCA